>Ga0302347_1000829_pt1 | contig 43047 bp, 36 predicted proteins | sample PhyWR1_FD_202178 | JGI IMG/M metagenome (GOLD analysis project Ga0302347, IMG submission 202178) | Leaf surface microbial communities from wheat plants in UC Gill Tract Community Farm, Albany, California, United States - DLSL W.R1 (v2)... | ecosystem: Host-associated > Plants > Phyllosphere >... | reverse complement strand
TCGGGGCTATAGGATTTGTCAGTCAATCAACTCTTGTATTTCAATATGAAATAAAGAACCCTTTCAGAGTTTCAAACTCTGAAAGGGTTTCATAAATCGTATTGCGAATGTTTATTAATTCACATTCTCAACATAAAAATGCTTCGTCTCTTCGATAGTTTCGTCAATTTGTTCAAGTGTTAAAGCCTGAAGAAACTTAGTCTTGAATTCTTTAAAATGTGGAATTCCTCGGAAATAATTGCTGTAATGCTGTCTCATCTCCACAATTCCGGGACGTTCGCCTTTCCATTCCACAGACCAAAGTGCGTGATTTTTCACAGCGTCTAATCTTTCAGAAATGGTTGGTTCTGGTAAAATTTCTCCAGTTTCAAAAAAATGTTTGATTTCGTTGAAAATCCAAGGATAACCAATCGCACCACGACCAATCATTATTCCGTCGCAGTTGTATTCGTTTTTATATTCCAAAGCTTTTTCAGGAGAGTCAATATCGCCATTTCCAAAAATCGGAATTTCGATATTTGGATTATTTTTAATTCTTGAGATATGTTCCCAATCTGCTTCACCTTTGTACATTTGAGCACGTGTTCTGGCGTGGATTGTTAATGCTTTGATACCAACATCCTGTAATCTTTCAGCGACTTCATCAATGTTAATGGAATCATTATCCCAGCCCAATCTGGTTTTTACAGTAACAGGCAAATGTGTAGAATTCACAACAGCTTTTGTTAACCGAACCATCAAATCAATATCTTTCAAAACACCGGCTCCGGCTCCTTTGCAAACCACTTTTTTTACAGGACACCCGAAATTGATATCCACCAAATCAGGTTCTACAGTTTCCACAATCCTTGCTGACATTGCCATTGCTTCTTCATCACCGCCAAAAATCTGGATTCCAACCGGTCTTTCGTAATCAAAAATATCGAGCTTTTTACGACTTTTAATCGCATCACGAATCAAGCCTTCCGAAGAAATAAATTCCGAATACATCAAGTCTGCGCCGTGCATTTTGCAAAGTTTTCTGAAAGGTGGGTCACTTACATCTTCCATCGGCGCCAGCAAAAGTGGAAAATCCGGAAGTTCTATGTTGCCAATTTTTACCATTCTGCAAAGATAATAATTCCTGTTCGGACTAATTTAAAATCAGTCTTAATTCCTTATTTAATAAATTTGTGATATAATAATCAATATGAAAAGAGTATTTGTAGCAGCTGTATTAGCGGTAATGTTTTCCTGTTCCAAGAATGATAATTCTGGTAACCAAAATGTAATTACTTCTGAGCCAGAACCAGCGCCAAAAGTTGTTACTGACCCAATCGCAGAGGGGAAATCTTTAATTGAAGGTTCAGATTGTTTAGGTTGTCACAAATTGGATGAAAAAATGATTGGTCCTTCTTACAAAGAAGTTGCAGAAAAATATGAGAATACACCGGAAAATGTAGAAATGCTGGCAGAGAAAATCCTCAAAGGAAGTTCTGGCGTTTGGGGCGATGTTCCGATGCCGGCTCACGGATTCAGTAAAGAAAATGCGAAATTTATGGCGCAATATATTTTGTCCTCGAAATAGAATTATATATTCTGAATATAAGAATTAAAGGCAGTTTTTTGACTGTCTTTCCCTGTTTATGTCTCTTTCGGAGAATTTGATTATCTTTTCAAAAACAAAATCTAATGAAGTCTATCTTATATTCTGCTTTATTTCTTTCCGCATCGTTATGTGCTCAGGAACATCAATATGATTATACTTTTTTCACGAACAGTTTGATGAAAGATAATTTCTTTTATGGAAATATAAAGTCTTCCGGAAGCTCTTCTGTCAAAAATCAGAACAATAAATTATTGGTTGATAGAAATGAATTCCATTCTCCGGGAAATTCTATCTTGCTGGATTATAAAAATGCAAAAGACGGAAAATGGGAAGCATCTATAGTATATGAAGAAGTAAGAGGAAAGGATTTTTTCAACAAAGCTAATTTTCTAAGTTTTTGGATTAAATCTGAAAAGAATGATTCTAATATTTTACCAACTGTAAAACTTCAAAAAACAGATGGGACTTTTTCAAAATCAATTACACTTAAGTTGGCAAAAAAGAATCAATGGGAAAATATTCTAATCGATATTTCAAACCTTGATGTTGCTGTGAAAGATAATCCGAAATTAATAAAATCACTCATTTTTTCTCAGCCTGAAAATTCTGAGTCTAATAATAAAATTTGGCTTGACGATATTGCCTTCATCGATTCAAAAGAAAAGAAAATCATTTCTGAAACGCCTAAGATTTCAATAGCAAAAGGTTATATGAAACACGTTGACCTGAAATGGAGTCCAATTACAGATAACTTTATCAGATACGTCAAAATCTACCGCTCAGAAAATGGTAAAGATTTCAAACCGGTCGGAATCCAAGATGCTTACATCGATAGATTTGCAGATTTCACCAACGAAACCGGAAAGAAATATTCTTATAAAATAAGTTTCCTAGACAAACTTTTCAATGAGTCAAAATTGTCAGAGATCGTCTCCGCTGAAACCAAAAATATGTCAGATGAAGAATTGATGACGATGGTTCAGGAAGCCTCATTTAATTATTATTGGGACGGCGCAGAAACAGGAAGTGGACTTTCAAAAGAAAATACAAACGGAAGACAGAATATGATTGCAACCGGAGCTTCTGGTTTCGGAATTATGGCTTTGATTGCAGGAACAGAAAGAGGTTTTATCTCAAGAAAAGAATCGGTTGAACGTTTTACAAAAATCGTGAACTTCATCGAAAAAGCCGACAAATATCACGGCGCAGTTGCTCATTTCATCGATGGAAAAACAGGGAAAGCCGAACCTTTTTTTGGAACAAAAGATAACGGAGCGGATTTGGTGGAAACTTCTTTTTTAGTTCAAGGCTTGCTCGCTGCTCATCAATATTTCAATAAAGACAATGCCGAAGAAAAAAACATCAGACAAAAGATTGATAAATTCTGGAAAGGAATCGAGTGGAATTGGTTTAAACAAAAACCGGATAGCAAATATCTCTATTGGCACTGGTCGCCTGACCAGGGTTGGGTAATTAACCATAATTTGATTGGCTGGAACGAGACGATGGTCACTTACCTGATGGCAATCGCTTCGCCAACGCATTCTTTGCCAGCAAGTCTGTATTATTCAGGTTGGGCAAGTCAGGATAAAATTGCGCAGGATTACCGTAAAGATTGGGGAAAGTCCAACGAAGGTGCGATGTACACCAACGGAAATACCTATTACGGAATCAAGCTGGATGTCGGCGTCAACAAAGGCGGACCGCTATTTTTTGCACATTATTCTTTTATGGGCTACGACCCGCATGGCTTGACGGACAGATACACCAATTATTTCAAGAACAATCAGAATATTGCCAAAATTAATTATCTATATTGCGTCGAAAATCCGAAAAAGCAAAAAGGTTACGGCAAAGATGGCTGGGGTTTAACTGCTTCCGACGGACCAAATGGTTATAATCCGGATGAGCCAGTAGAAAGAGAAGATACAGGAAAACTGACACCAACTGGTGCAATCGCATCTTTTCCGTACACACCAACCGAATCTATGGCAGTTTTGAAGAATTTCTACCTCAATTACGGCGATTTTCTTTGGGGTGAATATGGTTTCCGAGATTCTTTTGACCTCAATAACAATTGGTGTTCGCCAATTTTTATGGGACTGAATCAAGCCCCAATGACCGTGATGATAGAAAACCACAGAACAGGCTTGATTTGGAATTTATTTATGAGCCATCCAGATGTGAAAACCGGAATCCAAAAATTAGAGAAAGAAAAATAATGACCGAAAAATCCAGCCTTCATCCCAGAAATATCCACCGAACTTCCTACGATTTCGAAGAATTGACTGCGTCAGTTCCTGAACTCAAACATTACGTTTTCAAAAATGATTATGATACGTTGACGATTAATTTCAGTCTTCCACAAGCCGTGAAATTGCTCAACAAAGCCTTACTTTTGAAATATTATAATATCAAAGATTGGGACATTCCGGAAGGCAATCTTTGTCCACCAATTCCTGGAAGAGCTGATTACTTGCATTATTTGGCAGATTTGTTAGCGGAAGAAAATGGCGAGATTCCAACTGGAAGCTCAATCAAAGGTCTGGATATCGGAACGGGTGCCAATCTCGTTTATCCTTTGATTGCCAATAGTTCATACGGTTGGAAAATCTTGGGAACAGATATTAACAAAGATTCTCTGGAAAATGCTCAGAAGATTTTAGACAGCAATCCGGATTTGGTAGAAAATATTCATTTGAAATTCCAACCAGATTCTGATTTTATCTTTAAAAATATATTGTCGTCCGATGACAAATTCACATTCTCGATGTGCAATCCGCCTTTCCACGAATCTGCAGAAGATGCATTGCAAGGCAATCGCAGAAAAACCAAAAATCTTAGACACAACAAAGCTCAAAAACCAATTCTCAACTTCGGCGGAAATCAATCCGAGCTTTGGTGCGAAGGTGGCGAGGAAGCTTTTATCAAGAAAATGATAAACGAAAGTGTGCAGTTCAAATCCCAGGTTTTGTGGTTCACCACTTTGGTTTCCAAAAAAGACAACCTGCATCAGATGACGACTTTATTAAAAAACCTCAAAGTTCCAGAGTTCAGAACCATCGATATGGCACAAGGTCAGAAAATCAGCCGGATTTTGGCTTGGACATTTGTTCCGAAAGACAGTAGGAAAAGTTGGTTTTAGAATTGAAATAATTTGGGCAGCTATTTCCGCCTTCCGCTCCCAATCTTTTCACTCCACTGCGTTGCGTAAAAAGGATTTTCGCTCAAGTCGGGCTGCAGATTCTGTATCAATACGACATTTATCCTAAAAACAACATTTTGTCATTCCGTAGGAATCTCAACAACATAGATTCCTACGGAATGACAAAGTTTGTGTTTGTTTCTTTCGCTGAGCAAAGCGCTTTTGCGAACCTTAAAATATCTTCAATAATTTCAAAAAAACTTTGCGCTCTTTGCGTTTAAATGACTCATTAAAATTTAACTTCCATAAACATTTAAAAATCACTATTTTTGCAATTCGAAAAAATTGAATTAAAATGTCATTATCAGAACAGGAAATTATCCGTCGCGAAAAACTACAGAAATTGACCGATTTGGGAATCGATGCATTCCCAGCCGCTGAATACAAAATCACAGATTCCACAAAATCTATAAAACAGGATTTCGAAGAAGGGAAGAAGGTGGTGATTGCTGGACGTTTGATGTCCAGAAGAATCCAGGGGAAGGCGAGTTTTGCAGAATTGCAGGATTCCGAAGGTAGGATTCAGGTTTATTTTAACCGTGACGAGATTTGTACTGGTGAAGACAAAACTTTATACAATGAGGTTTACAAGCATCTTTTAGATATCGGTGACATCATCGGGATAGAGGGTGAATTGTTCAAAACTCAGGTTGGAGAGATGACAGTAATGGTGAAGAATTTCACATTATTGACCAAATCTCTTCGTCCGCTTCCACTTCCAAAAGTAGATGCTGAAGGCAATGTTTTTGATGGTTTCACAGATGCAGAATTGCGTTACAGACAACGTTATGCAGATTTGGTCGTGAATCCTCACGTGAAAGAAATTTTCGTAAAAAGAACAAAATTGTTCAATGCGATGAGAACGTTCTTCAACGATGCCGGATATTTTGAAGTTGAGACGCCGATTTTGCAATCAATTCCTGGTGGAGCAGCAGCGAGACCATTTATTACCCATCACAATGCTTTGGATATTCCTTTATATCTTAGAATTGCCAACGAATTATATCTGAAAAGATTAATCGTTGGTGGATTTGATGGCGTTTATGAATTCTCGAAAAACTTCAGAAACGAAGGAATGGACAGAACGCACAATCCGGAATTTACAGCAATGGAGATCTATGTAGCTTACAAAGATTACAACTGGATGATGGATTTCACAGAAAAATTGCTGGAATTCTGTGCAACTTCCGTGAACGGCTCTGCGGAATCAACTTTCGGCGAACACAAAATCAACTGGAAAGCGCCTTATCCAAGGGTTTCTATGACAGAAGCGATTTTGAAATATACAGGATTTGACATCACTGGAAAATCTGAGCAGGAGTTATTCGACTTCGCAAAATCTATCGGAATAGAAGTGAACGAAACAATGGGCAAAGGAAAATTGATTGATGAGATTTTTGGAGAAAAGTGCGAAGGGAACTTCATTCAGCCAACTTTCATTACAGATTATCCTGTTGAGATGTCGCCTTTGACCAAAAAACACAGAAGCCAGGAAGGTTTGACAGAGCGTTTCGAATTAATGGTTTGCGGAAAAGAAATCGCGAATGCTTATTCGGAATTGAATGACCCGATTGACCAAAGACAACGTTTTGAACATCAATTGTTATTATCAGAAAAAGGAGACGATGAAGCAACAGGCTTTATCGATGAAGATTTCCTTAGAGCTTTGGAATACGGAATGCCTCCAACTTCTGGTTTAGGCGTAGGAATGGACAGATTGATAATGTTCTTGACCAATAATCCATCAATTCAGGAAGTTCTTTTCTTCCCTCAAATGAGACCAGAAAAGAAAACTCCAACCGTTGAATTAGGAGAAGATGAAAAAGTAATCCTCGAGATTCTTAATTATCAAGAAGATGCGCTGGAATTAAATGAAGTAAAAAGCCGTTCTCAGCTTTCCGGAAAAAAATGGGACAAAGCTTCTAAAACTTTAACTAAAAATAATTTGGTGAAGGTTGAGAAAATTGATGAGGTTTTATTAATGAAGTTGATTTAATGTTTTCTTTAAATTGTTATTGAAAATTATTTATAATAAAATTTAATTTATTAATTGTTTAAGTAATTTTAATTATTGTTAGTTAATTATTAAAGTTTGATTTTGTTTTTAAATTTTAAAATTCAATTAGTTAAAATTGCTTTAAGTAAATAGTTGTATAGAAAAATTAATATAATTTAGTTTTAAATTATATTTTAAAATATTACACCCCTAAAATTTTTAGGGGTATTTTTATTTTATGTGTTGAATTTTAAATTAATGTTCATTTTTTTAAAACTGGATTTAATTCTGAACTTTTCCAAGCCTTTATTGAAATGTTTATTCTAATTAATATTCTGATTATTAACGTTTTAATTATTTTTAATATTAATTTAATTTTAACGAATGTTTGTTTAATATTAAATTAATGTAAATTATCGGCAAATAAAAGATGTTTTATTTGTTTTCTTTCTTATTTGTAGTTTTTATAATTGATGATTCGATAATTTAAAATCATTTTTGACTCTTTTTTCATTAAGTTTGTTAGTATACAAAATTGATGTAGATGAAAAGAGCAAGGAGAACTTCCCGAAAATCCATTTCCAAAAATCAAGGACTTTATTTACCAGAGACAGAATTTGACTCCTGCGGAGTTGGTTTTGTGGCCAATATAAAAGGACTCAAAAGTTTCAAAATTGTCAGTGATGCTATTACGATGCTCGAAAATATGGAGCATCGTGGTGCTACAGGTTATGAGAGTAATACAGGTGACGGCGCAGGAATTCAAATCCAACTACCACACGAATTGCTTTTCGATGAAGCCTTAAAGTATGGAATTGATATTGCCGAACCTGGACAATATGGTGTTGGGATGCTTTTCTTTCCTCAGAATAATTTCATCAGGCAAGAATGTAAAGAGATTATTGAGCAATCGGCGGAAAAGTTAGGACTCAAAATTTTGGGTTATCGTCCTGTTCCTGTTAGCAATATAGATTTAGGAGATTTGGCAAAAAGCGTAGAACCTGTGATGGAAATGCTTTTTGTGGAACGCCCATTTGATATTGAAACTGATAAAGATTTTGAGAGAAAATTGTTCGTTTTCAAAAATTATATTTCACATCAGATTACGAGCGTAACAAGCAATGACCCAATTGGTTTTTACGTCGCTTCTTTTTCCTGTAAAAAGCTGATTTACAAAGGTCAGTTGCGTTCGGTTCAGATTCGTAACTATTTCAAGGATTTGTCAGACCCGAGGTTGCGTTCGGCTTTCGGAATGGTGCATTCACGTTTTGCAACCAATACAAATCCGACGTGGAGTTTGGCGCAACCATTCCGCTTCTTGGCTCATAATGGCGAAATCAACACGATTGGAGGGAATCTGAATTGGTTGAAATCTTCAGAAAAAACATTTGAAAGTTCCAATTTTACTGCTCAGGAAATGGATATGATTTTGCCAATCACAAAACCAGGACAATCCGATTCTTCCTACCTTGATAATATGGTAGAGTTGCTTTATCATTCGGGTCGTTCGCTTCCGCATACAATGATGATGTTGATTCCCGAGGCTTGGGATGGTCACAAGCAAATGGAAGATTACAAGAAGGATTTTTACGAATTTCACGCTTGTATGATGGAGCCTTGGGATGGTCCTGCTTCTATTTCTTTTACAGATGGCGAAATGATTGGGGCGACTTTGGATAGAAACGGGCTTCGGCCTTCACGATATTGTGTTACTTCCGATGACCGAGTGATCATGGCTTCAGAATCGGGTGCTTTGCCTGTAGATCCACAAAAGGTCATAAAAAGAGGTCGCCTTCAACCTGGAAAAATGTTCTTGGTTGATATGAAGAAAGGCGAAATCATAAGTGATGAAGCGCTGAAAAAAGAGATTTGTACTTCTCGGCCGTATAGAGATTGGTTGGATAAAATGAAGATTAATATCAACGAATTGCCAAGTCCGAAAATCCGTTTTAACAAATTACAGTCAGAAGATATTTTCAAATATCAAAAAGCTTTCGGGTATTCCAGAGAGGATTTGGATGTCGTTATCAAAGAAATGGCGGAGCAGGGAAAAGAACCAATTGGTTCTATGGGTTTTGATGCACCTTTGGCTGTTCTGAGTGAAAAACCGCAACATCTCAGTTCTTATTTCAAACAATTATTTGCTCAGGTGACAAATCCACCTATCGACCCGATTCGTGAAAAGTTGGTGATGTCTTTGACTACAATTCTTGGTGGAAGTGGTAATCTTTTGGAGGAAGATAAAAATTTCGCCCATTCTATAAAATTAGATGACCCGATTCTGAATAATGAACAATTGGAAAAGTTGAGAAGTGTAGATACGGGGAAATTTCAATCGAAAACCATTTATACTTATTTTAAGACGGATGAGAAGGAAGGAACTTTGAGAAAGGCAATTGATAGGATTTGTCGTTATGCGATAGATGCTGTGGATGACGGGTTTGAGGTTATTGTGCTTTCCGACCGTTCTTTAGATTCGGGTCATGCGGCAATTCCTTCTCTTTTGGCGTGTTCTGCGGTTCATCATCATTTGATAAGAAAAGGTGTTCGTCGGAAAATTGGAATTGTGATGGAGGTTGGCGATGTTTGGGAAGTTCATCATTTCGCGGCTTTGCTGGGTTTTGGAGCTACGGCTATCAATCCTTATTTGGCTTTGGCGAGTATCCGCGAAATGTTCCATAAAAATGAATTCGGAAGCGAAATAGAATTAGAAAAATTAAAAAATAATTATAGAAAAGCGGTTGGAGATGGACTTTTGAAGATATTTTCAAAGATGGGAATTTCTACATTGCAGTCTTATCACGGCGCTCAGATTTTTGAGATTATTGGTCTTAATAAAGCGGTTGTTAATACGTGTTTCACCGGAGCGATTTCAAGAATCGATGGAATTGGGTTTGATGAAATTGCAAAAGAAGCTTTGACAAAACATTTCAATGCGTTTGGTCGGAAATTACCTCAACAAATCCTGGAGCCAGGCGGCATTTATCAATGGAAACCGGAGAACGAATATCATCAGTTCAATCCGCAATCTGTCCATCTTTTGCAACAGGCAACTTGGAATGATCGTTATGATATATTCAAGAAATATTCAAGAACGGTCAATCAACTTTCAGAGAAAGCTTCACTTTTACGCGGTTTGATGGATTTTAAAAACGACAGACAATCGATTTCTATTGATGAAGTTGAACCGGTAGAGAATATTTTAAAACGTTTTGCAACGGGCGCGATGTCTTTTGGTTCGATTTCTTATGAAGCGCATTCTACATTAGCAATTGCGATGAATCGAATTGGTGCAAAAAGCAATACGGGCGAAGGAGGAGAAGATGAGAAGCGTTATGTTTTGGATGAAAATGGAAATAATTTGCGCTCGGCAATTAAGCAAGTGGCGTCGGGAAGATTTGGTGTTACAGCGAGATATTTGGCGGAAGCAGAAGAGCTTCAAATCAAAATGGCGCAAGGTGCAAAACCGGGCGAAGGTGGGCAATTGCCTGGTTTCAAAGTGGATGAATGGATTGGAAAAACCCGACATTCTACGCCGGGTGTTGGTTTGATTTCGCCACCACCACATCACGATATTTATTCGATTGAGGATTTGGCACAATTGATATTTGATTTGAAAAATGCCAATCGCCACGCCAGGATTTCGGTTAAATTAGTATCAAAAGCAGGTGTCGGAACGATTGCTTCCGGCGTTGCAAAAGCAAAAGCTGATCATATTCTGATCTCAGGTTACGACGGTGGAACCGGAGCTTCGCCTTTAAGTTCTACAAGGCATACAGGTTTACCGTGGGAATTGGGATTGGCAGAAACTCAACAGACTCTAATTAAAAATAAACTGCGTCATCGTGTGACTTTGCAAGTTGATGGTCAGGTGAAAACAGGTCGTGATATCGTCATAGCAACTTTGCTTGGGGCGGAAGAATGGGGGATTTCGACTTCTGCATTGATTGTGGAAGGTTGTATTTTGATGCGAAAATGTCATCTCAATACTTGCCCGGTTGGTATTGCTACTCAAAATGAAGAACTGAGGAAAAAATTCAAAGGAAAACCTGAGCATTTGGTTAGTTATTTCACTTTTTTGGCAATGGAAGTTAGGGAAATTATGGCGAGTTTGGGCTTTAAAACGATTGATGAAATGGTTGGGCAATCCCAATGTTTGACTACGAAAAAAGATGTTTCATTCTGGAAACACAAACAAATAGATTTGAGTCCAATTTTCTTTAAGTCCGAAACTGATTTGCCGATTATTAAAAGTGAAGACCAAGACCACGGGATTTCCGATTCTTTGTCTTGGAAAATGTTGGAGGTTTCACAAAATGCTATTAATGAAAATCAAACGGTTGAAGCTGAATTTAATATCAAAAATACTGATAGAACAATCGGAACAATTCTCTCTCACGAAGTCACCAAAAAATATGGCTCGGAAGGAATGTTTGACAATTCTCTGAAATTCAAATTTAAAGGAACGGCGGGACAAAGTTTCGGAGCGTTTTGCAATAAAGGAATCACGATGATTCTTGAAGGCGATGCTAATGATTATTTTGGTAAAGGTCTTTCCGGAGCTAATTTGGTGGTTTTTCCGAATAAAGAATCAGTTATCAAGGCGCATCAAAATAGCATCATCGGAAATGTGGCTTTGTATGGTGCGACTTCTGGGAAGATTTTTGTGTGCGGAATGGCGGGTGAACGTTTTGCGGTTCGTAATTCTGGTGCAATGGCGGTTGTAGAAGGCATTGGTGATCACGGTTGCGAATATATGACAGGAGGAACAGTTTTGATTCTTGGCGGAGTCGGAAGAAACTTTGGAGCTGGAATGAGTGGCGGAATCGCTTATGTTTGGGATGTGGAAAGGTCTTTGGAGACTAATTTTAATCCTGATATGGCAGATTTGGAAGAGATTACAGAAAAAGATAAATCAATCATCAAAGATTTGATTAATGAACATTTGGAAATGACGAAGAGCGAATTAGCGTCGTATCTTCTAAGTGATTTTGAAAATAATTTGAAACATATCATCAAAGTTTATCCGAGAGATTATAAAATGGCGATGGAAAATAAAATAAATGAGTTGAAGTAATGGGAAAAACAGATGGATTTTTATTGTACAATAGAGAGTTGCCAAAGAAATTTCCTGTAGAGGAAAGGATTCGTAACTATAAAGAATTTTATGTGCCGATTGCGGAAGATTACCTTCATAAGCAGTCGTCGCGGTGTATGGATTGTGGTGTTCCGTTTTGCCAAAGTGGTTGTCCGCTTGGGAATATGATTCCGGAATTCAATGAAGCGGTTTATAAAGAACAGTGGGAAAAGGCCTATGAATTATTGATTTCAACCAACAATTTCCCCGAGTTTACAGGTCGGATTTGTCCTGCGCCGTGCGAAAGTGCTTGTGTTTTGGGAATTAATAATTTGCCCGTCGCAATCGAAGAAGTGGAGAAAAATATTATCGAAATTGCTTTCGAAAAAGGATTTGCAAAACCAATTATTCCTCAAACCCGAACTGGAAAAAAAGTTGCCGTTGTCGGTTCCGGGCCTGCTGGTTTGGCTTCGGCTTATCAGCTGAATCAAATGGGACATTCGGTTGTAGTTTTTGAACGTGATCCAGAAATTGGTGGTTTGTTGCGTTTCGGAATTCCGGATTTCAAATTAGATAAAAAAATCATCGAACGCCGTGTGGAATGGATGAAACAGGAAGGAATTGAATTCAAAACTAATGTCAATGTTGGAGTTAATTATTCTGTGGAAGATTTGGATAGGAATTTTGATGCGGTTGTTTTGGCTTTGGGAAGTACAGTTCCGAGAGATTTGATGATTCCAAATAGGGATGCAAAAGGTGTTCATTTTGCAATGGATTTTCTTTCTCAGAGTAATAAAAAAGTGAGTGGAATTCAATTCAGTGAAAAAGATATTGATGCTAAAGGAAAAAAAGTGGTTGTGATTGGTGGAGGTGATACGGGTGCAGATTGTATCGGAACTTCTAACCGACAAGGCGCAGAAATTATTTATCAAATTTATTACAAGCCAATTCAACCGACAGAACGCGACGAAACAATGCCTTGGCCGACAATGCCGATGACTTTGCATATTACATCTTCTCATGAGGAAGGTTGTGAACGAAAATGGTCTGTTAATTCCAAAGAATTTGTAAAAGATGAAAATGGAAATCTTATTGGCCTTCGTCTTGTGGAAGCTGAATGGACAAAAGATGCAGATGGGCAATGGAATCTCTATACAGAAAAACCTAATTCAGAATTTGTTATCGATTGTGATTTGGCTTTCATTGCGTTAGGTTATACGCACGTGGAGCACAAAGGTTTGGTAGAAGATTTGGACATCACCCTCGACCCAAAAGGAAATCTTATCGGAAATGATAAAGAATTCAAAACGAACAAAGCAAAATATTTTTCTTGTGGTGATGCCAGAAAAGGACAGAGTCTTGTTGTTTGGGCAATTGCAGAAGGACGGAAGTGTGCAAATAAGGTTGATGGGTTTTTGAGTGTTGATAAATAGAATGTTATTCTAAATTTTTTAAATAAAAAAAGCGAGTTCATGTTTGAACTCGCTTATGTTTTACAGAAAGTTTAATTACTTAGCTGTTGCAGCGTTGGTAATATCCTGAGCCAATTTTGTGTAATAATCTGTCCAAAGTTTTTGGTCTTCGGCAGTCATTTTGGCCATTGCTGTTTGCGATTTAGTAGCCCATTCCTGTGCTTTTGCAGAAAGTTCTTGGATTTTCTTTGCATCTTGAGCTTTGCTTGCTGCTATCATATCTTTAACATAAGTGTTGTATTCCTCTGCGAATTTTGTGATTTCAGGGTCACTGAATTTTGGAACATCAGATGATTCAACTACATCAGTTACTTTTTCAGCGGCTTTTTCTGTTGCAGCGGCTTCCGGCGTTTTAGCTTCTTCTTTTTTACAAGAGCTTAGTGTTAGTGCTACAAAAGCACCCAAAATAAAAATTGATTTTTTCATGAAAATTGATTTTTGTTTAGTTTTATAAAAGTAATTATTTTATTTAACTGGCCTACTGTTTAATGGGTAAATTAATGTAAATCAGATTCTTTGCTGTGATTTTTGATTATGAATTAGTTCAATCTGACACAGAATTATTATTTAAATTGTAATGGTATTAATCTATGATTGAATATGAAAAATTAGTAATGCTGTATTTGTTATTCAAAAATAATTTCAGTTTTTATCAATTTTTTTAATCTCCAGTTTTACATCCCTGTTAAAAACTTATCTTTTTTGACTCATTTCAACCCTTTCATATCTCGATTATTTTAACGATATTTGTAAGCTTTAATAAAATAATTAACAGAAAAATAACAAGGAAAATTCTCAAGCTAACTATTTGAAAATTTGAGTTTTATATCTTGAATCTTTTACAATATGAGTCAAAAACAATATACAGCAAGTAGTATTCAGGCATTGGAAGGAATGGAGCACGTTCGTATGCGTCCTTCAATGTACATTGGTGATGTAGGAGTCAGAGGTCTCCACCATTTGGTTTATGAAGTAGTGGATAACTCTATCGATGAAGCTTTGGCAGGATATTGTGATACGATTACTGTCGCGATAAAAGAAGGGAACGCCGTAGAAGTTATGGATAACGGACGTGGTATTCCTGTAGATTTTCACGAGAAGGAGCAGAAATCTGCGTTAGAGGTTGTAATGACCAAAATCGGTGCTGGAGGTAAGTTTGATAAAGATTCTTACAAAGTTTCCGGGGGTCTTCACGGAGTTGGTGTTTCGTGTGTTAACGCACTTTCCAACGAGATGATCACTACCGTTTACAGAGACGGAAACGTTTATCAGCAGGTTTATTCGAGAGGAAAAGCGCAAACAGGCGTTGAAGAAATCGGAAATAGCGACAAAAGAGGAACAAAACAGTTTTTCCAACCGGATGATTCTATTTTTACTGAATTAGTTTATAACTACGATACATTAGCAAACCGTCTTAGAGAGTTGGCATACCTTAATAAAGGGATCACGATTACTTTAACGGACGAAAGAGAAAAATTGGAAGATGGGACTTTCAGAACAGAAGTTTTCCATTCGGAAGGCGGGTTGAAAGAATTCGTTGAGTATATCGACGGAAACCGTGAGTCTATTATGGAGAATGTGATCTTTATGGAAGGCGAGCGTGACGATATTCCGGTTGAGGTGGCGATGCGCTATAACACGTCTTTCAACGAGAATCTCCACTCTTATGTTAATAATATCAATACACACGAAGGAGGAACGCATTTGGCGGGTTTCAGAAGAGCTTTGACAAGGACTCTTAAGAAATATGCCGATGAATTAGGTCTTCCTGCAAAAGAAAAAGTTGAAGTTACTGGAGACGATTTCCGTGAAGGTTTGACCGCCGTGATTTCAGTAAAAGTAATGGAACCTCAGTTCGAAGGTCAGACCAAAACGAAATTGGGTAACTCAGAAGTTTCCGGAGCGGTTGATAAAATCGTTGGAGAAATGTTGACCAATTTCTTGGAAGAAAATCCTGCAGAAGCTAAGATCATCGTTCAGAAAGTTGTTTTGGCTGCTAAAGCTAGACAAGCAGCGAAGAAAGCAAGAGAGATGGTTCAGAGAAAATCTCCGATGGGAGGCTCTGGTTTGCCAGGAAAACTGTCCGATTGTTCTTCAAAAGACCCAGCTGAATCAGAATTGTTCCTAGTAGAGGGAGATTCCGCAGGTGGGACGGCTAAACAAGGTCGTGACCGTCATTTTCAGGCAATTTTGCCTTTGAGAGGTAAAATTTTGAACGTGGAGAAATCTATGGTTCATAAAGTTTATGATAACGAGGAAATCAAGAATATTTACACGGCGCTTGGAGTCTCTGTAGGAACAGAAGAAGATTCCAAAGCTTTGAATTTAACAAAACTAAGATATCACAAAATCGTCATTATGACCGATGCGGATATCGATGGTTCTCACATTTCGACTTTGATTCTGACGTTCTTCTTCAGATATATGAAAGAATTGATTGAGAACGGATACATTTATATCGCTTCTCCGCCATTATACTTATTGAAAAAAGGAAACAAAAAAGTCTATGCTTGGAACGAGAAAGAGCGTGAGCAGACCACTTTGGAAATGTCTCCGGACGGAAAAGGAGTAGAAGTACAGCGTTACAAAGGTCTTGGAGAGATGAACCCTGAACAGCTTTGGGAAACGACTCTAAACCCTGAAAACAGAATTTTAAAACAAGTAACGATTGATAATGCAGTAGAAGCAGATTCTACTTTCTCTATGTTGATGGGCGACGAAGTTCCACCGAGAAGAGAATTTATCGAGAAAAATGCGGTTTACGCAAGAATCGATGTTTAAATCATTTTTATAAAAATCAAACCTTCCAATTTTTGGAAGGTTTTTTGTTAAGTACCCAATTGTGTTTTAAAACTTTAAAAGATTTATAATTATTTTGCGAGTTCTGATCAATTTTAGGTCTTTTTGTGCCTTAAAATATTTCTAATGATTTAAAAAAAAATCTTTGCGAACTTTGTGTTAAATTTTGAACTAAATACAATCACCAATAAAAATAAACCTATGAAAAACCTAATCACAATTCTATCTTTCGCAATTCTGCTTTTCTCTTGCAATAAGAAGGAAATTAAGGAAACTTCAACTTCAAAATCCGACAGTGCGGAAATCAAAAAAGAATTCGTTATAGATTCTATCCAAGTTCAGGATTCTTTACAAGTTGCAAAAACATTGACTTTGTCTTTCGAAAAACAAGTTCTAATATTTCCGAGTATTACCAACAAAACGATTTTGGACAGTATTTATAAACCAGCGAATATTACTTCTGCAGATTACTCCAAGAAAACTTTGATGCAAGTTCTTGAAAAGTTCAAAACAGAATCTTTGAAAAAAGATGAATCGCAGGATTATACGCCCGAATATAAACAGACTTGGGAAGAAGCTTCTGCTATGAAGGTTATTTCTCATCAGAATGATATTTTGACATTACAATATTCTGGAAGCGGTTATTCTGGAGGAGCGCACGGTTATTATTTTGAAGCGTACAAAGCTTTCGATTTAAAAAATAACAAAGTGATTTCTCAAGCCGATATTTTCAAAAATCCCACAGATGCAAATTGGGACAAAATTCTGAAAAATCATTTTGATGAACCGGAGCAAAAAGATATGCTTTTGGTGGATAAAATCGAACTGAATAATAATTTCTATTTTGACCAAGACAAAATTACATTTGCATACAATCAATATGAGATTACGGCTTATGCAGCGGGTGTGGTTTACATCACTTTAAATTTCAAAGACATCAAAGACCAATTGAAACCAGAGTTCGTCAAACAATATAACATCAAGTAAAATGAGTCATCAAAATTTGAAGAATCACAGGAAGTATTATCCTTTACATCATTTTATTTTCTATCCTGTTTCATTAGTCCTGTTAATAGTTTCTTTATTTCAAGTTTTCAAAAATATCAATCATAACAGTTCATTTGTAATGATTTGGAGCGCAATTTCAGCAGTTGTAGTTTTGATGATTGTTTTATCATTTATGCTTCGCCAGCATTATGCTTTGGGACTTCAGGATAGAATTATTATTAATGAATTTAAATTCCGATATTTTGCTCTTACTGGAAATAGATTGGAAAATTCAACTTATCAATTTTCCTATGCTCAGATTTTTGCATTGAGATTTGTGGAAGATGAAGATTTGATGGAATTGATGCATCAAACGGCACAGAACGATTGGTCATCATCAACAATTAAACAGAATATCAAAAACTGGAAAGCGGACGATAAAAGAATTTAGACTTTAAAAATCCTTCAAGAGTCTCAGGATGACAGCTCGAATAATGAACGTTTAATTACGAACGTTGTTAGGTTGAAGTTCTCGAAGTCATTTTATCTCAGTCAGGCTGAGGCTCTCGAAGCCCAACAAATAAAAAATAATTCATAAAAAAATACTCTGAAATCCTCAGAGTATTTTTATTTTTGGAAAATGAAGTTTGCTTTCATCATCAATCCTTATTCTGCAAAGAAAAACTATCAGACTTTTTTGGATCGCCTTTCCAAGAAAGTTGAAAATCCACTCTATGTCGTTTCAAAATCTTTAGAAGACACAGATGATTTCATCAGAAAACATTGGAATGATATCGATATTTTCGTAGCAGTTGGTGGAGACGGAACTATTTCTGTTGTGGCGCAAAAGCTCATCAATACAGATAAAATTCTAGCTGTTTTTCCTGCAGGTTCAGGAAATGGATTTTCCAATGAGACCAATTTCAACAAGAATATTTCGGTTCTTTTAGAAAAATTAGACCAGAAAAAATTCCGAAGTATTGATACATTTATGGTGAATGATAATTTTTCCATCAATGTTTCAGGAACTGGATTTGACGGGAAAGTAGTAAAGGAATTTGAAAAAACAAGCCGTGGTTTTAAGAATTATATCAAAGTTTCTATCAAAACTTTTTTTAATTACAAGCCAATCAAAATCAAATTCTTAGAAGAAGATTACAAACAATACAACGGCAAATATCTGATGCTGAATATTGCCAACACGCGTCAGTTTGGAAACAACGCATACATTGCGCCGATGGCGAGCAAAAGTGATGGTTTGGTAGATTTGGTTTTGGTTAAGAAATTCCCTTTGACTTATTCGCCGTTTTTTGCTTTCAGAATGTTCACCAAACGTTTAAAAGATGATGATTATGTCACTTATCTTCCGGTTTCAGAAATCGAATTCAAGGTGAATACGAAAACATGGCATATTGATGGTGAATTCAAGAAAATCAAGTCGCCGATTAAAATTAAAGTGTTGCCGAAGAGTTTGAGGATTTTGGTTTGAGAATAATTATAGAGTTAAAACTTATTTGAAATAATTATTAAGTGCTCCAAATATTTTTTTAACATTTACATTTGGGAAAAAACCAGCACTATTTATACAATTAATTTCCACAATTTTCCAACCAATATCTGTTAGACAAATATCCATAACAAAAGCTTCTGCTACATTGAAAGTTGAAATCATTTGTTCTGCAAACTCAATCCCTTGTTCTTCAACTTTTTCTTCAAAAGGAATATCTTTTAATATTTTATAATAAACTGCTTCGATTATATTTCCACCAACAATCCATAATCTAGCTTCTTTAATAATATCTCTTGGTTCTGAGACTTGAATAAGCGATTTGGAATTCATTAATGGAGTATGTGGCTTGCTCAATGAATTTTCGACAAAATTTTCCCATTTATTTTTTGTGAAAATGTTTCCAGTGAAAAGTTTTGCGAGTTTGTATGGCTTAATAAATTTTTCTTCTCTGTCTTTCCATACTAATTTTTCTGAAAGCTCTTTAACTTCAGTTTGATAATTAAGTAGGTTCTCTTTGTAGAATTTAGAATTAATTTCAAATAAGTGATTTCCTCCATAAAACGAGCCTGGATTCCAGTCACTATTTTGTTTCCCAAGCATTGCAAGTTTTACTGAACCATAAACAAATACATCACTTCTATTTTCTAAAATTTCAAGTTTGGTAATAGAAGAAGTCAAATTAATTTTTTCAAAAGGTATTTTTAATTCATCTAAAATTGGATAAATTCTATCAAAGTCAGGGTCTTTATGAATATTGGATTGTATTAATATGTACATCATTTTATAACTGTATTTCAAATATAGATATAATTAAGAAGTTGAAAAATTATTTATTTTCACTCTATTATTTATCACTTAAAACCACCAAAATTTCCCTATTTTTGTATCAATCATCAACTATAAAAGGTGCAGAATAAACTCAAGATTATCAACGACCCTGTTCACGGTTTTATCAAAATTCCTCACGAGATTTTGTTCGATATTATAGAACATCCTTATTTCCAAAGACTCAGAAGGATTTCCCAAACCGGACTTTTATCACTCATATTTCCAGGCGCAAAACATACGAGATTTCATCACGCTCTTGGTGCCATGAATCTAATGTTCAAAGCATTGGAAACCTTGAAATTGAAAGGTGTGAAAGTGTCAAAGGAAGAAGAAAAAGCGGCGATGTTGGCGATTTTGCTTCACGACATTGGTCACGGTCCGTTTTCGCACGCTTTGGAGAATATGCTGATGGATGATTGGCATCACGAGAAAATTTCGATTTTGCTAATGAACCGATTGAATAAGGAGTTCAAAGGAAAGTTGGATTTGGCGATAGAAATGTTCCAAGGGAAATACCATCGTTCTTTCTTCAATCAGTTGATTTCTTCTCAGTTGGATGTTGATAGAATGGATTATTTGAAACGAGACAGTTTTTACACAGGCGTTTCAGAAGGCAGCGTAAATGTCGAACGAATCATTTCTATGATGAATGTGAGTGATGAAAAATTGGTCATAGATGCAAAAGGAATTTATTCTATAGAAAATTATCTGACGGCCAGAATGTTTATGTATTGGCAGGTTTATTATCATAAGACGGCGGCTTTGGCTGAGCATATTTTGGTTCAGATTCTTAATAGAGCCAAATATTTGGTTTCTCAAAATGTAGATTTGGAAGCGCCTTCTAATTTGAAATACTTCTTAGTTAAAAATAAATTTGAAGAAGCCACAGAAGAAGATATCAGAAGATTCACAATGTTGGATGATATGGATGTTTTCCAGGCTATTAAAGTTTGGACGGAAAATGAGGATTTTGTTTTGTCGAAGCTTTGCAGAACGGTTATTTACAGAGAGTTTCCTAAAAGTATTATTTCATCCAAGCCATTTTCTGAAGATTTTTTGAAACAAAAGGTTGAAAAAGTCAACCAATACTTTAAGATTGAAAATGGAGAAGAATTAGTGGGACAGATTTCTCGTTCGCTTTTGCCGTATGATACAGAAAAACAGCCGATTTATCTGATGGATAAAACAGGAAGTAAATTTAAACTGGAAGAATCTGAAAATCAGATTTTATTCGGATGTATGGAGAATGCTACCAAAAAATATATCATTTATTTTCCACGAGAGATTTTATAATTAAAGTAAAACTGATTTTGATTCGTCATAAAAAATTAAAACTTAATTAATAAAATATTTATCTTTGCAAACTATGGAATTTAGCGCAGAACAAATTGCAGGATTAATAAACGGGAAAATAATTGGCGACGAAAAGACAGTTATTACAGGAGTTTCGCCGATAGAAAATGGTCAGCAGGGACATTTGTCTTTTGTTGCTCAAAGCCGCTTTTCACATTACATAGATAGTACAGATTGTGCAGTGTTGATAGTTTCTGAAAATATTTTGGAAAACAGAGATTACAAACCTGTGATTATTGCTGTGGAAGATGCTTATCTTTCTTTTCAAATCCTGATGAATCTTTATCAGGAGATGCAAGGCAGAAAAACAGGAATCGAAGCTGGTTCTTTCTTCCACGAAACGGCGAAAGTAGGTGAGGATGTTTACATTGGCGCATTCACTTATGTTTCAGAAAAAGCTAAAATAGGCGATGGAACTCAGATTTTTCCTCACGTTTACATTGGGAAAGGTGTAGAAATCGGAAAGAATTGCAAAATTGACAGTGGTGCAAGAATATACGATTATTGCGTTGTAGGTGATAATTGTGTGATTCACTCCAATACAGTTGTCGGTGGTGATGGATTTGGTTTCCAACCTACGGCAGAAGGATTTAAGAAAATTCCTCAGTTAGGAAACGTCATCATCGGAGACGATGTAGAAATTGGTTCCAATTGTAGTATAGACCGTGCAACTATCGGTTCTACGGTGATTGGAAAAGGAACCAAGATTGATAATTTAATCCAAATTGCTCATAATGTTCAGATTGGTGAGAACAATGTAATTGCTGCTCAGGCTGGAATTGCCGGTTCTACGGTCATTGGCGATTGGAATCAGATTGGTGGACAAGTAGGAATTGTTGGTCATATCAAGATTGGAAATCAAGTGAAAATCCAGGCTCAGAGTGGTGTGAATTCATCAGCAAAAGATGGCGATACACTTTACGGTTCTCCGGCAATTAATTACAGCGATTATAGAAGAAACTATGTGCATTTCCGTAATTTTACGGACATAGTGAAAAGAATAAACGATTTAGAAAATAAAAAATCAGAGTAAAGGTATCAGGACTAAAGAAGTATTTCTTCCCGCCTCAAAACTAATACAATGAGCGACAAACAAAAAACAATCAAAGAAGACATTAACCTTTCAGGAATAGGTCTTCACACAGGAAAAGAGGTTAATTTGACAATCAAACCGGCAAAAGAAAATACCGGATTTGTATTTGTAAGAACAGACCTAGAGGGACGTCCGCAGGTAGAAGCAGACGTTAATTATGTAACCACCACGGAAAGAGGAACAACTCTGGAGAAGTTAGGTGTCAAAATCCATACTTGCGAACATTTGTTGGCAGCTTTAGTTGGAATGGATATCGATAATGCTATTCTGGAAATGAACAGCGCTGAACCTCCAATTTTAGATGGTTCTTCAAAATACTTTGTTGAAGCTATCGAAAAAGTAGGGGTTTCTGAGCAAGATTTGCCAAGAGAATATTTGGTAGTCAAAGAAGTGATGAATTACGTAGATCCTGCAACTGGCTCTGAATTAACTGTAATTCCTGCTGATGATTACGAAATCACAACAATGGTAGATTTTGGAACCAAAGTTTTGGGAACTCAGAATGCCAGTATGAAAAACCTTACAGAGTTCAAAGATGAGATTGCGCCTGCCAGAACATTCAGTTTCTTGCACGAGCTAGAGCAGCTTTTGGATGCTAATCTGATTAAAGGAGGCGATATCAGCAACGCTATTGTCTATGTTGATAAGGAATTAACACCAGAAACTCTAGAAAAATTGAAAGTTGCTTTTGGTAAAGATGAAGTTTCTATCCGTCCAAACGGTATTCTTGATAATCTTAACCTTAATTTTACCAATGAAGCTGCCAGACACAAATTATTGGATGTAATTGGTGATTTGGCTTTGGTTGGCGTTAGAATCAAAGGAAGAGTAATTGCTAACAAACCAGGACATTTTGTGAATACACAATTCGCAAAAAAACTAAACAGACAATACAAATTGCAAAAAAGAAAAAACGTTCCGGATTTCGATTTAAAAGCAGAGCCTGTTTTCGATATCAACGGAATTATGAGATTATTGCCACACAGACCTCCGTTTTTGTTGGTAGATAAGATTTTGGAATTGTCCGACACGCATGTTGTTGGACTTAAAAATGTTTCTATGAACGAGCCTTTCTTCGTAGGACATTTCCCGAAAGAACCTGTGATGCCAGGTGTTTTGCAAATCGAGGCAATGGCTCAGGTAGGAGGAATTTTAGTTTTGGCTAATGTTCCGGATCCGGAAAATTACTCTACTTATTTTGTAAAAATGGACAATGTTAAATTCAAGAAAAAAGTAGTTCCGGGAGATCAAGTTATTTTCAAAATTGAATTGATAGAACCAATCAGAAGAGGAATTGTACATATGCAAGGCTACGGATACGTTGGTGACAGTGTAGTTGTAGAAGCCGAATTGATGGCACAAGTTGCAAAAACTAAAATATAATTTATGATTCACCAGCTTACTGCGGTAGACCCGCGTGCCAAAATTGGTAAAAACGTAACCATAGAACCATTCACAACTATTGGAGCGAATGTAACCGTTGGTTCTGATACCTGGATTGGCCCCAACGTTACCATTATGGAAAATGTGAAGATTGGTAAGAATTGTAAAATTTTCCCCGGAACTGTGATTGGAGCTGTTCCACAAGATTTGAAGTTTGATGGCGAAGATACTCAGGTAATTATTGGAGATGGAACTACACTGAGAGAATGTGTTACCATTAACAGAGGAACCAAGGCTTTAGGATATACAAAAGTTGGTAATAATTGTTTGATTATGGCGACTTCCCACATTGCACACGATTGTATCGTTGGAGATAATGTTATCATCGCCAATGGTTGCGGAATCGCAGGTCACGTGGAAATTGGAGATTTCGTAGTAATGGGAGGTCTTTCTGCAGTTCAGCAATTCGGGAAAATCGGAAAACATGTAATGGTTTCCGGTGGTTCATTGATTAGAAAAGACATTCCGCCTTACGTGAAAGTGGCTAGAGAACCTATCTCTTACGCAGGTATAAATTCGGTTGGATTGAGAAGAAGAGGTTTTACCAATGATAAAATCTTCGAAATCCAAAAAATCTACAGAGCTATTTTCCAAATGAAAATGAACACAACCCAAGCGATTGAATTCATCGAAAAAGAAATGCTTCCGACAGTAGAGAGAGACGAGATTATAACATTCATCCAAAACTCTCCAAGAGGTATCGTAAAAGGATACGGCTCCGGAAAAGAATAATTTAAAATAATACAAGCTTATATATAACTAATGGCAACAAGTAACGATATCAGAAAAGGACTTTGCATAGAATTCAGCAACGATATTTTCAAAGTAATCGAATTTCTACACGTAAAACCAGGTAAAGGTCCTGCTTTCGTTAGAACAAAATTAAAATCTGTAACCAATGGAAAAGTATTGGACAATACGTTCTCTGCAGGTCACAAAATCGACGAAGTAAAGGTTATCACTAGAAAATTCCAGTATCTTTATGATGATGAGAATGGATTCCACTTTATGAACAACGAAGATTTCTCTCAACTTTATCTTAACAAAGAAATGATTGAAAACTCTAACTTGATGAAAGCTGGAGAAGAAGTAACAATCATTCTGAAAGAAGCGGACGAAACGCCACTTTCTGCAGAACTTCCTCAGTCGGTTTACTTAGAAGTTATCGAAGCTGACCCAGGTGTAAAAGGAAATACAGCAACCAACGCTTTGAAAAATGCCATCGTAGAAACAGGCGCGAGAGTAATGGTTCCTTTGTTCATCGAACCAGGTGACAAAATCAAAATCAGTACAGAAGACGGCTCTTACTTGGAAAGAGTGAAATAAATTATAGCAGGAAGCTGGAAGCATTAAGTTTTCCAGCTTTCGTTTTTTTATGGCAGCTTAATCCGCCTTCCGCTCCCAATCTTTTTTGCATAAGATTTCAGATTCAATAGAACTTTTGTACAAGCAAAAAAGGATTTCCGCTCAAGTCGGGCTGCGTGCAATTCGTCATTTCAAAATAACTGAATTGCAGTCTAAAATCAAATGTTTAAATTATAACATCTAGTTATGACTTTCAATCAACCTCAAACACTCAAAGTTATTGCAGATATCATTGGTGCAAAATATATCGGAGACGAGAATTTTCCGGTTCTTGGAACCAATGAAATTCATATGATAAAACCGGGCGAAATTGTTTTCGTCAATCATCCCAAATATTACGATAAAGCGCTTAATTCTGCTGCAACCATCATTCTAATTGACAAAGAAGTAGAATGTCCAGAAGGCAAAGCGCTTTTGGTTTCTGATGACCCTTTCAGAGATTTCAACAAAATCAATACACATTTCACAAGAATTTCGAATTTCAAAGAAGAACTTCACGATTTGGAAGTAGGAGACGGAACTTCCATTCATCCGTCTGCTGTTATTGGAAACGATGTTAGAATTGGAAAAAACTGTCATATCTTCCCAAATGTTGTCATTGGTGACAGAACAATTATTGGTGATAATGTAATTATCCAGGCTAATACGGTTTTGGGTGGTGATGCTTTCTATTACAGAAAACTGAATGGTAATTTTGATAGATTAATTTCTGTAGGAAACGTTGTCATAGAAAATAATGTGGAAATTGGAAACAGCTGTACAATAGACAGAGGTGTGACAGATTCTACCACCATTGGAGAAGGCTCTGTCCTGGATAATCAAATCCAGATTGGTCACGATACAATTATTGGTAAAAGATGTCTGATCGCTTCTCAAACCGGAATTGCAGGCTGCTGTATAATTGAAGATGAAGTGACGATTTGGGGACAAGTGGGAATGGCTTCTGGTGTAAGAATCGAAAAAGGAACTGTTCTTCTTGCCAAGGTAGGAGTGAACAGAGATCTTAAAAAAGGAACTTATTTTGGACCAATTGCAGAAGAATTCAGAGATTATCTTAGAAAGGAAGTCAAAATCAAAAATCTGAAGTAAATCATATTTTAATTCTTCAAAAAATATCTAATTCCAAGAAATCTTTGAATTATTATCGTTATTTTTGCGAGTAACAAAAGTTTATAAAATCAATAAATTATAATAAAAAATGTCAATATTAGTAAACAAAGATTCTAAAGTTATCGTACAAGGATTTACAGGTAACGAAGGTACTTTCCACGCAGGTCAGATGATTGATTACGGCACCAACGTAGTTGGGGGTGTAACTCCGGGAAAAGGAGGAACTGAGCATCTTGGTAAGCCAGTTTTCAATTCAGTTTCAGAGGCTGTAGAAAAAGCGGGTGCTAATGTGAGTATTATCTTCGTACCGCCGGCATTTGCTGCAGATGCTGTGATGGAAGCTGCTGAGGCTGGTATCAAAGTAATCGTTTGTATTACAGAAGGTATTCCTGTTGCTGATATGGTAAAAGTAAAAGATTATATCCAAGACAGAGATGTTCGTTTGATCGGTCCAAACTGTCCTGGTATCATCACTTCTGACGAAGCTAAAATAGGAATTATGCCAGGTTTCGTTTTCAAAAAAGGAAAAGTAGGTATCGTTTCAAAATCCGGAACTTTAACTTACGAAGCTGCTGACCAAGTGGTGAAAGCTGGTTTCGGAGTTTCTACAGCTATCGGAATTGGTGGAGACCCAATCATCGGAACAACTACTAAAGAAGCTTTGGAATTGTTCATCAACGATCCAGAAACAGAAGCAGTTGTAATGATTGGAGAAATCGGAGGTTCTTTGGAAGCTGAAGCTGCAAGATGGTACAAAGCTAGTGGTTCTACAAAACCAGTTGTAGGTTTCATCGCTGGACAAACTGCACCAAAAGGTAGAACAATGGGGCACGCTGGAGCTATTGTAGGTGGAGATGATGATACTGCACAAGCAAAAATGGCAATTATGAGAGAAAACGGAATCCACGTTGTAGATTCTCCTGCAGAAATCGGTAAAACTGTTGCTGCGGTTTTAGCATAAGCTGTATTGATAAGATTACCTTATTAAAATATATTTTGAGAAGCTCGGGTAGAGCTTCTCATTTTTTTTATCTAAATTTGAAACAGAAAATTTATAAACACACGATTATGAAAAAAATCCTTTTCGGATCTCTACTTTTAATGTCATTTTTTTCTCAGGCTCAAATAGATTTCAGATCAACTGAATTTGGTCTTGTAGCTGGAGGTACTTATTCCAGAGTTAGAAATGCACACAATCCTTCAGGAGCCAGAATTTCTGTTTTAGGAGGTGTTACAGCTCAAGTACCAATTGGTATTAGTGAGCAATATTATATCCAGGCAGAAGCTTTATATTTTGGAGCAGGAGAAGGCGGTGACAGAAAGTACGAAGATGCTAAAGGTTGGGAACACGCAGTCTACGCTAATAATTACTTAAGTATTCCTATCAATTTTAAAGTTTATTTTTCTGAAGCAGAATCTGAATTTTATGGATTGATGGGACCAAGGTTTAATTTCTTGGTTAATCAAAAAATAAAAAATTCAGCAAAGGTCTCTTATGAGACTGATAGCTATGGAAAAGCTAATTCATTTAATTTAGGTTTGGGAGCGGGTGTTGGTTTCAGTTATAAACGTCAATTGGAAATAGCTCTTAAGTATGATATTGGATTGTCTGATGCATATCCGGATTTGAAAAATTCTCCAGAAGAAATTCTTACAAGAGATCCTAGCGTCGCTAAGAAAAAATCAGAACAAGTTATAAGTCTTGGATTGACTTATTTATTCAAATAAAAAAAGGCTGTGAATATTTCACAGCCTTTTTTCGTATTATTTCTGTTTAATCAACTCTTTGATTTTGTTTTCAATCTCTTCGGATAATTCTGGATTATCTTTTAAGACTTCTTTTACAGCATCACGGCCTTGTCCTAATTTAGTATCCTCATAACTAAACCAAGATCCACTCTTTTTAACTACAGCCAAATCTACTGCGGTATCCAAAATTTCTCCAACTTTAGAAACACCTTCTCCATACATAATATCGAATTCTGCCATTTTGAAAGGAGGAGCTACTTTGTTTTTGACAACTTTCACTTTTACTCTGCTTCCTACAGCTTCATCTCCATTTTTGATTGGTGCACTTGCTTTTCTGATGTCGATTCTTACAGAAGCGTAGAACTTAAGCGCATTTCCACCTGTTGTAGTTTCAGGATTACCAAACATTACTCCGATTTTCTCACGAAGTTGGTTAATGAAAATTACAGTACATTTTGTTCTGTTGATGGTTGCAGTCAATTTTCTTAAAGCTTGAGACATCAATCTTGCATGAAGACCCATTTTGGAATCTCCCATTTCACCTTCGATCTCAGCTTTTGGAGTCAATGCAGCAACAGAGTCAATGACAACAATGTCAATTGCGCCTGATCTGATTAAGTTATCAGCAATTTCCAAAGCCTGCTCTCCATTATCAGGTTGAGAAATGATTAAGTTTTCAAGATCGATTCCCAATTTAGCAGCATAGTTTCTGTCGAAAGCGTGCTCTGCATCTATAAAAGCAGCAATACCACCAGCCTTTTGAGCTTCTGCAATAGCATGAAGAGTAAGTGTTGTCTTACCAGAAGATTCTGGTCCATAGATTTCGATGATTCTCCCTCTTGGATATCCACCAACACCTAAAGCAAGGTCGATCCCCAAAGATCCTGAAGGAATTACTTCAATTGTTGTATCTACAGAATCCTCACCCAAAGTCATTACAGTTCCTTTTCCGTAGGTTTTATCTAGTTTTTCAAGCACCAGTTGCAGTGCTTTTTTCTTATCGTCGTTTGTACTCATTATATCAAAAAATTATTCTCAAAAATACGGAATTTTAAAATCAAAATCTAATATTATTTTGATCGATGCTTTTAATTTGTCAATCAAAATTTAATGCAAATTTGAATTTTTGTGATTCTTAGATAATCCTCCAACTTTTCTAAAATAATTTAAAAGATGATGAAACTACAAACAGTTTTAAGAATGAGTTATAGTTTCAATAAGCTAATTCTAGGATAATTAATATATCTGAATCTACAGGAGTAAAAAACCAAGCTTGCTTTTATCGATGGCTAAGCCTACTATTTCAAAATATAAAAAACCTCTGAAAAAATTCAGAGGCTTTTTTATTTTATTTCAACTTCAGATTATAGAGAAGCTGAGTGAACAAGCATATCTGCTAATTTGTTAGAGTAACCCCACTCGTTATCATACCAAGATACTAATTTAACGAAAGTTGGATTCAACATAATTCCAGCCTCTTTGTCGAAGATAGAAGTTCTTGCATCACTTACGAAATCCTGAGAAACTACAGCATCTTCTGTGTAACCAAGAATCCCTTTCAATTCACCTTCAGATGCAGCTCTGATAGCAGCACAGATTTCTTCGTAAGAAGTTGGTTTGTCTAGTTTTACAGTAAGGTCAACTACAGAAACATCAGCAGTTGGAACTCTGAAAGACATACCAGTTAATTTTCCATTAAGAGAAGGAATTACTTTTCCTACTGCTTTTGCAGCACCTGTAGAAGAAGGGATGATGTTGTTAAGTGCAGATCTGCCACCTCTCCAGTCTTTTGCAGACGGTCCGTCTACAGTTTTCTGAGTAGCAGTAGTTGCGTGTACAGTTGTCATAAGACCTTCTGCGATACCGAAATTATCGTGGATTACTTTTGCCAATGGCGCAAGACAGTTTGTAGTACAAGAAGCGTTTGAGAAGATTTTGATATCGTCAGTCAGTTCTTTGTGGTTTACACCCATTACGAACATTGGCGTATCATCTTTTGAAGGAGCGGAAAGAATAACTTTCTTTGCACCAGCGTTGATGTGAGCTTGAGCTGAATCTTTTGAAAGGAATAAACCTGTAGATTCTACGATATATTCTGCACCAACTTCATTCCATTTTAGGTTGTTAGGATCTTTCTCAGCAGTTACACGGATTGTTTTTCCGTTTACAACAAGGTTATTTCCTTGTACTGATACTTCTCCTTTGAACGCTCCGTGAACCGAATCGTATTTTAGCATATAAGCCATATATTCAGCATCGATAAGGTCATTGATACCTACAACTTCGATGTTGCTTCTTTCAGCCATTGCTCTGAAAACTAGACGTCCGATTCTACCGAATCCGTTAATTCCTACTTTAATTGTTGACATATTATTTAAAATATTAAGGTTTTTTTGTTACTATAAATTTACGAAAAAATGACTTACATCGCAAGTATTTCAGCGATTTTCAGTAAGTCTTTATCAATTTCGTTATGTTTTTTGATTGCTTCTTCAATCGGCGTGTAGACAATTTTATTAGACTGCATTCCAACCATTACTTTATTCTTGCCTTCCATCAATCCGATAACAGCGCCGTAGCCAAGATGACTAGCCAAAACTCTGTCTGCACAGCTAGGTGATCCACCTCTTTGGATGTGTCCAAGAACAGTTACACGGATATCATAGTTAGGGAATTTTTCTTTTGTAGCTTTGGCAAGGTCATAGATGTTTCCAAGCTCTTCACCTTCTGCAACTACAACAATGCTGGATGATTTACCAACTTTTTCGGCTGTTTCGAAAGTTTCAAAAAGGTCATCTAAACTATCTTTTCTTTCAGGAATCAAAATATCAAGAGCACCAGTTGCAATTCCACTGTTAAGCGCGATGAAACCAGCATCTCTACCCATTACTTCTACAAAGAAAACTCTGTTGTGAGAAGTCGCAGTATCTCGGATTTTATCAATAGAATCCATTGCTGTGTTAAGGGCAGTATCATAACCGATGGTTTTATCAGTCCCGAAGATATCATTATCGATAGTTCCAGGAACACCAATTACTTTGATTCCAAACTCTTCGTTGAAAACTTTTGCACCAGTGAAACTTCCGTCCCCACCTATACAAACAATGGCATCAATTCCTAATTTCTGACATTGTTCGTACGCTTTTTTTCTTCCTTCTGGCGTCATAAATTCTTTAGATCTTGCAGACTTTAGAATTGTTCCTCCCTGATTGATTATATTTTTTACGGAACGCGGTCCCATTTTTGTAACATCACCAGCAATAAGACCATTGTATCCTTCACGGATACCGTAACAGTCTATATTGAAATGATTTGCTGTTCTTACAACTGCTCTAAGTGCGGCATTCATCCCCGGCGCATCGCCTCCAGAAGTCAGAACCGCAATAGATTTAATGTTGTTTTCTGACATATTTTTAATTTTTTTCAAAGCAAATTTACGAAATATCAATCACATTTTAGCCCTACTATTATCTTAGTTGGACAAAATATATCATATGTTAAAGAATTAATAATATGGCGATATGACAAAAATCAAACTTAATATGATTAACAAAATAATTAAGTTTATTATATTTACGAACAAGACAAAACAAAATTTAAACTAAATAAAAAATACATTATGAAAGTTACCGTAGTTGGAGCTGGTGCAGTAGGAGCAAGCTGTGCAGAATATATCGCAATGAAAGACTTCGCTTCAGAAGTTGTTTTAGTGGATATCAAAGAAGGATTTGCAGAAGGAAAAGCAATGGACTTGATGCAGACAGCTTCTCTTAATGGTTTCGATACCAAAATCGCAGGTACTACCGGAGATTATTCTAAGACTGCTGGTTCAAAAGTAGCGGTTATTACTTCAGGGATTCCTAGAAAGCCAGGGATGACAAGAGAAGAACTAATCGGAATCAATGCAGGAATTGTAAAAGAAGTCACTGAAAACTTAGTAAAACATTCACCAGATGTCATCATCATTGTGGTTTCTAACCCGATGGATACAATGGCGTATTTGGTTCACAAAACATCAGGTCTTCCAAAGGAAAGAATTATCGGAATGGGAGGTGCTTTGGATTCAGCGAGATTTAAGTATAGATTAGCGGAAGCATTGGAAAGTCCTATTTCTGATGTTGACGGAATGGTAATCGCTGCGCACTCCGATACAGGAATGTTACCGTTATTCAGCAAAGCAACAAGAAACGGTGTTCCTGTTTCTGAATTCTTGACTGATGAGCAAAAAGCTTCTGTTATCGAAGAAACTAAAGTAGGCGGCGCTACATTGACAAAATTGTTAGGAACCTCTGCTTGGTATGCGCCAGGTGCGGCTGTTTCTGTTATGGTTCAATCAATTCTTTGCGACCAAAAGAAAATGATTCCTTGTTCATTGATGCTAGAAGGTGAGTACGGACAAAACGATATCTGTCTTGGTGTTCCAGCAATCATCGGAAAAAATGGTATTGAGAAAATCGTAAACATCACTTTGACTGTTGAAGAGCAATTGAAATTTGCAGAAGCGGCACAAGCTGTAAGAGAAGTCAACGGAGACCTTAAGTTCTAATCTTAAGATTCTAGATAAATTAAAACCATCTCAACAAGAGATGGTTTTTTGTTTTTATTAATTTCTATTATCCTTGAAAATCTCCGCAATCGTGTTCTTCAAATTTTTCAATCAGACTTTCTTGAGTATAAAATTCTGAGATTCTCATATTTTTAAATTCAGGTTTTTGTCCTTCAATTTTAAGTTTGTAAATCGGCTCATTTTCAACTTTAGTAAAAATAAAAGTAGATTCCGGAGTTATAATTTTTAGACTATTTCCTGTTTTTTGATAGCTGAAATCCTTATAACTATGGAAATTCTTTTCATCACAAAGTTCCACAATATCAAAACTCTTTTTATTAATTTTAAAAATAGCAAGGTCGCAAGAATAACAAACTCCACCGAATTCTATTCCATATTTTTTAAAAACATCTTTTTGTTTAGAATCTTTGATTTCAATCGGTGTAAGATTACTATATTCAGATAAATTGATAGATTGTTTTTCTATTTCAGTAGTTAGTTTTTCGGCAGATTTTAATTCATTTTTATTCTCCGAATTAGCTGTTGAATTTTCAATTGTTTCTTTATTATTTTTATTACAAGAAAACGCGAGAGTTATAAAAACTACACAAATTAAAAATCTATTATTCATTTAAATCAAATATTGATTGAATTCAAATTTACATAAATATCCCTAACTAAAAACTTTCATTTGTCAATTCCATATTAACCATTGCTCCCGTCAAACTGCCTGTGTAGACTGCATTAGCAACGGAACGCATCGGACTGGAATTATCGCCACAAGCAAATAATCCTGCAATATTTGTTTTCTGAAATTGGTCAATTTTAATATGATCCATTTCTGTCATTTCGCAACCCAACAATTCTGGAATGTCAGAATGTTGTTTAAAAGGAAACGCACCATAAACAGTTTCGAAGTTCAAAACTTTACCATCTGATAAAATCAGACTTTCAACCATTCCATCTTGATGTTTTAATTCGTCTATTTCAGTTTCAATAATTTTAATATTATTCTTTTCTAATTTCTGAAATTGTTCTTCTGTAAAATCTGCTTTACCTCTTGTGAAAATGGTAATGTCTTTTGTAAGATTATTAACCAATGATGAAGTATGAAAACCACGTTCGCCATTCGCAATGATTCCTGTTTTTTTATTTTTAAATTCGTAACCGTGACAATATGGACAATGAATTAAAGAAATTCCCCAGCATTCTTGGAAACCTTTGATATCAGGAACTTCATCGATGATTCCTGTTGCAATAATTATTTTTTTTGAATTAAATTTTTCTCCACTTTCTGTGATAATTTCAAATCCATTTTCAATTTTTTTAGCTTCAATTGCTTTTCCTTGATGAAATTTTACTGTTTCATATTCTAAAACCTGACTTTTCGATAATTCAGTAATTTCTTTCGGTGTTTTTCCATCTTGAGTTAAGAAGTTATGAGAGTGTGGCGTTTGTTCATTGCAAGGTTTTCCACTGTCTATAATTAATACTTTTCTCAAAGAACGCCCCAAAGACATTCCTGCCGAAAGTCCTGTATAACTTCCTCCAATTATAATAACATCAAATTGATTTTGTCTTGTCATTTTAAATAATTTATGTGGTTTTATTTGTCAAAGTTAGGATTAATTTTTATTATTGCAATATAATCGCATTAACAAAAATGAAAAGAAGAAACACGCCAGCAAAAGAAGCCGTTTTAAATTTATTAACTCATAAAGCTAAAGCGATGAGTCAGGATTCTATCGAAAAAAATATCAATATTGATATCGACAGAGCCACGATTTATCGAGTATTAAACAGATTTTGCGAAGACGGAATTCTCCACAGAATTGTTGCCGAAGACGGGAAACAATATTTTGCAGTCTGCATCAAATGTGAAGAGAAAAAATTGGCAGACCATCATTTTCATTTCAGATGTACAAAATGTGAAACGATAGAATGTCTGCCAATTGAAGTTCAATTTTCCTTAGAAAAAGGATATTCTGTGGAAAGTGTAAATTGTATTTTAACTGGAGTTTGTAAAGATTGTGCTTAGGAATTCAATTTAATTAATTTTCCCAGCGTCAAAATCCTTAACCTGTTTTTTTGTAGCCAAGGAACGCCACGCAATTTCCAAAACCTCAGTCACAAGTTTTCTGTCGTGGCAATCTTTCCACATACAGATGTAAGGATAATTTTTGAAATGGTCAGGCAAATGAAAAACTTCGGGGTAAGTTTCCAAAAAATAATCTCGTGATTCAAAACCAATTCTGATTGGAATGAATTCGCCATTGTCGTGAAGTCTGCACAATAATTTTCCACGAATTTTCACAGATGGCGTTTCCTCGTGAGAAATACTTTCTACTGTATCTGGAAATGTCAGTGCAATATTCTTCACGAAATCAAAATCGGAATAATTAAAATTGATTGACTTTTTCATCAATCAAACTTTCAAAACTCCCCGAAAACCTCTCGCTGCATAATAAGATTCCGCACCATTATGATAAAGGAAAACAGTATTATAACGTTTGTCGCAGAAAACCGCACCGCCTAATTTTCGAATCTCATCGGGCGTTTTGACCCAACTCGAAGTTTTCAAATCAAAGTTGCCAAGCTTTTGTAATTTGCGGTATTGTTCTTCATTTAAAATTTCAATTCCGATTTCGTTTGCCAAATCTATTGCGCTGTTTGCCGGTTTGTTTTCTTTTCTGGAGTCTAATGCTTTTCTGTCATAGCACAAACTTCTTCTTCCTTTTGGACTTTCTGGAGAACAATCAAAGAAAAGATATTCGTTTGTGTTTTTATCAAAATCTACAACATCAGGTTCGCCTTCTGTTCTTTCCATTTCGTTGAGTGACCAAAGTTTTTCAGGATTAGATTCTAGTTTTTTCTGAACATCTTCCCATTTGACACTTTCGTGGCGATTTGGATTTTTCTCAAAGCGGGTTTTCAGAATTTTAATTAATTCTTCTTGTTGTTCTGCTGAAAGTTGAGGTTTATTTTTCATATTGATTAGTTGCTTTTTAATCATTCATTCCTTTTCCATCCAAGATGTTGGGAATAGATTTTTCGATTCTGGATTCTCTGGTTTTGGATTGTTTTGGTGCCGAAAAATGAAACAGATAAGCACGCTGTCTTCCTAGAGTTAAAGATTCGAAAGAAGATTTCAATTCGGGATTTTCATTTAGTTTAATTTGAAATTCTTCAGGGATTGGCGTTGCTTCTCTTTTTATTTCAACTTTTTCTCCACGTTCTTCGATTTCAATAGCTTCAAAAATATAATCTTTGATAATTGATTTTTTATCCAAAATATCCTGAACATTTTCAAATCGCATTTGTCTTCCTGCTTGTGTATTTTCTCCCATTTTCACAAGAAGATGTTCGGTGTCTTTCATAATTCCACCTTTGAAAAACAACAATGCAAAATATTCTTTGAATCCCTGAATAATCACAATATTCTTGCCTTGAAAAGAATAACACGGTTTTCCCCATTTAAAATCTTCTGCCAACTGACAATCTAGAATGATGGTTATCAACGCATTCATCTCGTCTTTCCATTGTTTAGATTCGTTTATATGTTCATCAACTTTTGGATTCATTACAAGTTTATATTTTTCCAAATTTAATTAAAATTCGATTTTATCAATAAAAATTAATTTTTGGATGTAACATTAATGTTACTTCGGTTGTCTTATAAGCAAAACAAATAACAATGAGGTCAGCATTAACCTTGCTAGGATTACTTTCTATTACAATCGCATTTGCCCAAACCAAAGACACTTTAAAATCCAAAGAAATAGAGTCGGTTACAATCATCGCCAAAAAACCAACAGTCGAAAGCAAAGCCGACAGAACGGTTTTCAATGTCGCCAACAGTTCTATTTTGGCAGGAAACACGACTTGGGATATCGTGAGAATGACGCCTTTGGTAAGCATCGATAACAATGATAATGTAAAAGCAGAAGGAGAATCTGTTACGGTTTACATTAATGACAGAAAATCAGTTTTCACAGGTAAAGAGCTAAAGGAATATCTTAAGACAATTCCTGCAGACAACCTGATGAAAATTGAGGTCATTACAAGTCCGTCTTCGAGATATGAAGCAACCGGAGCAGTTATTAATATTGTTCTTAAAAAACGAGATGATGAAGGTTTGAAAGGAAGTATTTCTTTGACTAATACGCAGAATACTAAGAACAACCAATATGGAAGTTTGAATCTTAACTATCATAAAAAGAACTTTACTCAGACGTTTGGAGGAAGTTATGGAGACAATATTTTTATCACACAAAATTCTTCTGTCAACACTATTTATGATACCAAAACAGTAAAAAATATTGATGCGGAAAGTATATTCAAAAATAAAAATCCTTCGGTATCATCAACTTCAGAATTTGAGCTCAATGATAAAAACAATGTAGGGCTTGTCCTAGAATACTACCAGGGAAAAAGAAACTCTACTTCCAATTCCGAAGGTACAACTTATATAGATAATGTTTTGCAGGATACTTTTGTTCAGGATATGACAAAATCTTCAGTTGCGAAAACACTTGGCAGTAATCTTTTTTATAAATACTATGACAAGGAGAAAAATAAAATTCTGGATGTCAACTTAGGAATCAATTATGATTCTGATAATGGAAATACCATTTTCAATGAAACAGCTTTGAAACCTAATTTTTATAGAATCGATTCTTATAATCAGACTAGGAATTATTACGCAAAGGTAGATTATACAACACCTTTGGGGAAAAATGGCGGAACCCTGGAGGTTGGTGGAAAAATTGATTTTAATAATAATGTTATTCCAAATAATTATTTTGATTTTCTGAATAACACGAATAATGCAATTAGTGATTTCCGATATAAAGACAATATCAACTCGCTATATTTCACTTATAGCAAAACTTTTTTTGAAAAGCTCGAGACGAGGGTAGGTTTACGATATGAGCATATTGATTACAAAATCAGTGAAAATGCTAATGAAAGAAAAAATTCTTACGGAACTTTTATGCCTAATCTTCTACTGAAGTATGCTTTTTCAACTAATTATGATTTGAGTCTGACATACAATCACATCCTTTGGAGACCCTGGTATTCGGAATTCAACCCGTTTGTTTTGCCTGGAAATAATGGAATGTACTACCGTGGAAATATGGACTTGCTTCCTAATCCAAGTGATAGAGTAGTACTGAAGTTCGGTTTATTCAAAAAGTATTTTTTATCAGCAAGATATATGTTTACAGACCAGGATTATTGGAACAAATTTGTAGAAGAAGATGGGAAAACAATTTCAGTGTCGGAAAATTTCAAAGGAAAAGTTGAGAAGTTTTATCTTTTTGCCAATACGAATCAGAATCTCTTCAAAAATAAACTGAATGTCAATTTCGGAATCGGTTGGTATTATATTGATAACAGCGATTTCAATAGAAGAAATGGATTGAATCAGGAAAACAACTATATCAGTTATATCGGTGGTTCTACCAATCTTTCTTATACTAATCTATTCAATAAGAACATCAATATCAGTGGTTGGTTCAGTGTTGATAATCAGAATTACGGAAACTCTGTTGCGAATAAATACAATTTTTTTCATAACATCTCCGTAACCAAGATTTTCCCAAATTCTCAAATTGAAACCAGTCTTCAATTGATGAACATCTTCAAAAGACCAAGTGTAGACAATACAACTTACAGTTCAACAGGGATGATTCGAAATTATAACAAATGGGATTGGTACGGATTCTCGCTCACTTTTGTTAAACGTTTCGGAAACCAAAAAGTAAAGGAAAATACTAAAACCGATGTCGAGAAAAACTCAGGCGGAAGTAAATAAATTTTCAATGATAAATTAAAGAGAACGGGCACTTGCTCGTTCTTTTTGTTTCTAGTTGACAAGGATTTAAATTAAAATTAATGAAGTTCTTTTCCCAAAACTTTTGAAAGCCGTAAATTTGGAATCAATAAAAAGTTTTAAAATGTTAAAGAAATTTACGATTGCAACAGTTGCTTTTCTGACTGTAATCACCCTGAATGCACAGAAGAAAAAAAATACAGAACTAGAAAGACCAAAATTGGTCGTTGGTTTGGTAGTAGACCAGATGAGGTGGGATTATCTTTATCGTTATTATAACAAATTCGGGAACGATGGTTTCAAAAGACTTTTGAATACCGGATATTCTCTTAATAATGTCCATATTCCTTATGTTCCTACGGTAACGGCGCTTGGACATACTTCCATTTATACAGGTTCGGTTCCTGCGATTCACGGGATTGCCGGAAACGATTGGACAGATAAAGAAACTGGCAAAAATGTCTATTGTACAACGGACGAAAGTGTACAACCTGTAGGTACAACCAATGTAAAAGTTGGAAGTCATTCTCCAAAAAATCTTTGGTCAACAACAGTTACAGATGAATTGAGGTTAGCAACCAATTTTCAAGGGAAAGTTATCGGTGTTTCATTGAAAGATAGAGCTTCCATTTTACCAGCTGGTCACACGCCAAACGGCGCTTATTGGTTTGACGATTCTACGGGAGATTTCATCACGAGTACTTATTATATGAATGAGCTTCCTGAATGGATTAAGGCTTTCAATTCTCAGAATCTTCCTGATAAATTGGTGGCAAATGGTTGGAATACCTTGTTGCCAATCAATCAATATACAGAAAGTTCTCCGGACAATTCGGCTTGGGAAGGACTTTTGGGAAGTGCAAAAACGCCGACTTTTCCTTACAGTAATTTACCTGCAGATTACCAATCGAGAAAAGATAATATCAGATATACACCTTTCGGAAATACTTTGACTTTGAAGTTGGCAGAAGCTTCCGTAGAAGGAGAGAATTTGGGAAGTGACGATATCACGGATATTTTAGCAATTAATATGGCTTCAACGGATTATGCTGGTCATAAATTTGGACCAAATTCCATCGAGGTTGAAGATGTTTACCTTAGACTTGACCAAGATTTGGCTGAGTTTTTCAAATATCTTGATGACAAAGTTGGTAAAGGACAATATACTGTTTTTCTTTCTGCTGACCACGGTGGCGCGCATTCTGTAGGATTTTTACAAGAGCATAAGATTGCAACAGGTTTCTTTGGCGAAGGAATGGAAAAAAACATTACTACAAAATTGAAAGAGAAATTTGGAGTTGATAAATTGATTAATGGCGTTGATAATTACCAAATTTATTTTGATAGAAAGCTGATTGCAGACAATAAACTTAATCTTGAAGAAATTAAAAGTTTTACGATTCAGGAATTAGAAAAAGACCCGACAGTTTTATATGCTGTTTCTACAACCAAAGTTCAGGAAGCTACAATTCCAGAACCGATTAAACAAAGAATTATCAACGGAATTAATAGAGAAAGAAGTGGAGATATCCAGTTGATTTCTCACGATTCTATGCTTCCAACTTATGCGAAGAAAGGAACAACTCACAGCGTTTGGAATTCTTATGATGCTCACGTACCATTGATTTTTATGGGATGGGGAATCAATCACGGAGAAAGTAATAAGCAATACTTTATGACAGATATTGCACCAACTGTTTCTGCGTTGTTGCATATTCAATTCCCAAGTGGAAATGTTGGAAATCCTATTACAGAAGTGATTGGGAGATAAAAAAGATATTAGAGGTTAGAATCTAGATATTAGATTTTAACTCATTGATTTATTAAGTCGCAATTGTTTTCAATATGAGAACTTTGCGACTTTTTACTTTTCTATGATTAAAATTCTTGCGCCTTTGATTTCGTCGACTCTTCGATTTGCGAAAAAACAATTCGTATTTTTGAACAATGATTTTGAAAGAAAAATATATTTTCGATTTGCTGAATGAAAAAGCTGAACTCTACAATTCTCCGGATTTTATTACCGATGACCCAATTCAGATTCCGCATCGTTTTTCCTTGAAGCAGGATATCGAGATTGCCGGGTTTTTGTCTGCAAGTATTGCTTGGGGAAATAGAAAATCGATTATCAATGATGCGAACAAAATGATGGAATTAATGGGAAATTCGCCGTACGATTTTGTGATGAATTTTACCGATTCTGATTTACAAAGAATTCCACAAAAAGCCATTCACAGAACTTTCAATCACGATGATTTTATTTTCTTTCTAAAGAATTTTAGACGAATTTATACTCAGTTTGCAAGTCTGGAAGATGCTTTTTTGATTAATGAAAACGAAATCAACTTCTCTCATTCCATTGAACGTTTCAGAAATCATTTCATATCAGAAAACCATCGCGGACAAAAACACGTAAGTTCGCCTTACAAAAATTCGGCTTCCAAAAGACTGATTATGTTTCTGCGTTGGATGGTTCGGAAAGATAAAAAAGGTGTTGATTTTGGAATTTGGGAAAAGATTAACCCGAAGTTTCTTTCTGTTCCATTAGATGTTCACACGGCTAATATTTCCAGAAAACTAGGAATCTTAACCAGAAAACAAAATGATTGGAAAGCGGTGGAAGAATTAGATTCAATTCTTAGAAAATATAATGCTGATGACCCTGCAATTTACGATTTTGCATTGTTTGGATTAGGTGTTTCCAAGGAATTTGAATGAAACTAAAATCTCGCTGATTTGGCATATTAAGCAGATTTTTTTGATAATGAATCTGCGAAATTAGCTAAATCAGCGAGATGAAAAAAAGAAGATTTTCTTATTTCAAAATATTATTAATCTTAGGATAATCCGAAATTTTTCTGAATTCAAAACGGTTGCTGTTCTGCAAACCGGAAATAAACAAATCCAATTCCTTTACCGAATCATCATCCTGAAGATACTGGTCGTGCGTCAGAAAAACCAAATGTCGGGAAGTCTTTTCCAAATCGTTGAAGAATATACTGTCCACACGTTTTGCCATTTGTTGATGAGAACCTTTCAGTCTCATTGTATTGTCCGGTTTCCATTCGAGGTCCCAACCTACTAGGACATAACCAGCTCTTTGCAATTCGTCCGCTGCAGTTTTAGAACTTTTGATATCGGTATTGTTGATGTCAGAAGTTCTCCAGATATTTCTTCCGGGCGTTCTGGCATATTTGTTCTTGAATTTTATACTGTCTTTGGCTCGGTCAAAATCGTGGACTACTTTTTCCGGATTTTTATAAAACTCAGAGTATTTGTTTTCTGCGTGAGAATAGCTGTGATTGGCCAATTCTACCAACTCGTGGTTTTCTAATTCTTTCAAGTTTTTTGCCTGCGTTTTGCTATCATAAGCGTGTTTTCCTACGATAAAAGATGTTACAGGAATCTGATATTTGTTGATGATTTTCAGAAGGTTTTCCGTTCCTTTATTTGGGCCATCATCAAAGGTTAGATAGATATAACGTTTGTTCGGGTCGTCGGGAATCTCTGGTTTTGTGGAAATCACTTTTGCTGGTTTGGTGACAACTTTTTCTGAATTTGTTTTTGAATCTGCCACCTGTTCTGATTTTTTGTTACAGGAATTCAAAAAAAATACTGCGTTAACGATTAAAGCAGCAGTCCCAAGAAAAACCAAATGATTTGATTTTTCAGCAAAAGTTTTTTTCATTGGAAATAAAAGATTTTAAATTGTTAAAAAATGTTAATTAAGTTAAAATTTATTATCAAATTTAATGCCTGATTTTCATATTTTTGAATTTTAACTAAAATATTTTTATATTGATATTCAGTTGTTTATGATTTTGTTTAATGAAAGGAATATTGTGTTAAATTTAAATGTAAATTAAAACGTAGAATTTTATGCAGCCCGACTTGAACGGAGCTCATTTTTTGTGACTGGAATTGGGTGATGGCAAAAAATAGCGAGAGTGGAAGGCGGATAAAGCTGCCCAAATAATTTTGATGATTTACTTTCTTGATGTACATCAATGTAGGGAGAGGATTTAAGGTCTTATTTTTGCTGCAAGAAAAACAATAATTAATTTAAAATATTATCTATGAAAAAATTAACGGTATTAGCATTGGCAGGCGCTGCTTTGATGTTCACAGCTTGTAACGACAAAAAAGAAACAGTAAAAGATGCACAGGAAGTTGCAGCAAAAACTGGTGAAGCTTACAAAGTAGATTTGGCTACCTCCAACGTGAACTGGAAAGCTTTCCACAAAGGTGGATTTGCACCAAGATGGGGGACACTTAACCTGAAATCTGGAGAAATTACAGTTGAAAATGATGCGGTAACTTCTGGAGATTTTGTAATCGATATGACGACTTTGAAAGTTGACCCCGCTTCTATAACAGAGGCTGATAAAAAACCAGCTGACCTGGAAGCGCACCTTAAAAATGCTGATTTCTTTGATGTTGAAAAACAACCAACTTCTGATTTCAAAATCACTGCGGTAGCAGATTTGGCTGGAGAACTTCCAAAAGATGCTGTTGCGGGTGCTAACAAAACTGTGAGCGGAAACCTGACATTGTTAGGAAAAACACTTAATGTTTCTTTCCCTGCGAAAGTAACTGTTGCTGAAGGTAAAGCGGCTATTGAAGCTAAATTTACTGTGAACAGAGCGGATTGGGGAATCAAATTCGGGACTGATGAGACTGACCCAGCTGAATGGATGATCAGCAAAGACATAGAAATTGGAATTAATGTCAATGCTTCTAAATAAGTAAATTGTAAAAATGAAAATGAAAAGACTGTTTCGAAAGAGACGGTCTTTTTTTATAATGATTGATTTGAATATTTTAATTCTCGCTCATTGTTCAGATTTTGCAGATTGAAAATGCTGAAAATAAATCTGCATAATCAAAAAATCTACGAGAAATTATTTTTTTGAAAAATCTAACAATAAAAGAACCGACTCTTTAGAAGCCGGTTCAGTAGATAAACATCTCATTTTTTTAGTTAGACAACAACAAAAAAGGACAGCCGACAATGCTATCCTTTAAATTTTTATATCAAATTTAATTTGAGTAATTCCGATTGGGTCAAAAGCAAATTTTGTGTTCATTTC
>Ga0302347_1000828_pt1 | contig 43053 bp, 24 predicted proteins | sample PhyWR1_FD_202178 | JGI IMG/M metagenome (GOLD analysis project Ga0302347, IMG submission 202178) | Leaf surface microbial communities from wheat plants in UC Gill Tract Community Farm, Albany, California, United States - DLSL W.R1 (v2)... | ecosystem: Host-associated > Plants > Phyllosphere >... | reverse complement strand
TGCCAACCTGGCCGTCGGGACTACGGTTACCGTGACCTTGAACGGTAAAACCTACACCGGCACCACGCTGGCAGACGGCTCCTGGAGCGTCACCGTACCGGCCGCCGATCTGGCGTTGCTGGCCGATGGCACCACCACCGTCACCGTGACCGCCACCGATCAGGCCGGTAACCCGGTCAGCGACAGCCACAACCTGGGCGTCTTTACCCATACCCTGCCGGACGCCACCCTGAACACGCCGTTTGGCGACGGTATCCTGAACGGCACGGAAGCCGGTCAGCCGCAGACCCTTACCGGCACCACTGGCATCACCACGCCGGGGCAGACCGTTACCGTCACCCTAGGTGGTAAAACCTATACCGGCACCGTGGATGCCAGCGGTAACTGGAGCGTCACCATTCCAGCCGCCGATCTGCAAGCATTGCCAGACGGCACGCCAGCACTGAGCGTTACGGTTACCGATGCCGCCGGTAACACCAACACGCTGAACACCACCGTCACCGTCGATGAGACCGCGCCAACCCTCACCATCAACACCATTGCGGGCGACGATATCCTCAACGCTGCCGAGGTGCTGGTGGCGCAGACCGTCTCCGGCACCGCTTCCGTTGCCGATGCGGGCCGCACCGTCACCCTGACCCTGAACGGCAAAACCTACACCGCCGTGGTGCAACCGAACGGCTCGTGGAGCACCAGCGTGCCTGCCGCCGATCTGCAAGCACTCACTGACGGCAGCCACAATCTGGTGGCGACCCTCACCGACGCCGCCGGTAACAGCACCAGCGTTACCCACAGCCTCAGCGTCGACGCCAACCCGGCCAACCTGCCGACCGTCAGCATTGGCGTGTTCGCCGGTAACGATATTGTCGACGGCGCCGAAGTGAAAACCGCACAGACCCTGTCCGGTACGACCACCCATGTGGAAGCCGGGCGAACCGTCACCGTCACCCTGAACGGCAAAACCTACACCGCCACCGTGCTGGCAGACGGTTCCTGGAGTACCAGCGTCCCGGCGGCCGATCTGGCGCTGCTGGCCAACGGCCAGCTCACCCTCACCGCCACCGTCAGTGACGCGGCCGGTAACCCGGCCAGCGCCAACCATACGGTCACCGTCGATACCGACCTCAGCGGGCTGTCGATTGCCGTCATTGCCGGGGATGACCGCCTGAGCCTGGCGGAAAGCCAGCTGCCGCTGGCCATCGCTGGCAGCAGCGCCAACCTGGCCGTCGGAACTACGGTTACCGTGACCTTGAACGGTAAAACCTACACCGGCACCACGCTGGCAGACGGCTCCTGGAGCGTCACCGTGCCTGCAGCAGACTTGGCGTTACTGGCCGATGGCACCACCACCGTGACCGTGACCGCCACCGATCAGGCCGGTAACCCGGTCAGCGACAGCCACAACCTGGGCGTCTTTACCCATAGCCTGCCGGACGCCACCCTGAACACGCCGTTTGGCGATGGCATCCTGAACGGTGCAGAAGCTGGCCAATCCCAGACCCTCACGGGCACCACTGGCATCACCACGCCGGGGCAGACCGTTACCGTGACTCTGGGTGGTAAAACCTACACCGGCACCGTCGATACCAACGGCAACTGGAGCGTCACCCTGCCGTCTACCGATCTGCAGGCACTGCCGGACGGCACGCCGACCTTGACCGTGGTGGTCAGCGATGCCGCCGGTAACAGCGATACGCTGAACAGCACCGTCACCATTGATGCCACCGCACCGACCCTCACCGTCGGGCTGGTAGCCGGGGATGACGTGCTCAACGCCGCCGAAGTGCTGGTGGCGCAGACCGTCTCCGGTACGGCGTCTGTCGCCGATGCGGGCCGCACCGTCACCCTGACCTTGAACGGCAAGACCTACACCGCCGTGGTGCAACCGAACGGCTCGTGGAGCACCAGCGTGCCTGCCGCCGATCTGCAAGCACTCACTGACGGCAGCCACAATCTGGTGGCTACCCTCACCGACGCCGCCGGTAACAGCACCAGCGTTACCCACAGCCTCAGCGTCGACGCCAACCCGGCCAACCTGCCGACCGTCAGCATTGGCGTGTTCGCCGGTAACGATATTGTCGACGGCGCCGAAGTGAAAACCGCACAGACCCTGTCCGGTACGACCACCCATGTGGAAGCCGGGCGAACCGTCACCGTCACCCTGAACGGCAAAACCTACACCGCCACCGTGCTGGCAGACGGTTCCTGGAGTACCAGCGTCCCGGCGGCCGATCTGGCGCTGCTGGCCAACGGCCAGCTCACCCTCACCGCCACCGTCAGTGACGCGGCCGGTAACCCGGCCAGCGCCAACCATACGGTCACCGTCGATACCGACCTCAGCGGGCTGTCGATTGCCGTCATTGCCGGGGATGACCGCCTGAGCCTGGCGGAGAGCCAGTTGCCGTTGGCCATCACCGGCAGCAGCCAGAACCTGGCCACGGGTGCCACCGTGACCGTCACGCTCAATGGCAAGACCTACACCGGCACCACCCTGGCAGACGGCTCCTGGAGCGTCTCCGTACCGGCCGCCGATCTGGCGTTGCTGGCCGATGGCACCGTCACCGTGACCGTCACCGCCACCGATCAGGCCGGTAACCCGGTCAGCGACAGCCACAGCCTGGGCGTCTTTACCCATACCCTGCCGGACGCCACGCTGAACACGCCGTTCGGCGACGGTATCCTGAACGGCATTGAAGCCGGTCAGCCGCAGACCCTTACCGGCTCCACCGGTATCACCACCCCGGGCCAGACGGTGACCGTCACCCTGGGCGGGAAAACTTACACCGGCACCGTCGATACCAACGGCAACTGGAGCGTCACCCTGCCGTCTACCGATCTGCAGGCGCTGCCGGACGGCACGCCGACCTTGACCGTCACGGTTACCGATGCCGCCGGTAACAGCGATACGCTGAACAGCACCGTCACCGTTGATGCCACCGCACCGACCCTCACCGTCGGGCTGGTGGCCGGGGATGACGTGCTCAACGCCGCCGAAGTGCTGGTGGCGCAGACCGTCTCCGGTACGGCGTCTGTCGCCGATGCAGGCCGCACCGTCACCCTGACCCTGAACGGCAAGACCTACACCGCCGTGGTACAACCGAACGGCTCGTGGAGCACTAGCGTGCCTGCCGCCGATCTGCAAGCACTCACTGACGGCAGCCACAATCTGGTCGCTACCCTCACCGACGCCGCCGGTAACAGCACCAGCGTTACCCACAGCCTCAGCGTCGACGCCAACCCGGCCAACCTGCCGACCGTCAGCATTGGCGTGTTCGCCGGTAACGATATTGTCGACGGCGCCGAAGTGAAAACCACACAGACCCTGTCCGGTACGACCACCCATGTGGAAGTGGGCCAGATCGTTACCCTTACCCTGAACGGCAAAACCTACTTCGCCACCGTGCAGCTCGGCGGCGGCTGGAGCGTTAACGTTCCGGCGGCGGATATGGCCCTGCTGGCTAATGGCCAGACTACCATCACCGCCAGCGTCAGCGATCAGGCAGGCAATTCGGCCAGCGGCAGCCATACCATCAGCGTTGATACGGCGGTGGAAAGCATCGCCATTAACCTGATTTCCGGTGACGATAAGCTGAACCTGATCGAAGCCTCACAGCCGCTGACCATCAGCGGGACTACGGTCAATGTGAACGCGGGCCAAACCGTTACCGTAACCTTGAACGGCAAGACCTACACCGGCGTCGTGCTGGCCAACGGCAGTTGGAGCGTATCGGTGAACAGCGCCGATCTGCTGGCACTGCAAGACGGCCTGACGACGGTCACCGCCAGCACCTCTAACCCAGGGGTCGATCCGGTCAGCGACAGCCATTCGCTGGATGTGCATATCCATACCCTGCCGGAGCCAACCATCAATCTGCCGTTTGGCGATGGTTTCCTCAACCAGGCGGAAGCGGCTAGCGCACAACCGCTGAGCGGCAGTACCGGCATCTCTGGAGCGGGGCAAAGCGTCATCATCACTCTGGGTGGAAAAACCTATACCGCTACCGTGGATGGCAGCGGTAACTGGAGCGTTTCCATCCCATCAGCCGATCTGCAAAACCTGCCCGCAGGCAGCAATACCATCAGCGTAGCCGCTACGGACTCCGCGGGTAACAGCGTGGCTGGCAGCACTACGGCACAGGTCGATCTGGTGCCGCCAACTCTGGCGGTCAAGCCGTTTGCCGGGGATGATAAGGTTAACGCCCTGGAAAGCCTCAGCGACCAGGTAGTTTCCGGCACCGCTACCATTGGTGACGCCGGACGTACCGTGACGGTAACACTCAACGGTAAGTCCTATACCGGGGTGGTCGCCAACGACGGCACCTGGAGCGCCACCATCCCAAGCGCCGATCTACAAGCAATGGCCGACGGCAGCTATCCATTAACCACCACGCTGAGCGATGCAGCAGGCAATAGCACCACGGTTACGCACACTGTCACGATCGATGCCAACCCGTTGGATCTGCCAACCCTGAGCATCAATGTGTTTGCCGGCAATAACATCATTGACGGCGCAGAGGTGAAAACCAGCCAAACCCTGTCCGGGGCCACCACCCATGTGGAAGCGGGCCAGTTGGTGAACATCACGCTGAATGGCAAAACCTATACCGCTACCGTGCTGGCAGACGGATCCTGGAGCGTCACCGTTCCCGCCGCCGATCTGGGCCAACTGGCACAGGGCAACAGCACCATTAGCGTCAGCGTCAGCGATAATTCCGGCAACCCTGCCACGGCAACGCAGAACATATTGGTCAACACGGCCCTGAGCGGTATCTCCATCGACACCGTTGCCGGTGACGACAAACTCAACCTGGCCGAAAGCCTGCTGCCATTAGCCATCAGCGGTAACAGCCTCAACCTGGCCACGGGTGCCACCGTGACCGTGACGTTGAACGGTAAAACCTACACTGGCACCACCCTGGCAGACGGCACCTGGAGCGTCACCGTTCCCGCCGCCGATCTGGCGCTGTTGGCAGACGGTAATATCAACCTGAGCGTTTCCGCCGTCGATCAGGCCGGTAACCCGGTCAGCAGCAGCCATACCCTGGGCGTGTTTATCCATAATCTGCCAGACGCCACCCTCAACACGCCGTTTGGCGATGGCATTTTGAACGGGACGGAAGCGGGCCAGCCGCAGACTATCACCGGCTCCACCGGTATCAGCACGCCGGGGCAAACCGTCACCGTCACCCTTGGGGATAAAACCTACACCGGCACGGTGGACGGCAGCGGTAATTGGAGCATCACCGTACCGACCGGCGATTTGCAGGCGTTGCCGGATGGGACGCCAGTGCTTAACGTGGTGGTCACCGATCCTGCGGGCAACAGCAGTACCCTGAATGGTACCGTGGTGGTCGATAAGGTTGCACCAACCCTCACCGTCGGCGTGATTGCCGGGGATGACGTGCTTAACAGCGCGGAGGTGCTGCTCAACCAGACCGTTTCAGGCACCGCCTCCATCGGGGATGCAGGCCGTACCGTGACGCTGACGTTGAACGGGAAAACCTACACCGCCGTAGTTCAGCCGGACGGTTCATGGAATACTTCGCTGCAAACCGCCGATCTCACTGCTCTGTCCGATGGCAGCTACAATCTGGTCGCTACCCTGACCGATAGCGCCGGTAACAGCACCAGCATCACTCACGCAATCGGGGTTGATGCCAGCGCGTTGAACGCACCGGTGCTGACCATTGGCACCTTTGCGGGCAACAATATCATTGACGGTGCCGAAGTACAGGCAACGCAAACCCTGAGCGGCAGCAGCCTGAATGTTGAGGCCGGGCAGATCGTTTCCATCACCCTCAATGGCAAAACCTATACCGCCACCGTGTTGGCAGACGGTTCGTGGAGCACCAGCGTACCGGCCGCCGATCTGGCTCTGCTGACTAACGGCAGCCTGACCATCACGGCCAACGTGAGCGATAAAGCCGGTAACCCGGCCAGCGCCACCCATGACGTTACGGTCGATCTGACACAAAGTGCACTGGCGATTTCCCCAATCACCGGCGATAACCAGCTGAACGCCATCGAGGCGGCAGCGGGGATCAGCATCAGCGGTAGTTCTATCAACGTTGCCGCCGGTGCCAGCGTCACTATCGTGCTTAACGGTAAGTTCTACGCCGCCGTGGTTCAGGGCAATGGCAGTTGGACAACAACCGTTCCTGCGGCCGATCTGACCATTCTGGGCGATGGTAATTTGATCGTCACCGTTAGCGCCACCGATCAGGCGGGCAATCTGGTCACCGGTTCGCAGCAGTTGGGCGTGCTGATCAACAGCCTGCCGGTTGCCACCTTGAACACGCCGTTTGGTGATGGCTATCTGAACAAGGCGGAATCCACCAGCGATCAAACGCTGAGCGGTACCACCGGCGTCGGCGGTAGCGGGCAAACCGTCAGCGTGGTACTGGGAGGGAAAACCTATACCGGCATCGTCGATAACAACGGCAACTGGAGCGTGAGCGTACCTAGTGCCGATCTGGCGGCTCTGCCTGACGGCCCAACCAGCATTGGGGTCACCGTCGGTGATGTGGCGGGTAATACCTCCAGCATCAACTCCAGCGTCACGGTCGATCTGACCGTACCGGTGCTGACCATTAACACCATCAGCGGTGATGACATCATCAACATCGCCGAAAGCCAGCAAGCGCTGCAAATCACCGGTACCGCACCGCTCAACGACAGCGGTCAACCTGTGGTGGTGAAAGTCACCATCAACGGCTTGACCTATAACGGGCTGGTTCTGGCAGATGGCAGTTGGAGCGTCACCATTCCGGCGGGCGATCTGGCTAACCTGCCGAACGGTCTCTCCTCCATCACCGCCACCTTGACCGATGCAGCAGGCAACACCGGCAGCGTCAGCCACGGCATCACCCTGGATACCGATCCGGCCCAGGCACCGCTGTTGAACATCAACACCCTGTCCGGCGATGACTACCTCAGCCTGGCGGAATCCAACCTGCCGTTGACCATCAGCGGGGGTAGCCAGCGCGTTGAACAGGGGCAACAGGTCACCGTGACACTCAATGGCAAAACCTATACCGCCATCGTCGGTGCGGACGGCAGTTGGAGTCTGCAGGTTCCGGCAGTGGATGTGGGGGCCTTGCCAGACGGTAAAGACACCATCACCGCTACGGTGAGCGATATCTCTGGCAACCAGGCCACCGCCAACCACAACCTCACAGTGATCACCGATGCGGGCAATCTTCCGCAGCTGTCGGTCAACGTGATTGCCGGTGATGACATCATCAACGCCAACGAAGCAAAAGCGGCCATCATCATCAGTGGGGGTTCCAGCCACGTGCAGCCTGGTCAGGTGGTCAGCGTGTTACTCAACGGCAAAACCTACACCGCCGTAGTGCAGGCCGATGGTACCTGGAGCGCAACGGTGCCAAGCGCCGATGCACAGGCATTGCCGCAAGGCCCGCAGACCGTGACCGCCTCAGTGACCGATGTCGCCGAGAACCCGGTCAGCGCCACCCATAACGTCACGGTCGATACCGTGCCGCCATTACTGGAGATCGATATCTTTGCCGGCGATGGCATCCTGAACCTGGCCGAAGCCTTGCTGGGCCAAGTGTTGAGCGGGCATACCGATCCGGGTCTGACCGTTACCGTCACGCTGGGTGCCAACGTCTACACCGCGCTGGCGGATCCGATAACCGGCGCGTGGAGCGTGAATATCCCAAGCAATATCCTGCAAGGGCTGTTGGATGGTAGCGTCACCATCGGAGTGAGCGTCACCGATACCGCAGGTAACAATGTGTCAGACTCCATCACCGTGGCGGTCAACACCCATACCCTGCCATCACTGACGTTAAACCCACTGTTCGGTGATAATATTCTTAATATTGCCGAACTGGGGATCGCCACGCCAATCGGCGGTGCAGCGGCCAACCTGCTGGTTAACACCCCAGTGTTGGTCAAGATTGGCAGCTACGTGGTTAATGGTATTGTTAATGGCGATGGTACCTGGAGTGCGCTGATCCCAGCCAATGCCCTGGCTTTGCTGGCCGACGGCACCGTGCAGGTGGTGGTCTCCGCCGTGGATGCGGCAGGTAACCCGGCCAGTGCGGGCGGTTCGCTGGAGATCCTCTCGCATATTCTGCCGAACCCAACCATTAACCTGCCGTTTGGTGACGGTGCGCTGAACCTGGTGGAAGCCGGGGTCAATCAGTTGCTGACCGGCACCACCGGCATTATCGGTAACGGTCAAACGGTGGTGGTCAGCCTCAACGGTAAAGACTACAACGCCACGGTCGCCAACAACGGCCAGTGGAGCGTCACCCTGCCAACCACCGATCTGCTGGGGCTGGTGGATGGCCCGCACACCATCAGCGTAGTTGCCACCGATAAAGGCGGCAACAGCCACGGCGCGACGCTGGACTTTGACAGCGTCCTCAACGGGCTGCCGGTGGCCGGATTCGACACGCCGTTTACCGATGGCATCGTCAACCATGCCGAAGCCTTGCTAGGCGGCGCTCTCACTGGCACCACCGGGCTTGCCAGCAATTTGGGCCAGAAAGTGACGGTGATCGTCAACGGCCTGACCCTGAACGCCACGGTGAATGCCGACGGTAGCTGGACGCTGCCGCTCGACAGTGCCACCCTGCTCAGCCTGCCGGACGGCAACTGGCCGGTCACGGTGACGGTTACCGACGCGGTGGGTAACAGCAACAGCACCAGCGGCTCGCTGGAGATCCTGCTCAACAAGCTGCCGTTGCCAACCCTGGATCTGCCGTTTGGCGATGGCCTGCTGAATATCGCCGAAGCCGCGCTGACGCAAACCCTGACCGGCAAAACCGGTCTGCTGGGCAGCGGCCAGATTGTCACGGTAACGGTTGATGGCGGTACGGTGAATGAGCAAACCTTCACCGCCGTGGCCGATGGGCTTGGCGGCTGGTCTCTGCAACTCACCCCGATCCAGCTTGGCGTATTCACCAACGGCCAGCACAGCATCGAGGTCACCGTCGAGGATCGTGGCGGCAATACGGCCAGCACCACGCCGCTGGATGTGACCGCATCGCTCACCTTGCCACTGCCAACCATCGTGCCACCGTTTGGCGTTGATGGCATTCTGAGCATCAGCGAAGCCGCCGGGGCATTGAGCATCACCGGGACCACTGGCGTCAGCGGCACAGGTCAGGCCGTCAAGGTAGTGATCGACGTTAACGGTATCAGCTACACCGCGCAGGTAGACGCTAGCGGTAACTGGACGTTGCCACTGCCAGCCGGCACCTTGAGTACCCTGCTTGATGGGCCACACGTATTGACCGTTACCGCGACCGATGCGGCGGGCAACAGCAACAGCAGTACGTTGAACTTCAGCAGCGATCTCACCGCGCCGGTGCCAACCATCAACACACCGTTCGGTGACGGTTTCCTCAGCCTGGCCGAGGCCAATCTGGGGCAGACCCTGAGCGGCAACGCCGGTGGTGCGACTGCGGTCAGCGTGAAGATCGGCAACCTTAGCCTTGCCGCTCAAGTCAACGGCGATGGCACCTGGAGCCTGCCACTCAGCAGCGGCGCGCTCAAAGATCTGGCTGAAGGTGACAATACCATCACCGTGACCGCCACGGATGCCGCAGGCAACCAGGGCACGGCTGGCTCTTCAGTACACATCTCAATCACCACTCTGCCAACATTGACCATCGGCAACTTTACGGCGGATAACATCATCAACTATGCCGAAAGCCAAACGGTACAGTTGATTACCGGTAGCACCACCAACGTCGCCGTCGGGCAGCAAGTCAGCGTTACCCTGAACAGTAAAACCTACACCGGGGTGGTATTGGCCGATGGCAGTTGGAGCGTGTCTGTACCACCGGCCGATCTGAAGGCCCTGAGCGGTATGCCAACCATCACCGCACAGGTCAGCGATCAGGCCGGGAATCTTGCCGTCGATAACCATAACTTCACCGTAAACCTGACGCCTCCGGGCCAGATCATCACCCTCGATCCGGTGACCGGCGATAACATCGTCAACGCCAGCGAAGTGGGCTTGATCATCAACCTGACCGGTAAAGTGGTCGGCGGCATCGGGCTGGGCCAGGTCGTCACCATTATCGTCGGCGGCTTGCCGCTCGGTGTACCGGTCACGACGCTGGCGGATGGCACCTTCAGCACCGTGGTGACCTTCCCGGTTGACGGCAATATTGTGGTTTCGGCCAGCACCACGCTGTTGTCGCCGCTACCCACCGTGTTCACCGCCAGTGAAACCGTGTTGGTCGACCGCATTCCGCCGACGCTCACCATCAATACCTTTGCCGGTAACGATGTGTTGAACGCCAGTGAAACTACCGTCGCCCAGGCGATCTCCGGTACCGCCTCGGTCTCGGAAGCGGGTCGTATCGTCACCGTCACGCTGAACGGCAAAACCTACAGCGCGCAGGTCAGTGGCACCGGCACCTGGTCGGTCAACGTGCCACCGGCAGACTTGGTTAACCTGCCGCAGGGCAGTAGCACCATTAATGCTACCCTGTCCGACGCGGCAGGCAACACCACGCCGGCAACGCACGTCATTACTACCGATACCACGGCACCACTGCTGTCGGTCGATCTGCTGACCGGGGACAATATCCTGACGCTGGCAGAAGCCCTGCTCGGCCAAGTATTAACCGGAACCGGTGGCATTGGCGAGACAGTCACCGTAACGCTGGGGCCATTGACCGCCAGCGTGGTGGTTGGCCCGGACGGCAAATGGAGCATTCCGTTGCCGACCCTCGATCTGCAAAGCCTGACCGATGGGCCGCAGATTATCGGCGTCACCCTGACCGACACCGCAGGCAACAGCAGCCATACCGACGTAACGCTCAACGTGGCGTTGAACAAAACGCTCGGTGCGGGGGTTAACGCCCTGTTTGGCGGCGATGGCGTACTGAACCTGGCCGAATCCCTGCTCACCCAGGTGATCAGCGGCAATGCCACCGGCAATTACAACGGCGCGGTAGTTCACGTTACCGTTGCTGGCGTCACGCTGGATGCGCTGGTTGGCGGTAACGGTCAGTGGAGCGTGTCACTGCTGCCTAGCCAGCTCAGCCTGCTGAACGATGGCCTGGCGCAGGTTCAGGTACAAATCGTCGATCCACAGGGCAACGTGGTCAACGATCTGATCGATATCAACGTGCTAACCCACAACCTGCCGGTAATCGGCCCGGTCACCGCCTTTGGCGATGGCCTGCTGAATGCGGTGGAAGCCGGTGTGTCGCAGACTATCGGCGGGGTGATTAACGGCCTCGGTATCGGCGGCGGCAGCGTAAGCGTCAGCCTGGGCACCAAAACCTATACCGCGAGTGTCGGCGCGGGCGGTGCCTGGAGCCTGTCGATCCCACCGTTGGATCTGGCTGCCCTGAGCGATGGCAATCTGGCGCTGGGCGTCTCGGTGACCGATTCTGCCGGTAACGTGGTGAGCAAAAACATCGATATCACCGCTATCATCCACAATTTGCCGCATATCGTACTGGATCCGATCTTTGGCGATGGCATCCTCAATGTGGCAGACCTGCTGCTCAACCAGACCATCAGCGGCACCGTCACCAATCTGGCGAAAGGGGCCACCATCAATCTGGATATTGCCGGTTCGCAGACGCTGACCGCCATCGTCGGCGACGGCGGCAAGTGGAGCGCCACCGTCACGCCGGACATCCTTGCTATCCTGCAAGGGCTGGGCAACGGTAACTTTACCGTCACCGCAACGGCAACCGATGCGGTGGGCAATACCACCAGCGCCACCGCCGGGCTACAGCTGGATGTGAAACTGCCGGTGATCACGCTCGATCCGCTGTTTGGCGGTGATGGCTTCCTCAACGCGGCGGAATCGTTGGTGGCGCAAACCGTCAGCGGGACTGTGGCTTTCGCCAGCGCAGGTGCGCAGGTTCAGGTTTCTCTCGGCGGTAAAACCTTCCTGAGCACCGTCGGTGCCGACGGCAAGTTCAGCCTGGTGCTGCAACCTGCCGATCTGCACTCCCTGCTGGATGGCAATATCAATGTTGGCATTTCGGTACTGGATGGTTCCGGTAACACCGGCGTGCTGAATACGGCGATTAATGTGATCGTCAACAAGCTGCCAACGCTGGCGCTGAACCCGCTGTTTGGCGGCGACGGCTTCCTCAATGCGGCCGAAGCGTTGCTGACCCAGACCATCAGCGGAACTACCACCAATGCGGCGGCAGGTTCCCAGGTGGTGATCAAGGTCGGCACGCTGCAACTGAACGCCACCGTGGGTGCCGACGGCGCTTGGAGCACCACCATCAATCCGTTGCAGTTGGCGGATCTGGCAGCGGGCAATCTGATCGTCAGCGCCACGGTCACCGACCCGGCGGGTAACACCAGCGGTGCCAGCGTAGGGCTCAATGTGGCGACCCTCCTGCCAACGCTGACGCTCGACCCGCTGTTTGGCAACGGCACGCTGGATCTGAGCGATCTGCTGTCACCACAGATCCTGAGCGGCAGCGCCGGTAACGTGGCGGCAGGCACCCTCATCACCCTGACTCTGGGTAGCCACACCTACACCACCAGCGTCAATGCCAGCGGTAAATGGCAACTGCCGATCCCAACGCTGGATCTGCAAGGGCTGCTGGATGGTGTGACCAACGTTACCGCCAGCCTCACCGATGCGGCGGGTAACACCGTGACCAAGGTCAACCCACTCAACGTGCTGATCAACGCGCTGCCAACCGTGACGCTCGATCCGCTGTTTGGTGGTGACGGCCTGCTGAATGCGCTGGAAGCCACCAGCAACCAGATCATCAGCGGTCACGCCAACAACGCGCCGGGCTCAACCATTCAGGTTAACCTTGGCAGCAACACCTTCACCACTCAGGTGAAAGCCGATGGTAGTTGGTCACTCAGCCTGACACCGGGCAACCTGTCCAGCCTGCTGGATGGCAACCTGTCACTGGGGGTGTCGGTCACCAACTCCGCAGGCAAGACCGGCAGCGTCAGCGCTAATCTGGGCGTGGGTATCCACAACCTGCCAACCGTTAACCTGGGTAGCCTGTTTGGCGATGGATATCTCAACCTGAGCGAAGCCAATCTGAACCAGCTGATTAGCGGCACCACCACCAACGCCATCGGCGGCAATGTCAGCGTCAATGTGGGGGGGCTGGTATTGAGCGCTACGGTGGGTAATGACGGGAAATGGAGCGTCAGCGTTCCTACCCTGAATCTGGTTAATCTGGCAGATGGGCCGCTGTCGGTCGGCGTTACCGTCACCGACCGCTACGGTAACACCAGCTCGGCCAACGCCAACGCTACGGTGAAAACCCACGCGCTGCCGCTGTTGGGTATCGATGCTCTCGGCACCTTGGGCAGTGCACTGAGCATTCTGACCAACGGGCTGACCGTCAGCGGCAGCAGCCTGAACGTGCAGCAAGGGGCGAAGGTTAACGTGACCTTGCTAGGCAATACGCTGCAAGGCACCGTGGATGCCACCGGGCACTGGTCGGTGAAGTTCGACACCACCAACGCCCTCAAGGGTCTGAACGTGCTCAACCTGATACCTACCCTGTTGGGCACCGTGGTAGCGGCTTCGGTCACCGATCTGGCGGGCAACGGAGTCAGCGTCTCTGCCGGGCTGACAACCGGCGTCGAGCTGCCATTGTTGATGACCTCGGCTGCCTCAATTGAAACACTGTCGCTGGATACGTCTGGTTCAGAAAACACCAGTACCGATAGCATTACCGATAACACCGCTGTACAGCATGCTCAGGTAGCCGCCGTGCAGCACACCACCACCGATACCAGCACGCCAACCACCGAGGTCAGTACTACCCAGACCACCACAGATACCAGCGAGCCAGTCACCAGCACGCTGGTGGTGAACCCAACGCTGCCGGTGGATACCGCGGGTGTTACCACGGTTGAAGACACCACCTTCAGCATTGGCGGCGTGACCATCAATCTGGCGGATGGCACTACTGCCAGCGGAGACACCATCCATGGCAGCAGCGGTAACGATGTGATCCACGTAAACGCACTCGACTTCCTGTCGATCGACGGCGGCGCGGGTATCGATACCCTGGAGCTGGATGGCAAACACCTCAACCTGGATCTGACGGCCTTGGGTCTGAAGGTGCAACACATCGATATCTTCGATTTGGGCACCAGCGGCACCAACAGCATCACGCTGGATCTGCACGAGGCGCTAAACGTCAAGGATGCTGCCAGCGACAACCTGCTGATCAAGGGCAGCGTTGGTGACCAGGTCAATCTGACCCAGGCCGAAGGTGGCACCTGGAGCTCAGTGGGCCAACGGACGGTCGATAGTCAAGTGTTCGACGTTTACCACAACTCCGCCCTCGAAAGCGGCAACACCCTGGGAGATGTTCTGGTGCAGCAAGGCCTGCACGTCAATCTGGTGTAGTACCCGGCCTCTCCGTCAGCCACTGGCTCGTTCGCACCGAGCCAGTGGCATGGGAATGACAGAGTGCAGGCCAAGGCAGTGCGGCGGTTCCGTTCGGGAGACGGGCCGCCGAAATTAACGATCGTCACAATAACAAAGCTGAAACAGCAACCCAGCGCAGTTATCGGCATAGATGTGGTAGCGATGATGAAAAGACACCTTTATGGCATGGATGGAGCTCGGCTCACGCTACGACGTGCGGCCACAATCGGACTGTTTTTGGGCGGATTAGGCGGGCTGACCGGTCAGTCTCTCGCTGCACCGCAAGTCGAATTTAACTGGCAAGCCGCGCCAACAGAACGTTCGGTAATGACGCTGACATTACAGGATGCGATCCTGCGAGCTTTTGCTCGTAACCCGCAGATCGCCCAGGCTTCGGCACAGATTAACGTGGGTAAAGCCGATCTGGCGCTGGCGCAAAGCGCCTGGTTTCCGCAAATTGCCCTCAACAGCAATTTTGGCAAATCCAGCCAGACCGACTCTTCCGGTACCTTGAACAACAACGCTTCGGCAGGCGTGACCCTGAACCAGTTGTTGTATGACTTCGGCAAAACCAGCGGCAGCATTGAGGAGCAACATAACCTCTCCGACGCCTACCGTTACCAGTTGTACCAAACCATGACCGAAGTGGGCCAACAAACGCTGCAGGCTTACCTACAGGTCAAGCGCTACCAGGACTTGGGCACCGCGGCGGAGCGCAACCTGGTGTCGCTGAACCGGGTCAAGGAAATTGCCGAGCTGCGGGCCAATGCCGGTCTCAGTTCGCAATCCGATGTGTTACAGGCGCAAACCCGCATCGCCGGGATGAACGCCACGCTGGAACAGTATCGCGCTCAGCACCGTTCGGCCCTGGCGCAACTTACCGTACTGACCGGCGTCGTGCCGGATAAACTGCCGGACCTGCCGCAGCAACTGTTGCAACAGAAAATCACCCTCAAATCGCTGCCCTATCAAAAAAGCAATGCGGTGCTCAGCGCCCAGGCCAAGCAGGAAGCCGCTACCCAGCGCATTCGCCAGGCCGAGGCCCAGCACTGGCCTACTATCTCGGTTCAGGCCGGCCGCACCCGCTATGAGAGCGATGGCAACGACGCCCAATCATACTGGAACGATCAACTGCAGCTCGTCGTGCAGGCACCGATCTATCAGGGCGGCGCGGTCAATGCCAAGGTCGATGCCGCCGAGGGCGATCGCCAGGCTGCACAGGCTCAGGTTGAGGCCGCCAAGCTGGATATGAACCAGAAAGCCTCCACCGCCTATGCGGATCTGATTGGGGCGCAGCAGCGGGAACTGGCCGGAGCGCAACAACTGAGCAGCGCGGACTATACCCGCAGCGTCTACCAGGACGAGTACAAGCTCAGCAAACGCAGCCTGAACGACCTGCTCAGCGTGGAACAAGACGTACTGCAGGCAGAAAGCTCACGCGTCATCGCCCTATACGACGGCTGGGACGCGGCGGTGCGCTACGCCTCCGCGGTCGACAACTTATTGGATATGTTGGGTATCGAGCGCCAACGAGCCAGTGGCGACAGCTTACCGTCGCTGTAGTCTGAATGATTTTGCCAGGAGCGCTTATGTCACAACCTGCATCACTCGAAGCCTGGATCGCAGCCATGGCCAGGGCAGCCAACGGCTACGGTCTGGCTGTCGATATCAAATCCGTCCGCCAGCAAATGCGCTGGTATGAACAGCTGCCTGCCCCGCGCCGGCTGGAACGTCTGGGCCACCTGATGGGGCTTAGCGTCAGCTTGCAGCCGCGGGAGAAAGTCCGCTGGCGTAACGAGATCCTGCCCGCACTGATCGAGATCGACGACGGCGGCCTGATGGTGATCGAATCCCTCGACAGCGAAGGCAAGGCGCTGTACTGGCTCAACGACAGCGGCGACGTGCAACGAGAGGCCGAACTGGTGGAGCTGCTGCTGAAAGGGCAAGGCAGCATTGTGCTGCTGGGGACGGCGGAGCGCGGGCAGGATGCGCGTATCGACGACTTCGTACAGCCCTACCGCAAACACTGGTTCTGGCAACATTTTCGCGGGGCCAAACGGCAAATCGGCGAGATCTCGCTGGCCTCGATCATCAGCAACGTACTGGCACTCGCCGGTATTCTGTTTTCGATGCAGGTCTATGACCGGGTTATTCCGGCTCAGTCTTACTCCACTTTGTGGGTACTGTTCTTCGGGGTGCTGATCGCGGCGGCACTGGAGTATGCCATCCGCCTGTCGCGCACCGTGATCTCCGATCTGATGGGCAAGAAAATCGACCTAAAGATCTCCGGCATGCTGTTTGCCCGCGCCCTGGCGATCAAAAACGAAGCGCGGCCAAAATCAACCGGCTCGTTTATCTCGCAACTGCGGGAGATCGATCAGGTACGGGAATTGCTGACCTCCACCACCGTGGGTGCGGCGGCAGATATGCCGTTCGTGCTGCTGTTCCTCGCCATTATGGCGCTGGTCGGCGGCCCACTGGTGTTTATCCCGATGCTGGCGATCCCGCTGATCGTCATTCCCGGCATCTTGCTGCAATGGCCGATGGCCAGGCTGGCGAAGGAAGGCATGCGGGAAAGTGCTCTGCGCAACGCGGTGCTGGTTGAGTCGATCGAAGGGGTTGAGGATATCAAGGCACTGCAAGCCGAGCCCTACTTCCAGCGCCAATGGGAGCAGACCCACGCGGTCAGCGCCAACATCGGTATGCAGCAGCGGCTATGGGGCGCTCGGCTCAGCGGTTGGGCCTCAACGGTACAACAGTTAACCTATGCCGGGATGCTGGTGTTTGGCAGCTATCTGGTGCTCGCCGGCGATATCACTACCGGTACCATGGTGGCCTGTAGCCTGCTTTCCTCACGCACCATCGCCCCGCTGATGCAGTTGACCATGGTGTTCTCACGCTGGCAGCACGCCAAAACCGCCATGACCGGCCTTGACGATCTGCTGAAGAAGCCGCTCGACAAGCCGGAAGAGGGCAAGATGGCTCATTGCCCGGTGCTAAGCGGCCATTTCCAACTACGTAATCTGCAATACAGCTACGACGTGGAGAAAGGGGATAACTCGATTACCGTCAATAATCTGGAGATCAAACCCGGCGAACGGGTAGCGATCCTCGGCAAGGTCGGCGCGGGGAAATCAACGTTGCTGAAGCTGCTTTCCGGCCAGGCCAACGCCACCCGGGGCAAGGTGATCATCGACGGTGTCGATATCAGCCATATCGACCCCAGCGATGTGCGCCGCCAACTGGGCTTTCTCTCGCAGGAGTCGCGGCTGTTTTTCGGCAGCCTGCGCCAGAACCTGATGCTCGGCTACCCTCATGCTACCGAATCGGAAATGCTTCAGGCGTTGCGGATCTCGGGCGCACTGAGCCTGGTGCAGCAGGACGCCGCCAGCCTGGATCGCATTATTCATGAAGGAGGCCGCGGCCTGTCCGGCGGCCAGCGCCAGATGGTGTTGCTGAGCCGTATGATCCTGCGCAACCCGCAAATCGTGCTGCTGGATGAACCTACGGCCTCCATGGATGAACAGCTGGAAGAGTACGTGATCCGCCAGATGCACGGCTGGCTCAGCGGCCGCACGCTGGTACTGGTCACCCATCGGCCAGCGCTGTTGAAGCTGGTGGATCGTATCGTGGTGCTGGATAACGGCCGCGTGGTGGCCGATGGGCCACGGGATCAGATCCTGCAGGCAGCCAATAAGCCGATCAATAAAGAACAGGGCGTAGCATGAGGAGCGAGCAATGAGCAATATCACCATGCAAGACGATCTGGCACGCCAGGGGCGGCGGCATTCCTCGGTACTTTGGTTGACGCTGTTGGGAATGATCCTGTTTGTGGTCTGGGCCTATTTTGCCATACTCGATGAGGTCACCGTCGGCACCGGCAAGGTCACGCCCTTAAGCCGGGCGCAGCTGATTGAGAGCCTGGACGGTGGGATTATCGATCATCTGTATGTGCACGAAGGGGGCATCGTCAACAAGGGCCAGAAACTGGCGCAGTTGGATGTGAAACGCTTCCAGTCCAACTATGGCGAGGCATTTTCCCGCGTACGCACCCTGCGCGCCTCCGCCGAACGCCTGCGTTCCGAGCTGACCGGCGAGCCACTGCAGTTCAGCGCTGATACCTTAAAGGAGCCAAGTCTGGTGGCCCGTGAACGCCAGCTGTATGAGTCCCGCAAGCGCAACCGTGATGAAACCGTCAGCAACCTGCAACAGTCGATGCAGTTAGTCCGGCAGGAGTTACGTATGACCGAGCCGCTGGTCGCCAAAGGGGCCGCCGGTCAGGTTGAAGTGATCCGCCTGCGGCGGCAAGTTAGTGAACTGCGAGGCAAGATTGACGAGGCAATTAACCAGTATGCCGTGCGGGCGCGTGAGGAGCAGGTAAAAAACAACGCCGATCTGGACGCCCAGTTGGAGCTGGTAAATGGTAAGGAAGATCAGTTGGATCGCGCCACCATGGTCTCGCCAGTGCGTGGGATAGTGAAGGATATTCAGGTAACCACCGTGGGCGGCGTGTTGCAGCCGGGCGGCAAGCTGATGGAGATCGTGCCGTTGGAAGATCAGTTGCTGATCGAAACCCGCATCAACCCACGGGATATCGCCTATATCCGCCCTGGCCTACCCGCCACCGTCAAAGTAACCGCCTACGACTCGTCGATCTACGGCAACCTGAATGGCGAGGTAGAGAACGTTTCCCCGGATACCCTTCAGGACGAGGTCAAACGTGACCAATATTACTACCGGGTTTACGTGCGCACCAAGCAGGCGGAGCTGATGAATAAGGCGGGCAAGAAGTTCCCAATTGTGCCAGGGATGGTAGCCAGCGTGGAGATCAAGACCGGGCAGAAAAGCGTGCTGGATTACCTGATCAAGCCGCTGAACAAGGTGAAGGAGTCATTGCGGGAACGGTAATTATTAAAGGCCAGAGAGTGGTTAGCCTCCCTGGCCTTATTTACGTTTCCACCTTCATCAGTCGATGAATCTGCGGATCAGCTCCAACAGCGCAACCAGCGCTTTCAGAACGATGAGAACTTTATCAATGAAAGTTTTCATCCGTTACTCCTTCAAAAGGAGTGAGAGCCCCCTACTTGCCCTTACATTGCCTGTTGTAGAGGTTGCCCTTCATTGTTAGATATTGGCTGCTTCACTCCGGCTAGAGCACCAGAACCGGCACCACCCGTAACTCCAGCCAGGACTTGAATACGTTCCCTCGCATACCAGAGTTCAACAGCAAACAGAGCTAACCCTCTGATTATATCCGCTACGCGGTAGTTTGAAAATCAATCAAATCCTGCGTATACTGATCGAGTTAGATATTGGCTGTTTCACTCTGGTTAGAGCCACCAACTCAGGCCAAAAAGTAAAAAACCCGATTCACCATCGGGTTTTTTTACATCTGAAACTCGCGCAAAGTTCAGACCAGACTCACTGACCGCGCCGCGCTCTGCCCACCGCTTCACCCAACTGCCACACTGCCATCGAATAATGCACGCTATGGTTATAGCGGGTGATGGCGTAGAAGTTCGGCAGGCCATACCAATATTGATAACGGTTGCCCATATCCAGGCGCAGCAGACTCACCTGCTGATTCCCTTCCAATGAGCCTTGTGGCGTCAACCCTGCCGCGGCCAGCGTAGCCACCGAGTAATTGGTTTTAAAACCGGTCTCTAAACCGGGAGCCTGGCCGTTAGCCGGCACCGCCACCGTGGCCCCACGCGTCCAGCCATGAGCTTTGAAGTAGTTGGCGACGCTGCCAATGGCATCCACCGGATCCCACAGGTTGATATGGCCGTCACCGTTAAAGTCAACCGCATAGCTCTTGAAGGACGAAGGCATGAACTGGCCGTAGCCCATCGCGCCAGCGTAGGAGCCGCGCAGGGAAAGCGGATCGTCACCCTCGGCACGCGCCATCAGCAAGAAGGTAGCCAATTCACCGCTAAAGTACTCGGCACGGCGTGGGTAGTTAAACGACAACGTCGCCAACGCATCGATAATCCGCGTTTTGCCCATCACCCGGCCCCAACGGGTTTCCACCCCGATAATGCCCACGATAATTTCTGGCGGTACGCCGTAAACCTGGTAGGCGCGCTGGAGGTCCGCCTCATATTTATTCCAGAACACCACCCCATTCTGCACGTTGTCCGGCGTCAGGAACTTGTTGCGATAGCGGATCCAGGCGCCGTTTGGCGACGTCGCAGGCTTACCCGCGGGTGCCTGCTTATCCATCAACGCCACCACCCAGTCCAGCTGTTTGGCCTGGGCCAGTACGTCATGCAGTTGCTGGCGCTCAAAGCCGTGCTCCTGCACCATCTTATCGATAAAGCGCGCCGTCGCCGGATTATTGGCAAAGTCGCCGCCCAGTGGATGAATGGCATGCTCCGGTTCAAGCACAAAACCACTCTGCACCAGGCTATCTGGGGGAGCCAATTGCTCAGTAGGTTTAGGCTCGCTGCTACAGGCAGCCAGCAAAGGGATCAGGGGTAAAAGCGTAACCAGATGACGCATCGGATATCCATATAGGCCAGGCAAAAATAGTTGTCGCTATGTTAAGCCATTGTCTGGCACGAACAAACAGGAATCTGGTCCCCGGCGACCTCATTTTGTTCACAAAATACCCAGCTGAAAAGCAAGGACACATATACACTTACTAGTGCTTACCTTTATCAAGGCGATACCCGTTCAACGCCACTACGCCCGGTTGTTTCATTGCCCCTGGGAACTGGCGCAATCAACGTGTTTTCTCTCTAAAACAGTACACGAGGAATAACGTATATGAGTAAGCTCCCCGATCAAGAACCGCCACGCCGTGCCCTGCTAAAACGTACCGCAGCCCTTTCAGTATTTGCCATGACCGGCATTGCCGGTTTCACCGCGCCGTCAGTGGCCTTTGCCGCCGCGATGACCAAAGAACAGCGCGATAAAATGACGCCGGACGACATCATTGCCAGCTTTAAACAAGGCAATATGCGCTTCCGGGAAGGCAAAATGCAGCAGCATGACTATGTTGCCCAGAAGCAGGCCAGCGCTCAGGGGCAGTTCCCGGCGGCAGTCATTTTAAGCTGCATTGACTCACGCGCTCCGGCGGAGATCCTGCTGGATACCGGTATCGGTGAAACCTTTAACGCACGCGTTGCCGGTAATATCCAGAATGACGACATTCTGGGCAGCATGGAATTTGCCTGCGCCGCTGCCGGAGCAAAAGTGGTGCTGGTGATGGGGCATACCGCCTGCGGTGCGGTAAAAGGAGCCATCGAAAATGTCGAGCTGGGTAACCTGACCGGGCTGCTCAACAAGATCAAACCAGCCATCGACAAGACCGAATTTAAAGGCGAACGCAGCGGTAGCAACTATGAATTTGTCGATGCCGTCGCCAAAACCAACGTCGAAATGACCATCGCCGATATCCGCAAAAACAGTCCGGTGCTGAAAAAGCTGGAAGAGGAAGGAAAAATCAAGATTGTAGGCAGCATGTACCATCTGGACGGCGGCAAAGTTGAGTTTCTCGCTTAACCCTTAGGTAACCCCTCACAACAGCGGTGGGCATTGGCTCGCCGCTGCTTATAACTCTTCTTGAGTATCAATGCATTACATAACATCCCGTTTCAATAATTATTCTGCTAATTATTGAAAATCCCTCTTTTGATCAAACAAGCCTCCAGCCATCAACATAGAATTCACAAAAAATCAAACTCATCAAGGATAGGGTTTTACATGGAAATTAAGGTTAATGGCCGATTGGTCGCACTGAGCAATATCCCACCAGAGACTCCCCTGCTGTATGTCCTACGCAACGATTTACAACTCAACGGCCCCAAATATGGCTGTGGCCTGGGTGAATGCGGTGCCTGTACCGTACTGATCGACGGCGTTGCGGCCCGCTCTTGTTCCACTCCGCTGTCTGCTGCCCAGGGGAAAACGATCACCACGCTGGAAGGGCTAAGCCAGGAAGGCCATTTACATCCGGTGCAACAGGGCTTTATCGACGAGCAGGCCGCACAGTGTGGCTACTGCACCAACGGTATGATTATGACGCTGGTGGCGCTGTTTGAACGCGATCCCGAAGCCAGCGAGCAACAGATCAAAAATGAATTAGCCTTCAACCTGTGCCGTTGCGGTACCCATCTGGAAATTCTGGCGGCGGCGCAACAGGCCAAGCGGCTACTGGCCGAGCGCGGTGCCCAATGATGGAGATGCAAATAACCCGTCGCCGCCTGTTGCAGGCGGGCGGCGTAGTGATGGTCAGCAGCCTGTTACCCTTCAACGCGCTGGCAGGCCGCCCTGCCGCCGCAGCCAAAGCGATCCCCCTGGACCGTATCAGCAGCTTTATTGCCCTCAGTGCCGACGGCAAAGTAACCGCGTTTAACGGCCACGTCGATCTCGGCACCGGCATACGCACCTCACTGGCGCAGATTGTCGCCGATGAGCTGGACGTGGCTTTCGACGATGTCACGCTGATCCTGGGCGATACCAATCGCACGCCCGATCAAGGCCCAACCATCGCCAGCGCCACCATTCAGGTAACCTCGGTTCCCTTGCGTCAGGCGGCAGCGCAAGTGCGCCAATTGCTGGTGGAACTGGCAGCTCTTGCCCTCAAGCGCCCGGCCGCACAGCTGACAACCGCTAATGGCTTAGTGTTTGCCGCAGATGCCCCCTCAGCCCGCCTGAGCTACGCCGAACTGGCGCGTGGGCAGGACCTGCATCTGCCGCTGGACAGCAATGTGGTGCTGAAAAACCCGCAAAGTGGCCAGTATGTGGGCAAACCGGTCGCGCGCGTCGATATTCCGGCCAAGGTTCGCGGCCAACTGACCTATGTGCACGATATGCGCCTACCGGGCATGTTACATGGCCGGGTAGTGCGTCCGCCTTATGCCGGAGCAGACAGCAGCGCACCATTGGGAAAAGCGATGATCTCCGTCGATCGGGGCTCCATCGCCCACCTGTCCGGTATTGTCAAACTAGTGGTCATCAATGACTTTATCGGCATTGTGGCCGAGCGTGAGGAACAGGCAATCGCAGCCATGCGCCAACTGAAGGTGCAATGGCAGCCCTGGGCCGGGTTACCGGATCTCTCTTTGGACAAGCTGCACGCTACGCTGGAAGCCATGCCGAAAACCGAGCGAATTCTGCGCGACGATCCGGGCGCCACCGACGCCCTTGCCGCAGTCACAACGCCGGTCAATGTCGACTACGTCTGGCCTTATCATTTACATGCCTCTATCGGTCCCTCCTGTGCCGTGGCCGAGGTGAACGCGCATCAGGTGGAAATCTGGTCTGGTACGCAAAATCCCCACGACCTGCGCAAAGACATTGCCAAATTGCTTGGCCGTGAGCCGGAGCAGGTGCATATCAACCGCATGGAAGCTTCCGGCTGCTACGGTCGTAACTGCGCCGACGACGTTTCTGCAGATGCGGCCTTACTGTCACACGCCACCGGCAAGCCGGTGCGGGTGCAGTTAATGCGCGAACAGGAAGCGGGTTGGGAGCCAAAAGGTACCGGGCAATTGATCCGTGTACGTGGCGGGCTGGATGCCAATCATCAGGTCGCCGCCTATGAGCTGAGGACCAGCTATCCCTCCAACAACGCCGTCACCCTGCCGCTGGTATTAACCGGCAAGGTCGCCAATCGGCCAGACGTACAGCAGATGGGAGACCGTACCGCCGTGCCGCAGTATGAATATCCGCATATGCGGGTGATTTCAGAAGATGCGGCCCCCATCGTTCGGGCTTCCTGGATGCGTGGCGTGTCGGCGCTGCCGAACGTGTTTGCCCATGAAAGCTGGATCGACGAATTGGCCTACCTCGCCAAACAGGATCCGATCGCTTATCGGCTGCAATATTTAACCGATCCGCGCGCCATTACGTTGATCCACGCGCTGAAAAAACAGGCCAACTGGCAGGATGGCCCCGCCCATCGTAATCCGGTGGCCGAGGATCAAGAGGTGGTCAATGGCCGAGGTTTCGCCTATGCCCGTTACTTCCACAGCAAATTCCCCGGGTTTGGTGCCGCCTGGGCAGCCTGGGTCTGCGATCTCAGCGTTAATCGCCGCAACGGGCAGATCACACTGAACAAGATCTACGTGGCCCACGACTGCGGGCAAATCGTCAATCCGGCCGGAGTGCGCCATCAGGTGCATGGCAACATCATCCAGTCGGCCAGCCGGGTCCTGAAAGAGTTTGTCACTTTTGACAACAGCGGAGTGACCTCACTGGATTGGGGGGGGTACCCCCTACTGCGGTTTGACGAACTGCCAGAGGTGGATATCCAACTGCTGGATAACCCGCATGAGCCGCCGATGGGAGCAGGGGAATCCGCGTCCGTACCGAGCGCTGCTGCCATCGCCAATGCGATATTTGATGCGTTGGGCGTCAGGCTGCGCGAAGTCCCCTTCACCCCGGAACGGATCCTGAAGGCTTTAGCTACTGCCACCTCTTCCAGCCATGCAAACGGGTAACACATTATGCACAAGATAAAGAAAATCGCCGGGCTGGGCGCGCTGGCCGTTGCCATCATCGTCGCCGTGGGGGCAATTGCCACCTGGCAGCCAGAAATGGTGCAAATCGATCGCCTGGATACCCATACCTTCAGCCAGGCGCAGATTGAAAAAGGTGAGCGTCTGGCCGCCGTTGGTGATTGCGCAGTTTGCCACACCCGCCCCGGTGGCGAACGCAATACCGGCGGGCTGGCAATGGAGATCCCGTTCGGTACCATCTATACCAGCAATATTACGCCCGACCTGGATACGGGGATTGGCGGATGGTCCTATCCCGCCTTTGAACGCGCCATGCGACACGGGGTCGATCGCCAAGGCAATTACCTCTACCCGGCTTTCCCCTATACCGCATTTACTCGCACCAGTGACGAAGATCTCAAGGCACTGTACGCCTACCTGATGACGCAGCCAGCGGTGCACTACCAGCCGCCGAAAACCTCTTTGCATTTCCCGTTCAATATCCGTCAGGGGATCGTGACCTGGAACTGGCTCTATCTGACACCCGGTGCCATGCAGCCAGACGCCAGCCAGAGTAAAGAGTGGAACCGGGGGGCCTATCTGACGGAGGGACTGGGCCATTGCAGCGCCTGTCATTCGCCACGAAACTTCCTGTTTGGGGAGCAAGGGGGCAGCAAACACTTGAGCGGCGGTATCGCAGAGGGCTGGACCGCTCCGGCCCTGACCGCTAATCCTCAGTTGCCGCTGGCCTGGAGCCAGCAGGATCTATTGGCCTTTATGCAAACCGGCTACTCCGCTAACCACGGTGTGGCTGCAGGGCCGATGGCTCCGGTGATCGAGGAAGGTCTTTCTCAACTGCCACCAGAGGATTTGCAGGCCATTACTACCTATCTGTATTCTTTCCATCCTCAGGATGAAAGCCTCCCCGGTAAGGCCACAGAGATTAACCGGCTGGCGGAGCAAAGGGTTGAGCCGCTGACTTCACAGGGAGCGCGGATTTTCTCCGGTGCCTGTATGGCTTGCCACTCTCAGGAGAAAGGCGCGCAGATGCAGGGCATACGCCCTTCCCTGGCCCTGAACAGCAACCTGTATAGCGACAGCCCGAATAATGCCATCCGCGTGGTGCTTTCCGGTATCCAGCATCCGGCCAAAGGTGAATTAGGCTATATGCCTGCGTTCCGCTATAACCTCAACGACGAGCAAATCGCTGCGCTGCTGCAGTATCTCCGGCAGGACTTTACCAAGCAAAAACCGTGGCCTGATTTGCAACAACGGGTGGCTGAACTGCGGACGGAAAATTGAGAGTTACTTCTGTAACTTGGCCAATAGCGTTTTACGGGTAATGCCCAGCTGTTTGGCCGCCTCGGTCTTGTTACCGGCGGTTTGTTCCAGCGCCGCCAAAATTGCCTGTTTCTCTACCTGCTCCAACGGCTGGATCGCTTGCCCACATTGACGATCCGGCTGCACATCAACACACTGGCTGATGCTCAGCGGCAGCTCTTTTTCACTGATAAAGTCCCCACTCAGCAGGATCACCCCGCGCTCAACGCTGTTCTCCAGCTCACGCACATTGCCCGGCCAAGGGTATTTCAGCAGCATATCCATCGCTAACGGGGTGAATCCCTTAACCGGCTTACGGTTACGCTCGGCAAATTTGGCCAGGAAGTGCATTGCCAACAGGGGGATGTCTTCGCGGCGCGCCCTCAGCGGCGGGCTGTCCACCGTCACCACGTTCAGCCGATAGTAGAGATCCTGGCGGAACCGGCCAGCCTCCACGTCTGCCAACAGATCCCGGTTGGTCGCTGCGATCAAACGTACATCCACCGACAGGGTCTGATTACTGCCCACTCGCTGGATCTCCCGCTCCTGGATCGCCCGCAGTAATTTTGCCTGCATCAACGGCGAGACTTCTCCAATCTCGTCCAGGAACAGCGTACCCTGATCGGCCTCCATAAAACGCCCTTCCCGGCGTTTATCGGCACCGGTAAATGCCCCTTTCTCATGACCGAACAGCTCCGACTCCAGCAGAGACTCGCTCAAGGCGGCGCAGTTGATGCTCACCAGTGGCCGCCCCTTGCGCAGGCTGTTGGCGTGTACGGCCCGGGCTATCAACTCCTTGCCGGTGCCGGACTCGCCACTGATCAACACCGTCGCTTCGGAAGGGGCGATCATGGCAATCATTTCCAGCAGCTTGCGCATCGGTTCACTGCGGCCAATAAAACTTTGCTCATCGAACCGCAAACGCTGCTTCAGATCCTGGTTCTCGCTTTTTAACGAGGTATGCTCCAGCGCGCGTGCCAATGTGAGCTGCAACGTATCGAAATCGAGAGGCTTGGTCAGATAGTCATAAGCCCCCGCCTTAATCGCTTCAACGGCAGACTCCACGTTGGAGTAGGCGGTCATGATCAGGATCGGGATCGCCGGGTTATAGCTTTTGATGGCTTTCAGCGCCGCGATGCCGTCCATTTCCGCCATTCGCACGTCGCTGAGGATCAGATCGAACGGCTGTGCCCTGACCTGCTCCAACGCTCGTCGGCCATTATGCGCCACGCTGACCCGGTAGCCCCAGCCGCTAATAAGCGCCTGAAGGATGGTGCAATGGCTGAGATCGTCCTCAACCAGCAAAATATGTGCGTTAGGCGTCTGCATGAGTCTCCCCTTATTGATTGTTGTGCCTGAGCGGGATCACCATTGTAAAGCGGGTTCCCGCTGGCTGGCCGCTGGTAACGGCGATCGTCCCCTGGTGCTCCTCGATCACTTTCTGCACCATGGTCAGGCCCAGGCCAGTGCCCGCCGCCTTGGTGGTGAAGTAAGGGTTAAAGATTTTTCCAAGCTCGTCAGGTGGGATACCAGCACCCGAGTCACAGACGGTAATGCGCATCGCCCCCTCCTTGGTCGCTTCAGCGTCAACCTCGAGTACGCCATCCGAGCCAATCGCCTGGATGGCATTGAGATACAGATTCAACAACAGCTGAGTGAGGCGATCGGGATCGATCTCCACCAGCGGCAAAGCTTCATCACAGCGGGAGCGGAGGACGATATTATTACTCTCTGCATCCTGACGGATCAGGTGCAGCGAATGTTCGATCACCTCGTTAATCGCCACCCGCTGCAAACGCAGATCGGCAGGGCGCACCAGCGCCAGTAACTCGGTGATCACCCGGTTGAGACGGTCGACCTCTTTCGCCATCACTTTGGCCAGTTCATGCTGTTCGCCACCCGCAGGCGAGCGGTCGGCAAAATACTTGGCGAAGCCTTTAATGGAGGAAAGCGGGTTACGGATCTCGTGGGCCACACCAGCCGCTAAATCGCCGATAGCCGCCAGTTTTTCTTTGCGGCGGATCTCCTCTTGCAGTTGGCGAATTTCCCGCATATCGCGGAGGATAAATACGTTACCCAGAAAATGGCCGCTGTGATTAACAATATTCGCCACGCTGAGGCTCAACGGCAGGCTCTGCCCACCAGCCAGACGATGGTCAATATCCTGTTCGATAATCGGCTGGCCTTGACTACTTTTCTGCGCCAGTTGCTGCCATTCGGCTGGCAGCGCCTGATGGCTAGGCTGGCCAAACAGCTCGGCGACGCTACAACCCAGCATCACTTCTGCCGCATGGTTAACCACTCGGATCTGGTGCTGATCATTGGTGGTGATCAAGCCCATCGGCAAGTTACTGATAATTTCGCTGGAGAAGGCCCTTGAGTCCTGCAACTGCTGGCTGGAGCGTTGATAACGCCGCCCCCAGAACAGCGCCAACAAACTGGCTAACGCCAGCAATAGCAGGATGGACAGCAAAATCGAGGTGTTGCGCATATCCTTTGCCTGAGCGGCATCCAGCGCGACGGTGTCTAACGCCGTAAAAATGACAGCCTGCTCATCATCCTGAGGCTCTGCAGCCTCCTGCATACGCGTTCGGTTCATCATATGGCCAGAGTGGCCGCTACCGCGCTTGAGCGGCTTAAACCAACGGTAGGCTTCGAAAGCATTCTGCTGCTGAGCCTGCGGCTCATCAAAGGTCGTCATATGCCACTGTGCATCGCTGGAGATCTTCAGCTCAGCCATCTGTTGCGGGCTATACAGCTGCTGGCCAACGCGTCGTGGATCGCTGTGCGCCAGAATGCGGCCAGAGCGATCAGTAATGGCGATGTACAGCACGTTTGGCTGATAGGCCATCTCCTCCAACAGGGTTTGACGCTGATCGTGGCGCCAGCGCATGCCCATACCGGTACGTGCACCGGATTCAAACGAGCTCATCAACACCGCGCTTTTTTCTCGTAGCGTCTGGATCTCCACCTCACGCCCACGCTGCAGATCTTTAATGGCCAGCGTGATGATAATGCCAAGCAGTAACGCGACCGCGGCGATCGCAATCCAGGCAGGTAAGAGCGTCGAATTGTTTTTAAATGCCATTGACTTCCTCTGCAACCGGCACGCCAGCATGCGGGTAATTATTACCCTTACTATCAGTATGGTGAGTAAAAATAACCCACTTTATCTCTGGATTGCGACCAGCAAACGGCCATCCTCCACCATCAGTTATTTTTATTACTGTCATAAACTTAACGCGCTGCATGCTGGAGTTCCTTAGCTGGCGCCTGTTGGCTGAAATAGCCAAGCCCTAACGGCGATCCTGAATCTATACAATTCCCATGCCAGCCTGAAGCTGGCATGGGGGTTGCAATTAAAGCAATGGAATCCATGACCCCTAAACAAAAGGAAATCAATCATGACGCTAACTAAAACCTCCTTCGCCGCCATTATCTCCGTTGCCCTGCTGGCAGGTATCAGCACTACCGCGCTGGCGCAAAATAGTTACCACGCAAACATGTCCAATGCACAGGGAACTCATCAGGGGATGGGTTATCAGCACGGTAACCGCGCGAACTTGACGCCTGAACAGCAAGCCGTCAGCCAGAAAGCCTTTGATGAGTTCCAGTTGAAAACCGCCGATCTGCGCCAACAGCTGATGTCCAAGCAATACGAATATCAGGCGCTGCTGACCAGCAAACCTTTGGATGAACAAAAGGTCTTGGCCGTGAGCAAAGAAGTTACCGCATTGCGTGACAGCCTGTACCAACAACGCGTGGCGCTGGATACCGATCTTGCCAAAGCCGGGGTGCCAATGATGGGCCATGGGATGGGCGGAGCGGGGATGCATGGCGGGCGCGGCTGCCGTTAAGCCCTAACATTACCCTCAGATAAAATCGGGAGAACACCAGACCTGTTCTGGTTTCTCCCACCAACGCTTCGCCATTCCAGAATCGCTCAGGCTGTCACCCCGCTATTCATTTATCCCTTCAGAACAATTAATCATGCCGATTAATGTGAATATTCTCAGTAAATTGACTTAAAACAACATACTAAAATTCTTAATCCTTATTCTTACGCCCGAATATAATTTTTTGCCGTACCACCTGAATAAAATCAAGTTCCTGCCATACTTATTTGCATGAGACAGCGACTGTCTCTTTGCGCACTTAACTTGCTCGGAGTTTTCTCATGAATAAAACAATCATTGTTGTCGCTCTTGCTGCCGCCGTTCTGAGCGGATGTAACGCTAATCGCACCGCTTCCGGCGATACCTTTACAGCAGCACAGGCCAGGCAGGCCAACTTCGTCACTTATGGCACGCTGGTCTCAGTGCGTCCGGTAACCATCCAGGGTGGTGATGGCACCAACGCCGCTGGGGCTATTGGTGGGGCCGTGGTCGGTGGCTTCCTGGGTAATACCGTGGGTGGCGGCTCAGGACGCAGCCTGGCAACAGCGGCGGGTGCCGTGGGGGGCGCAGCTGCTGGCTCAGGGATCCAAAGCGCCATGAACCGCAGCGCCGGGGTGGAACTGGAAGTGCGCCGGGATGATGGCGTGAATATCGTGGTCGTTCAGGCACAGGGCTCAACCCAGTTCCATAACGGGCAGCGCGTCGCTTTGGTGACCAATGGCAGCACAACCACCGTATCACCACGCTAAAGGGAACAAGTTGCTTCACGGTTTAGGTGTCAGGCCGCATCATGGCCCCCTTGCTGATAGGATACAGAATTCAGGGACGAACTCCCCTTACGGGATAATAGCGAGTTTTCCGGCTCGGCCATTACAATAAAAAACGGAGTCAAACCTGATGTTTATCAAATGGATTAAACGCATTGTCCTGCTGCTGGTGGTGTTAATTATCGGTGCACTGGGGGCGAGGGTTTATGACACCCAGCGTGGGCCATCGCTACAGCTTTGGCATACCTTTGTCCCAGATGAAATGCACGCCGATGAGATCGATAAGGCTAATTGGGCGGATTATCTGACTGCCGAGGACGCCATTTTCAAAGAGGTGCGCCAGAATGTGACCGACAAACTGGATAGCAGCCAGCAGACCTCGTTGAACCGCTACTATGTCGACAGCCCGATCTATCCCGAAAAGTTTCCTACCGACTGGAACCGCTCCTACATCATGATGCCGGACGGCAAACCTAAAGGCGCCGTGGTACTGTTGCATGGTTTGACCGATACCCCTTACAGCCTGCGGCATATCGCGGATAATTACCGTGAATATGGTTATGTGGCGGTCGGTATTCGTTTACCGGCGCACGGCACCGTACCGGGTGCGTTGACCGACGTAGACTGGCAGGATTGGATGGCCGCCACCCGCTTGGCGATCCGTGAAGCCAAACGTCTGGCAGGTGACGACGTACCGCTGCATATCGTTGGCTTCTCCAACGGCGGCGCATTGGCGATGAAATACACATTAGATGCGTTGGATGACCCCCGGCTGACGAAACCCCAGCGTGTGGTGCTGATTTCGCCGATGATCGGCGTCACCAGTTTTGCCCGTTTTGCCGGTATTGCCGGTTGGCCAGCCATCTTCCCTGCGTTTGCCAAGGCGGCCTGGTTGGGGATTGTGCCGGAGTTTAACCCGTTCAAATACAATTCGTTCCCGGTGAACGCTGCTCGTCAGTCCTTCCAGTTAACTCAGGCATTGCAAAAGCAGATTGCCGACGATTCACGCAACGGCAAAATGGGCGAATTGCCACCGATCCTGACGTTCCAATCGGTGATGGATTCTACCGTCAGTACCCGCGCGGTGATCACCGCCCTGTATAACCACCTGCCAGCCAACGGCAGTGAGGTGGTGTTATTTGATTTAAACCAGGCGGTGGCTTTTGGGCCGTTACTCAGAAGCTCATCCTATACCGCGCTGCCACGTCTGTTGCCACCGGCACCGCGTAACTATACGGCCACGATCGTCACTAACGTAACGCCAGAAACCACGGATACTGAGGCACGTACCGTCGTCGCAGGGCAAACGGCAGAGACCACGGACCTGCTCGGTATCACCTACTTACCGGATATCTTCTCGCTGTCGCACGTGGCGTTGCCCTTCCCACTGAGTGATTCCCTGTACGGGCGTTACCCGGAACCGCGCAATCAATATGGCATCAGCCTGGGGACCTTTGCCGCACGTGGCGAGCGGGCGGTGCTGGTGGTCGGGCTGGACTCACTGATGCGTCTGTCCTCAAACCCGTTCTTCCCATATATGCTCAAGCGTATCGATGACAACATCGGCCCGGCCCCAACGAAATAAGGTAGGCCAACCACGGCCAGTGCTCCCTAGGCGCTGGCCGTGTTTTCAACTAGCAAAAATAGCCGAATTGAGCACGCTGCTTTTTATTGGACACGCCTGAAACAGGTTACGCACCCCCAGTTTATGCAGGGCATTGCGCCGGTGGGTATACACGGTTTTGGTTGAGATGCGTAAGCTGTGGCCAATGGCCTGCATATTCATGCCATCGATCATAGACAGCAGTACGGCCTTCTCTCTGCCGGTTAAGCTGTCGTGAAGAAAAGTAGCAACAGGAAGTTCTCCACCCACGATCTTGACCAATTCATTAAACACGGCGCCCTCATCGGTATCCTCTGCCAAGGCAATATGCCGCCCAACGTCCAGATTGAATTTAATTTTCATTTCACTTGGCAAAAAAATCACTTTGCCCGGGAATTTGGCTACCGCAATCAAAAACGACATCTCACTGATTGAATTCAACATATGAAAAACCAGCACATCCTCTTTGCCAAAGCTAGTGGTACTGGTATTTTTCAGTTCACTGAGTGACATCAGGTTAATCACTCTACCCTCGGCATGCAAATACGCCTTGAGCCCGACAAAAAAATAATAGTTATCGGTAATTATATTAATTTTTCCAGGCATATTAATAGCACTCCTTTATGCTAAATGAATCTCGATCCCATCAATATCGCTGCAAGCCGAGGCTCAAAGATGGCAAATGGAACGTTTTTATCATCGTGAATTACGCTATCCACAGGCCGTAACTCAATAGTAGTTAATGGTAAACACCACTTTGCCATTCGCCTTACCCGGCGTAGGGCTCGCAGCCGTTTGAATATAACGGGCAGCCAGGGGAATACGAATTGTCGGGCTACCGTCTTTTGGCAGCGTCACCGATTGTTCTGATGCCAAGTTAAACAGCGTTGGTGCCTGGCTGCTGTCACCCCAGCCAAGCTGGATCCCTACGCCCGATGCAGCACCGGATACCGTTGAATCTATAGCCATGATCCCATTAGTTGCATTAATCACCGAGGTTGTCGGGGTCAAGCGCACACCAATGCTGTTATTGGTTGAGCTGGTAGCAAGCCCGGCACCGGTAGTGTAATCGAACATCAACATACTGTTGGCAGCATTATAAAAGCCGTAGAAGGTCGGGCAATTGGTCATCGTGATTGAAGCATCAACCCAGGGAGTCGTTGCCCCCTGGCCAGTAAAGTATTCCAGCATATCGAAACTGCCAAGATTGATATTCACATCCGGCGTGGTGCAGGTCTGGGCTGATATTGTCAACTGTCCCTGAAATTGAACCCGAGTAACCGTGATAGGCAATCCAGTTGTCGCTGCATGATACAGCGGATTAACAACAGCCAGGCCAGCTACCGGAAGTTTCGACGCATCCAAGGTATGATTCCCTGGCGAAATAGCACCGGTTTTAATCAGTGAGACGTAGATAATCCTATTCACCATATAAGGCTTATAATGTCCCCCAATTATCTGGCTCTCGACATCGCCGGGAAACTGATAGTTCGGTACGCCAACCTTGGCCGCATCACCATCATTACTGCGTGAGATGGCGATGCCTATGCCTGGAATACCCGTCTCATAAACCGCCCCTCCGAAAGGGCTGCCTGACCAGTTAGCAAGAGCCAGAGGCGCCTGCTCAACACTCCAGGCAACGTTGAGCCAGATAGAGGCTGGGTCCACCGTTGATGTACAATCCATCACACTGATGCCGGTTGAACCACTAATCCAACGTCCTTGATAAATTATCGTCCCGAGAGGAATATCTGCCCCTGCAGAAATCGCTGCGGGAGTGAGTTGAACCATATCGGTACGAGAGTTACCACTTATCGCTGAACAGGCAACTACCGCCAAGGCACTATTGCTGGCTACCATGAGTAAAAGTAGCCCGACTGTACGCTGTATTATCCTCTTCATTCATTCACCTCTGATACAACCCCATGCGCCACACTTGCTATATTTTTATATTATTTTCATGACGTGAATTATTTGGTTTTACCCACCGAATAACGGTCATATAGGCCGAAAAAACCTGTTTAACAGCCGAAATAGGGAAATTTTTTAACACTATTCCCGTCAGCAAACCTGATACTTTATCTATCGAACTTTGCATGAGTAACATCCTCCTTCTCATCATCTATGTAAGCCATGGCAGAAAGAATAAAGTTGGACTTAGTGGCTGCGCTAACTAAGATCACCGTCTTTATTTATCCGAGAGGTAAAATTGTCGTTACTCAATAGTAGTTAATCGTAAACGTCACTTTACCATTCGCTTTACCCGGCGTTGGGCTCTCAGCCGTTTGAATATAACGGGCGGCCAGAGGGACACGAATAGTTCGGCTACCGTCTTTCGGCAGCGTCAGCGTTTTTTCAGCAGAAAAGTTAAACGGCGTCGGTGTTTGGCTACTTTCCCCCCAGCCAATCTGGATGCCTACGCCCGATGCGGCATCAGGGCGTGTGGTGTCGATGGCCATCACGCCATTAGCAGCGTCGATCACATTGCTCGTTGGCGTCAGCCGCAGGCTGATGCTATTACTGATAGACGGAGAAACAATGCCTGCGCCGGTATTAAAGTTCATCATCAACGTGCTATTGCTCTGATTATAAAAACCAAAGAATGTTGGGCAGTTGGTCAGCGAGATTGAAGCATCAACCCAAGGTGAAACCGAACCTATCCTTTGGAATTTCTCACGAATATCATGAGATCCCAGGTCAACATTGACATCGGGAGTGGTGCAGGTCTGCGTCGACACCGTCAGATTTCCCTGGAAAGAAGCCCGGCTTAATTCAATGGGTAGCCCCTGAATCGGTCGGTCGGTCAGTGAATTCACCATATCATCACGCACCGAAGGAAAGCCCGCAGCAGAGATAGAGTAGCTGCCAGGCGTCATCTCACCGATTTTGATCAGGGTGACGTAACGTGTGGCAAGGCCGTAGTCAATCGTTCCTGACGCCGTCATCACCAATTCATCTGGACGGCGCACCGGCGTGCCAATCTTTACCCCCGGGCCTGCGCTGGTGCGGGATACTGCCACGCCAACTCCGGGGATATTGGTTTGATAGACCGCGCCGGCAAACGGCCCGGTGTTCAGGCCACTCAAGGGAAGCGGGGCCTGAGTCATGCTGAACTCCGTACCATAGGTGATGGGAATACCATCGTAAGTACATACGATCAACGGCGTTTGCGTACCAACCCAGTTCCCCTGAAAGATAATGGTGCCGATCGGAATATCGGCACCCGCCGAAATTACCGGCGGGTTTAAGGGCACGCTGTACGATGGCGGTGCATTTCGCGAAGGTTCACACGCCACCACCGCCCAGCTAGCGTGGCTAACCGTAGCCAATACCAGCCCACCCATCAGGCCCCACATCTTGTTTTGCGATAATTTCATACGCCATTCCTCTCTTTCGGGTTGCCCTTGCAGAGCAACCCCGAAAGAAAAATTGTTATCGTGCCTGCTCATTAGCCGCGGTTAACCACGGATAATGCGCCGTTGTTCACCAGGCTCGATTTCGGGCTAGCTGACGATGTCGCAGTGCAAGGAGAGTTGAATTGCTGTATCTGCTCCTGCTTTTTTCCTTTCGCCATCGGCATTAACACATAACTGACCAGGCATTGCATTTGGCTGCCTTCACCCCATTTCACACTTAGTTGACCCTTGTCTTGCGCCACGCGAGCATAGAGTTGACCACCTTGTCCCACCGTGCCCACGCTGTTGCCTTTGCCGTCGAAAACATCCGCCCCGAATGGCACCGGCTCTCCTTGATAGCTCGCATTCACCAGAATTGGCGTCCCCTGCTTAGTAGTATATTGCACCTTCACCACCGCACCGGAATAAGGCGCCACTTTCTGGCTGGTGTTATCCAATTCCACACCGGCCGACGTCCCTTTCGGATCGAGACTGATCTCGTTCATCTGGTACGGATTCAGGTAAGGCACTATCGCGTAACCCCGTGAATCGATGCTCACGCCCGGATAGGAGGAAACTTTCGCTCCCTCTGCACCCTTGGCTTCCACTAGCGCGAAGGTGTCCGACGTGTACGGCGTAAAGGTCACCCCACCAGAGTGGGCGATCACCGTGCCGTTCATCCCGGCAGAGGCGCTTTGATAGCCTTTACCGGTGCTGTAAGTACCGCTCAACGCCGTGGCCGGGCTGCGATAGTTACCGCTCAGCGAGCCGCTGGAGCCCATGCCCTGATTGGCATTCATCGCAGTAACGCCATAGCTGAACTGGTTATCCTGCCCTGTGGTGCCGGATACCGTAGCCTGCTGGCCATAACGGCCGCTGCTGTCATGCGACAAATCCATCCGCAACTGTGGCGTGTGGGTTTCGTCGCTACGCCCCAACGGCAGGCTGAAGCTCAACAGATAGTTGGTCTGCGCAGTGCCCAGGCTGGAAAAACTGCGGTTAATGCTCAGGCCGTAGGACAGGTCCTTGTAGCGATTGTTGTAACCTACCTGGTACTGCTTCTCGCTGCCGTCTTTGTTCCAGTAATTCTGCAAGGAGCCGCTGATATACAACTGGCCCCAGTTATCCGGCAGACCTTGTCCCGCGGTCACCGTCAGGCGATTTTTGGCTCGCGAGATCGACTCCGGCGTGAACCCTTGTGCTACCGCGTCACGAGTCTGCATCGCGGTCATAAAGTCCATAAAGCCATCGGTTGAGAAGCGGTACGCCGCCAGCGACAGGTTACTGTTGGTTTCGCTGATCAGCTTGCTGTAGCTCACCTTATAGCTTTGCCCACTCAGGCTATTACCTGACTCATGTCGGCCATTGGCATCGGTGCGGTTGCCCAAATGGGTACGCGCCTGCGTAACATCTAATGCCCAGGCACCAATGGGTGTGCCAACCGCCGCCCCCAACTGCAGGGCGTAGTAATCCTGGCTGGCCTGTAGGCCACCATAGCCGGTGATGGCGTTAGTTAGCCCCAGTTGATAGGTGCCCTGATACAGTGCCGGTTTCTCACGCAGGTTATCGCTGCGTACTTCACCTGCGGTGATCGAATAACGTGATGACCCAGGCCGCAGCAGTTGGGCCACCGAGGCATAAGGCACGCTGAAAGTCTGCTCGGTACCGTCGGACTCACGTACCGTGACCTGTAGATCCCCACCGTAGCCAGTTGGGTACAGATCGTTGATCAGGAACTCGCCTGGCGTGACCGTGGTTTCATACAACACCTGACCGCCCTGGCGTACGGTAACGCGGGCGTTGGTGCGGGCAATGCCACGGATATCCGGCGCATAACCGCGCAGGGACTCCGGCAACATCCGCTCATCACTGGCCAGTTGAATACCGGTAAACGGCAGCGTATCGAACAGTTGCCCAGTGGTATTCGATTGGCCCATCAACACGCGCGCCTTGAGCACCGGAATATCGCGCTGCAAATACGTGTTGAGGTTGTTGTACTGGTTCGGCCCATTGTCCATGCGGGTATAAGACCCGTTGTGACGTAGATACCAGGCGCCAACATTTAGCCCGGCGTTCACACCGGCAAACAGCGAATTAAAGGTATTGCCGTGCGATTCGCTGGTGTAGCCGTTGACGTTGTAGCCCATCAAGAGTGCCGGTACACCGCTGTCCCACAGCTCCGGGCTAACGGTGCCGCGGGCAGTGTTGAGCATGTAAACCTGCGGAACCATAATATCCAGGCGTTGCTCATTACTGTCGTAATTTACCTGAGCCTCTGGCAACTGACTCTTGAGATCAAAACAGACTTCCCCTTTGCTCAGCGAGGTTAAAAAATCCACGGGCAGCTTGGCGTAATCAAACGCAATGTTTTTAATCAGTTCGCGGGTCAGGCAGGGATAAACGCTTTTATCTGCCCGCGCTTTGAATTCAATGTCGGTATTGCTGATCGGTTGATTATTAACATATAAAGCCGTTTTATAGACCCCAGGCAAGCCCGAGGAACCATTAGCAAAGCGGCTAAGGTCAACCGACTTCTCATCATCCACATTCAGGAAAGAGGCATCGAACTCAAGATTTTTGGCAATATCTTGTGGTGCAGAAACCGCGATCTCAGCATTAACGTTAGCCGCAAAAAAAGTTGATAAAATAGCTATGGCCAGTGGCGATAACTGAGCACGCAGGCCATATTGAAAATATTTAGACATAGATATCCCTTCAAGAACTGATTCCTGAATTGCGATCAACAAATTAATGCGGGAGTGTTTTATATAGTGGGGACGTTATTTTATCACTGCATCAAAAGTATTAACCGCACCGTAATCATTTACGAAACTCCCTGTAACCTTACTACCTGCACTGCCCGCCAAGTCCAATGTCATGGTGCTACGAGGACCCACCATCGCATGGTCAAGTTTTTTACCATTAACCGACAGGTTGACCAACGAGACATAATAAGGCGTTGGGTTGCTTGCCTGTACTCGGTTACCCTGGCTGTTCCAGGTTAGCGCTTTAGCCGCTTCATTGGCGTTACCTTGCAGACCCGCTGGGCGATAAAACAGCTTGATGCGCGAACGGAACGCCATCTGCAAGCGGTTCTCAGTTACTTTAGCCTGGGCTTTGGCTGGGACTTCCAGCACGTTCAGCCAGAATACCGACTCTTTATCCATCGGCAGCGAACCACCGGCGTAGCTGATACGTAACGTCTGGCCTTTGCTTGGCTCCACGCGGTTCATCGGGGGCGTAAGGACAAACGGAACCTTGATCGCTGCCGGTTTGGCGTCGGCGTCACCGTTATCTATCCAGCTTTGCAACAACACCGGTGATGGACCACCATTACTGATTTTGACGCTGACTTCTTTGGCATCAGAGGGGTAAATAATCCGCGTACCACTAATCACCACGCTGGCCAAGCTACTGACGCTGAACAAGGCTGTGGCGGCAACAACGCCAACTTTTAGCACATTAGTAGAGAGTAATTTCATCATAAACTCCGGGAACTGACAGATTGGGAGGGGCGTTCCCCCCCCCACAGTCCATTACTGGTACTGAATAGAATAAACAACGTTGCTGACTACGGTACCCGCAGTAGTTGCTGCCTCTGCGTAGTAACGAACGATGTACGGCAGTGTAGCGCTACCGCCGGTAACGTTTTGATAAGTCATCGCAGTTACCTGATCTTGGCTACCGGCTTTGATCACGGCCTGAGTCGGGCTTGAAGCGTCCAGCAATTGCAGGCTGACGTTGGTAGCACCACCGGTAGTGTTAAGCAGGCGACCAGTTACGGCATCAACAGAAGCACCCGCCTGGAAGAAGGCAGAAGCAGTCTCCAACGTACCTTCACAGTTGCTCAGGGCCATCACGAAACCGGTATCACCGGCTGTGTGAGTGGCAGTTTGCAGTTGGCTGGTGCTTACGGTTGGCAGAATAACGGTCGCGTCCGCATCCTGGCCATCAACCACGACGTCACAGGTATTTGCAGTCAGTTCACCGTTAAAAGTGATAGTACCGGTAGAAGCTGCTTGAGCCAGGCCAACAGTACCAAAAACAGCGATCAGGGATGCAGCGATTGCTAACTTTTTCATATATATTCCTACTTACCTTGTATTATGAATACCATTTTAACATCCATTAAAATGGCCTGGTGGATACCCATGGGGATGGATATAGCTAGATGATTCCAGCATTTATATTAACAACAACTTACTTAATAAATAGCGAAGAGACTCGCTGGTTATCGACAAAATAGCCAATACCATGAACGTTCGCTATAAAATCTTCTGGAAGCCCAAGTGACGCCAGCTTTTTACGTAATTCATTTATCGCATGCCATAAACGCTGGCTGGACGAAGATAAATTAATCTCCTCCCAAACGTTTCTCATTATGTCATTTTTATAGATGACGGCATCCCGGCTATTCGCCAGCAAATAAATCAGTAATCGGGTCTGAATCTCGTTTAGAGAGATAACCTTGAAAAACAGGGTGCGCTCCGAAGCTCCATCAGAGTAATAGAGGAGCCTGCGATTGGCAATATCGAATTGAATGTCATCATCAATTAGGAATCCATAAAGTCTATTTTCCATATGCATCTCGGATTATTATTTTGGTTTAATAACAAAAATAACAAACCTCCCTTAAGTGAGACATTATAGGAGCAATTTCCACTATGGCAACCGCGCCAAGATGATCACATTGCCATCTCTAAAAGTCTCATAACAGCGTTAAATGCTGAACAATTCAATTCAATTAGAGCTTACCGCTAGTTGACGCGAATCATCCTGGTGTTTTTCATATCTCATTACTTCACCTATTTTGAGTAGTCATAAGTGTCAAAGATTTTTATTTTACGACATTTATAGCTAGCCATTAAATTTTACTCTTTAACATTCAATTCATTATCTACAAACCCATGATTAGGATTTATCTGCCAAACCGATATGTGAAAGCCGCTATCGGTGAAGCCATCCTTTGACTCAGTAAGATGAAGCCGATTTACTCTCTCCCTCTTGCTGATGGAATAAATACTAGAACACGAATGGGATTTATCTTAGTGAAGTAGTTTTATTATTGATAAAAATATAAAAATTCATATATTTCAATACTTTATTAAATAATATTAAATCATAAAGCATCATTCTAAATCACTCTTAAATGATAGTAACTCTCACTTAAGATTTATTGTTAACACGTTGTTTTTTAGATGAATAATAATTGTTGTTTATTTCATACGCCATCAGGCAGGGTTAAACTATACTTGAAGCAAACTTGGCTCTCAGACAATGGAAAGTTAATATATTGAAATGAAACAAAATATTATCATTAACGACACCATACTGTATCTTCCCAACGAGCACCGTCTGTGCCCACTGCGCGCTCGGGGTAAAGAAACTATTTTGAACGTTCCTGCCAGCCGTTGCCTGCAATTAATGTTGCAACGACCTGGTGAGGTGATCAGTCAAAGTGATTTCTTTAACGAGGTCTGGCAAAAAAACGGCCAATACGTCACCGCCAATACTCTCTATCAGAACATTTCGTTGGTAAGAAAAGGGATGCGGGAGGCTGGGCTGAGCAAAAATGTCATCAGAACGGTTCCCAAGGTCGGGGTGGTTTTTTCCGGCACCGTAGAAATACAGCAAGAAGAGAGCAGCAACCTCATAGTGCAGCAAAGCAATAAGCCAGAGCCGATCCCAGTCGAGGATTCACAGGCCGAAACGCTGCCGCCAAAACGCTCGGTTTTAAACCAGAATAAGCTATTGCGCTATGGTCTATTTACGGCGTTCATTCTGGCTATGCTGATCCTTCTGGCCAGCAATCAATCGCAAAGCGCACGTTTTTTTGACAGCCACACTAAAGCAGCCACGATCAATCAATGTTCTGTCTATATAGATAGAGACGATCTGGAAACCAATGTGGCCGGCTACAAGGAGTATTTAACCGTTAACAATGTGATCTGTAATCCGGATGAGTTTGTCTACATTACCCGAACCCCGGCAAACCACAGCACGCTGGTATTATTTTGCGATACCACTGCACAAGGCGACCTGAGATGTTCTTCACGATTTCAAATCGATAATCAACACGACCCTCTTGCCGGCCTGCGACCCGCGGGGAACCAATAGCGGTTTAGCCATATGAGGTAAGGGAAACAACGAACGGCAGCAGCGTGGTTGACCGGCAGATTGCAAGAGATCTACAAGTGGGTTCCCTGCCGAATTATTGTTATTAGGGGGCTTGCGGCCCCCTCCTCTCTCCTGCCAACTTCTGCCTCAGGCCAGTGCTTTAGCCTTAAGCTGCTGATATTCACTTTCGGTGATCACGCCGTCATCCAACAGCTTTTTTGCATCCGAAATTTGTTCGGCTGGCGATTTGCCTGCAACCTCACGGATATACTCGTTGGTGGCAGAGACGGATTTTTGCACCTGCGCACGATGCCGCTCGGCCATACCTTTACCACGGGCAATCAGATAGACCAGGGACGTTAACAGCGGGATGAACAGCAGGAATACAATCCATACCGCCTTATAAAAGCCGCTCAGTTGATGATCGCGGAACAGGTCGGAGACGACCTGGAACAGAATAAACAGGTAGGCGATAAAGAAGAAGAACGAGAAGGTGGTAACCAGAATATCCCACAGAGTGAGTAGGTGATAAGTCATTAGTGCTCCTTATGGTCTAGCAAAACCAGGATAAAACGTTTTTCAATAACAGATTGATGTTTGGCAACATAAGTATATGTCGGACTTTCATTTTTTCCATGTTAGGCGGGAAAAATACGGGAAGAAAGGGTATCTGTATGAATAAGGCACGGGCCCCTAACCCTACCCCTCTCCCACAGGGAGAGAGGACGGACCTAGTGGGCTGAAAATGCGGTGATTTTCCTTGGATGGGGGACGTGCAAGTTTACTGAGATAACTTCTTTACTTCTAAAGAACAAGGGCTAACAGTTCTCTCTCCCTGTGGGGGATTCACTTTGGATGAGAAAGAGATCGAGTGTGCTGAGTTTATCGCTTTACTACCCGACGAGCAGGGGCTAACGGCTCCCTCTCCCTTGGGGGATTCACTTTGGATGAGAAAGAGATCGAGTGTGCTGAGTTTATCGCTTTACTACCCGACGAGCAGGGGCTAACTGTAGTGGTCAACAAAAACTGGCCACGGTTTTAGAGTTTATCCAGAACAACTGTTCTGATTCATTCGGTGTCAGCCCACCATTATACTGATGAGGCCGGAGCTGACTGTAATAACCCGTTATGTA
>Ga0302347_1000824_pt1 | contig 43125 bp, 67 predicted proteins | sample PhyWR1_FD_202178 | JGI IMG/M metagenome (GOLD analysis project Ga0302347, IMG submission 202178) | Leaf surface microbial communities from wheat plants in UC Gill Tract Community Farm, Albany, California, United States - DLSL W.R1 (v2)... | ecosystem: Host-associated > Plants > Phyllosphere >... | reverse complement strand
TGAACGACCCAAAGCTGCTGCAGCTTGCACTCAGCACTACACCAGTACAACCGCCCATAATGTTACCAGCGAGGTACACGTCCTTATTGAAACCATCGTTAAAGGACATGGAGTGCTTAGTTACACCAGGTGTTCCGCGACAATCATTGTTGTACACATGAATCTTGTCGTTCTCGCGGGTCTTCGAGGTTTGCGAGTAGGCGTTATCACCCTCGATCGCACGATCACCGTTAAACTTAAGATCGTTACCCTGAAGCAAGACAAAAGGAAAACTGCTGTATTGTACGCCCTCGTCTTTGTTGTGCGTAAATTCACAACTTACGACCGTCAACATTCGCGATCTATCTTCCAGAGGATACTCAAAATCAGTCACGGTGTACGTAGATGTATTTGATATCCCGTTCTTCGCCCCACCGCTCGCACCAGGTGCCGCGAGCAACCCGTTACGACGCCCCTTACTTCTCAAGTAGTGAACTTCCCGTGGCGCGGTATTGGCATAACCATTATTTGGCATGTCGTTAATTTCGCAGTCAATGTAAATATTCACACCGCCGTTAGCAAAAATACCGTGCAAGGATTGGTCAGCAGCAGTAGAGAGCTTGTTAGGGTTGCGGATTTTCACCCCAATCCAGACAACCTTCCCCATGTAGATGTTGTTGTGGCGACCCATGTAACGCAGCCCGGTGAGAGGATCGCCCGTAGTGAACGCCCCGCCGGCACACTTTCGAGAACCGTCCGGGTTGTTAGCAGCGCTTACGGGCGGTAGTGGTGCCTCGTTCACAAGCTCGGCCCAACCGCGCCCACCACGGACGGTAGTGTCGGCAGGAGCAATGACGGGTTGCGACCAATCTAAAGGGTAGTCGTAGTCAGGAAGGTGCACGGTGGCTGCCAGTCGGAAGCAAGCCCTGAACAGAGCGCTCAGGCGGAGTCTGTTCTCAGTACCGCTGTTACTCGCCCGAACCCCAAACATATCAGCGGAGAAGGTGTTACCGGCATGCACTCGAACAAAGCGCCCGTTCGGCACACCCGGCACAGCAAGCACTGTTCCGTAGTTAGGGGCCGCGTTGGAGGATGGTTTCCACTTCCACTGCCCGCCCCCGAGGTTGTCACCTGCGTAGTAACTCTCCACGTTGAACAGTAAGTCCACCCGGCGAGGTTGGGTCAGCAACGCTGCAATACTTTCGACAGCTACGACCCCGCGACCAAGCACCACTCCACCCTTGGTCGGATCAGTGGTGTTGGCCATATCCTGGCGCAACGAGTCGCCTCCAATTAGCTTCAGCTTCGGCTCATCGACCGCCCAAGTGGTTGTCTTCAGTGGCAAGAACTGGCTTTTAACTCGGTACTCATTCCCGAGATAGGAGACCGTCTGCGTGGCACGCTCCAGGGTGAGCCCAGGAATGTATGCCATAGGGGGCTCGTAACCGCTGGCATCCATGAAGGCCTTAAACAAGGCTTCACGATTGCTCTGATCCGCAGAGAACTGGGTTACCCGCGTGGACTGATCTGCACCAAACTCCCTCTCCATCCCCTTCCAGGACTTGCGCGGTACGCCCTTGCGGTCTGGGTAAGATGAGTTTTCCCCCAGAGCCAATAAATCAGTGTTCTCGGCGTTTGCCATCAAGTCTTTTGGAGAGGTGGAACCTACCGGGTTATCAGGACTGTAAGCCATGAGCATTTCTCGCAGGCGCGCCAATGCCGCCGCGAAAGATGCGGAGCCATCAGCGCTGTTTTGAAGTTCCCGGCGAGTTGCCGGTGGAAATAGTGAGGGTTGCGGGGTTAATCAATCGTCGGTGGGCTGGGTCCACACTCGGTTCATGGTGATGTCGAAGATGTCCGCATTGAGGATGTAATCCGAGCCATCTACCACCCACTCCTTGTCGATCAGCGGCCGCTTGATCAGCCGGAGTTTCGCTTCGACCCGCCAGTAATCGACACCAACCAAGAAGGGGCCGTTGTAGATGTCGACGAAGTTCGCTGTGTAGCTCTCAAAGCCCAGCGGGCTTCGTAGCGGGCAATTAAACGGCAGCGACCCGGACAACAGGGTGTATTCGAACCAGCCTTCAAAAAATGCCGCCTCGCTCGCGCTGAACAGCCAGGTGACGGTCGCGACGGTTGGCACTGAGGTGAATCTACGCCGCTGCCGGGTGCGCCCACTTTGAAGCTCGGAACTGGCCATCGGGCTGACTGCCTGAAAGCCGTAACCGTCGCGTTGCGGCGTGGGCAGATTCTCGGGGTATGCAATCATTTACTGCCTCTTTGTGCCGCTGAAGGGGTCACGCGGGTGCGCTGTTGTCGTAGCGATAAACGCGGTCGTCGTAGGGCATGCCTTCTACCGTGACATCGCCTGAGCCAGACGGGCTCACGACAGTGACCAGTGTGGGGAAAGTCCACCGATGAACCGGGCCAAACAGCAGGTGTGGCGGCTCGATCCCCCAAACAAACTCAGGGACGAAGTCCAGTTCCGGCACGCTGACGCGGTTTTCATCGATGTAAGTGGCTGGCCACGGGCCCGAAAGCGAGCCGTCCAACCGGCGAAGCGCAATGACATGTGGCCCTTCAGCAGACCAGTCAAACTCTTCTGAGCTTTCAAGGATGATGCCTTGGGGTGTGTCCACTGCACTCACAAGAAGCGAGCTTTGGCCATACCCCGGCGTATCGTCGGCAACCGCTGTGTAGCTCAGGTAACTGGAGTTGAGGGCGTCGTACTCCGTCCCCCAGCGGTACGTATCACTGCGGTATTTCTGGTGACCACGGCGACGCATGCCAATGCGCCAGGCGCGGGTTTTGTCGGAGACGCCCGGCACCTTGATCTTTTCGACCTTGTTGCCCTCATCGCCCGGCCAACGGCATTCAACGGTTTCCCACGCCCAGGTGGTCGAGCTGAAGTACTCGACATCCACACCGTCAAAGTCGTCGCTCGATGGAAACACCAGTTGCCGCTTGAGCCCTTTGGTTATGTTTTGAGGCGTGTACATGTGTTCGAACTGGATACGAGGCTCGTCACGAACCGGTGTCAGCAGGCCGCGATTAATGGTCAACTCGGAGAACCCGGCGGCCAGCGCGTCATTCATCGCATTCTTGGCTGTACTGGCGTCATCGATGGTCATGTCGAAGGTGTCACCGCGAGCACGATAAACATCGTGCAGGCGGTCCAGTTCGGCCATGTCCATATCCGCATCGGTGTACCCGGCCGATCTGGCGATGTACAGGAACCACGGCACGATATCCCGCGTGGGCGCTTCCCCGACACACTTGCCGCCGGAACGCACCGGCAGCACTCGCGTGGGCTCAAGGCTGATCAGGCTTTCCGATTGAGCTGAAAGGCGATCGCCGTTACGCACGCGCACGGCAATGACGGTCATGTCTTCGTAGCGGGTCGGCGCATTCATCATTTTGCCGCGCAGGCCGTACCACATCACTTCGTCATGCCACTCGGACGAGTTGACGCCACCGCCCGTGGCGATCCGCCTGATACGGCACTCGGGGCGCATCGGGTACGGCAAGACCTCACGATAAGTGAAGCCCTGGGCATCCAGTGAGTTGCCGATAACGGTCTGGGGTCGCACGGTCCAAGCACCGGCCTTGGCCATGTCCCGGTACTCGAACACATGGCTCGACCAGATTGAGTACTCGTAACCCGTCTTGCCGATGCCGATCAGGCCGCCTGAATAAAAGACGTCCCACTCCAGCTCAGTGACCAGCTCGCCTTCAGGGCACGCGGCAAACGAGCCCCGGTATCCGCCCTCAAGGTTTGAAGAGTCCAGGCTGATACGGCCATGAATCGTTTCCTGCTGACTGAAGCCTGGCCAGGTTGCGTCGGTGTTGCCACTGGCGGTCAGGCGCTCCACGGAAAGCGTACCCACACCGGCCGCAACCACTCGATAACGCAGGCCTCGAGGCCCGATTGTTGCCAGGCCCTCCCCAACTGCCAATCCGTTAACAGGCTGGCCGCTGTCGTAATTCAGGGTCATTTCGGCACGCTGTTCGGGCGCGCCGCTGCTGGCTTCGGTACCGGTCACTCTGGCCGGGTTGAAGCCGAGCACGACAGAAGCGCCCGACGACGTCAGGGCCAGTCCGGTAAACGGCCCAGTCTCCGTGATGCGCAGTCGGCCAGAAACGGCGCTACCAACAAAGGGTGCGGTGCCTTTCGCGGTATTGAAGGCCGCCACCAGGCCGTCCAGATCGTTCGCGGCACTGTCTAGGGTGATCGTAAACGGCGTCGGCCCGAGGCTGATCGTGAATGTCAGCGGTGTGACGTCGAAGTCAAACCGCACCGGTGCTGCACTGCCGGTCAAGGTGGATGCTGTGCCCGCGCTCGGCGGAATGGCCGGGGTGTACGGCGTATAAGCGTGCACCACGTAACTGCCGGCGTTTGCGCCATCCACATCAATTGGCATGCCCGGGTACGGCGCGAGCATCGCCAGATCGCCAGTGATGATGTCCCGCCCGGCACCGCCATCAATCACGGTATAGGGATAAGGCGAAAGCACGTTGATGATCAGGCTGCTGGTCCAATCCTGTGGGAATGAACCCGCACCCGATGGAATCGAAATGGTTTTGTCGTTGAACTGCAGCACCGACGCCGTGACGAACCGCGTCAGCGTTGTGGCGACGGTCAGTTTCAGGCCAGCGGAACCGTTGGCACTGGATCCCACCTCTGATGCGCTGTGCCACCACTGAGCTGCTGACTCGCCTGACAGGTCGTCGCCCGGGTTGTAGATGGCGATCTGCGCGTCTGCGCCGAGGCTGATCAGCGGCGTCTCGCCCACTTTCACCTTGTTCAGCGGGATCTGGTATTTGCCCTTGCCGACATAGAGCAGCATTTCAACCCACTGCGCCCGGCGGTCAACAAAGCGGCGCACCGAGGGTGTCAGGTAGCTGGGATAAACCCGCTGGCAGCCTGCAATCTCACGAATGATATCGCCGAGCTTGACCTTGTTGCCTTTGGCCGACACCTCGTTCAGCCCCTTGCCCTGCCCCATCGTCGCCATACCTGGCACGGCCGCCATGTTGCGCGACATCACCACAGCAATCAGGACGGCAGAAATCACCGCAGCGATAGCGACTACCAGGCCTTTGGGCTCTACGCGCACCTCAACCTCATCGGCAGGCGCAAACTCAACGTCCGCCCAACGATGCGGTTCGATGATCTCGCCATTGACGGTGATGCTGATCGGCGGCACTTCGCGTGGCTCGTAGCTCGGCGAAATACTTCTCAGCCAGGCGTCCAGTGTCATACGCCGGTTAGTCTTGTGCACCTCAAGGGCAGCGCCGTCTAACTTATTCGGGAATAGGCTGATCACGGTAATAAACGACCTTTAAGTAATTGGCTTCAAACTGGCGCAGGTACAGCCAGCGCGGCCCGGATCCGGGGTTGGTTTCCAGCACGGCCAGGCGGTCGCCGATGGCAATCACAACGCCGACATGAGGGCAGTACCGGCCTCGCAGCACGGCCGCAATCGCGCCTGGCTCCGGCTCGCAAACCTCCATCTCGCCCGATAGAGCTCGATAAGCTTTGATGCAGGCTTTGGGGTTGTGGCGGTCTACCCCGTCAAGCCTGGGCAGCAGGGGCAAGCCGAGCAGTTCATGACGAACAGCAATGCAGAGCCCCCAGCAATCGAACGCAGCCGGGCCCCGCCCGCCGTCCACGTAGGGCGCGAGTAAGTATTTGGTGAGCATGGGAATATCTCGAAACTGGCTAAAAACTCAGTAACGCCAGAGCGTGAGGGGTGTAGCGGCCCGGTCTCAGATCGCCGCTGAGTTCTCTTGGGGCTGGTCTCTCTGCGCTGCAAGCGCCTCCATATCCATCCAGAGGCTTGTTATCCCCCCGTGGATTGCCCCGGCGGCCCCAACATCATCAGAGGCATCCCAGAAATTATTCCGGAGCATTTCAGCTTTTTTCAGAATGCTGCCTTCCAGCTCCAGGAGCCTTGCGTTTTCCAGCAGGACTTTATCCAGAGCGGCCGTGCAAGCGCCTTCACCGAGAACACTCGCCAGCACCTGCCGCAATTCAATGGGGCTCATTTCAGTCGAGCTTTCGGCGAGATCTGATCGCTCTGCCAGCAGCACCAAAGAGCACCCGTTTTGTTGTGCCGTGACAGATCGGAGTGACACTCCACCCTCAGTCCTGACGATGACGTCAACCATAAACACCTCGATTCATTGGATTGATTACAGGTACTTCAGGCAGGGCGCATTCAGCGTGTTCAGCCTGTCGCGGGGAAATGCCCGATTGATCAGATCGCTGTAACCCGCCGTGATTTGTACGGTCGGGCCCTCGACCCCGGCACCAAAAGCCTTCATTCGAATCGGCGGTTCAGCCGGCAGAGACAGATCGCTGGCCAGGTAACGGCGGTAGGTTTGCATGATCGGCGCACCCGCCGCCTTGGCCTGGTCCATCTTTTGCTGAGCCTCCCCCAGCACGTTATCAATGGCGAAGTTAATCGTCTGGCTAACACTGTTGCTTTTCTTCGGCAGCGACACATCAATGCCGGCAGCGACGAACTGCAAAGTGCGCCCGTCCTCAATGCCACAGGTTTGGTCCTCAAACCCGCCGCAAATCAGCACCGGTTCCGTCCAGACCGGGCACGTTAACTCCAGCGTGTCGATGATCACGTCACCGCCGGAGGCGTACACGCGTTCAATCAGGCTCATCTGCTCCTCCAAAAAAACGACAAACAAAAAAGGCCCTATATAGGGCCTAAAGTACATTCCGAATTTATTCGGGGCGTTTTTGCAGCGTCCCGAGACTAAAGCCCGTCACTTGACTGAGCCTCCCCCTCCAGAGAACGCCTTCGTTCGAGGGCATAAAACCGTTCGGCATAAACAGCTTTGCATCAAAAAGATGGATAAAAGCAATATTTCCTGAATCCTTGTCGCTCTCGTTGTAATACCTGCCTAGCAAGTCGCCCCTCATGAAAGCTTCTGTCTTGGCCGCAGCCTCTGGAGTGAAGCGCCGAAGAAAATCTTCAATATAAAGATCGCAGTATTTACTTGCAGGAATTAAAACGCCACTAATAACACCTGTATTAGTCCATAGCGTAATTCCCTGATTGAACTTAAGATCATTAACATTCGAAACTAAGTTCTGAAGCAGCCAATCGCGATCAACATTATCAGCAAGCTCAGGGGGTTGCAGATTTTCTGTATCGTCCATTAAATATATTCTCTTAATAGTTTGGAACTCCAAATCTTAGACCATGCATGGCCATTAGCCAGCATTCCGTCTAATGCCTGCATAATTCCGCTCTATTCCCGTGGCCCACGCCGAATCACCAGACGCCACCCCTGCCAGAAAATCCTCTCGGACGGCGTTGATAAGCACCTGCAGCTGACCCCTTTGATCCCGCTTGGTACTAACCTGGCTGTTGCTGTTGTTGAATATCTGGACGTTCATGTTGGGAGTGACAGCCGCGCCAGGTGCTGCTGGTGGCTGGGCTGAAGCTGCTCGGGCAGCGCCGATAGGCGATACGTTGCCCTTGCGCAGTGATTCCACCATCGCGACACCACCGTGACGGCTGATGTCTTTTTGGCTCCAGACGACCTCACCCTTGTGCACCGTGCCGGCCACTTCGTTGACGCCGCCGGGGCCGGTGTAGCCGCCGCCAGAAAAGCCGATACCGGCAATTGCAGCAACGTTTGCCGCCGCTGCAACGCCTGCCGATATGGCCAAGGCCATCCCTACCGGGTAAGGCTGAACCGCAAGAGCATTCTGCACCGCCACATAACCCTGGATCGTGGCCTGAGCAATGGCGGCAGCCTTGCCAACAGCGGCCAGCCTCTTGTTTCCAGACTGACTAAGCGCGGCCATGTTTCCGAAAAAGTCTGCGCTGTAGGCAAGCACTGCCGCATTCTTGCCCTTCTCAATCTTGGCCAAGTTGTCTCGTGCCTGCTGTTGGATGTTGGCGATTCGCTCGGCATAAACCTCCTGCTTGATAACCCCTTCATCAAGGAAGGCCTGCTGTTTCTCAAGCTGGGTCGTGCGCCATTCATCTTGCTTTCTGGCCTCATCATTGAGCCTGTCGATTTCGCTAAAGGCCCCACCTACAGACGCGTCAATTCCGGTTACCTCTGGGGCCTTTGTTACCCCTTCAACGGTTCCCGGCTTTTGAGCGGCTTTCAGGTTGATGTCACGAATCTTGATCAGGGTTTCAAGCCGCTTTGCCGCTTCTACGTTGCCTTGCCGCTCGTACTCGGCAAGCTGGGCCGCATCATCCAAGGATGATCTGAGCTGGTTTGCCTTTTGGAGTTGCCCGGTGAGGGTTAGCAGTTGAACTTGATCTTTCTGCGCCTGAAGCACGTCCTTGCCGAGCTGCGCCTCTTTCTCAAGGGCAGCGTTTTTCTTCAGTTGGGCGGTGATCAGTTCCTGGCTGGCCAATAGCGACTTCTGGTCGGCGGTGAGCGTCTTCTTGCCCTTGATGTCGGCAAGTTGCTGCTCCCACTTGACCAAAGCCTGAGCCTGAACGCCCAGCCGCTCCGTGGCGATGCCTTGGGAGTTGATGGATGCGTTCTGCTGGATCAGCACGGCCTGGGTCTGGCGGGCAGCGTCCAGCATTTTCAGCCCCGCATCTTCCTGATAGGCCTTCGGCTTCGCCTTACTTTTGTCGTACTTGGCTTGAATAATGGCGACTTCCTTTTCGATCTCGACCTGAGACTTACCAGCCTCAAGACCGAGCTTTCTCGCCTCCTTAATGTCGTTTTCGAGCTTTGCTTGGTCGAACAAGTTGCTTTTGTGCAAGGCATCCCACTTGCCTAGAGCTTCGATTCTTGCTTGATCTGCTCGACCAGCATCACCTGCAGTTTTCGCTATTGCCGCAGCAACATCTCGGCGCTCCTTAAGTTGCTTCAATTCGGCTTCTAAAGCTTCCGTAGAGTTTCCTCCAAATCCAAAGGCCGAAGAGAGCGCGCCAGTAACTCCGCCGTCTTTCCTTGTATTTAGAATTCTCTCAATGATCTCGATCTGCTTGTTTAAATCAGGAAAAATCTCATCCCGAATATTTCTGTAGGAGTTGACGATAGCAGTACCAATATCGTCCCAGCCTCTTTCAATCACAGACAATGACTGCCTGTACTTATCAAGCCGGGCCTCAGCGTTTTTGTTCAGCATTTCACTCAGCAAATCAAGCGCTTCTTGCTTTTTCCCTTGTTCATCAAGAGCGGCGATAACCTGATACTGGGCGCTCGTTATCAACCCATATTCGCTGCTAATTTTTCTGGCTGCCTCAGAAGCGTTCCCGCTCATCTCCCCTAGCGTCTTTGCTACTTCGCCAGCCCCTTTTCCGGTGAACTCGCTAATAGCGGCCGCAGCTTTTGATAGGTTCGCGAACTGGACTTCGCTTAGGCGTCCTGCGCTTGAAAGAGCAATTACCGCTTCTTTTGCCTTGCTGAAACTGCCTGTTAATGCTGCCGCATCTTTCGTGAGCGAAGATAAGCTCAAGCCTGTCAGGCCGGTATTTGCGGTGCCTGAAAAAAGCGCTTTATTAAATTGAGACGCTTCCTTTTCGGCATCATAGAAAGCCAGCCCGAGAACAGAAACGGCTGCAGCTCCCACGGTTGCTGGATTGACGAAAGATTTTGCAAGACCGGTTAGCGATCTAAGTGCATTCCCTGTCCCGCCAGCACTGACGCTGATCTGCTGAAAGTTACGCGCCGTCCCCTGCCAATCGCCAGATTTGAGCGCGTTGAGAAGTTGAGCGGCGTCTCGCTGAGAGCCTTTTGTTGTCAGGCTGAGACCTTTTAGATCGTCATCCATACCCCCAATGGCTTTCCGTGCAGCAGTGATTTTGGCCTGGTAGTCAGCGTAAGTGTCAGCATCGAGAAAACGCTTGTTCTTCGCCAGGTCCTTCTCAAGCTGATCAATTTCAGCCAGCTTTCGATAAACAGGATCGATCTTGCCAAGCAGCTTTTCGAGCGCTTGAGCCTGCTCATCAGAAGCAACAGCCGCTTTTCTTGTACCGTCTGCAAGCGTGTTGTTGGTCTTAACGTTGGCGTCAGACTCTGCCCGCATGCGGCGCGCCAGATCGGCAAGCCTTTCAGCCTTGTCGCCAGCGTAATCGAATGAGGTGGCCGCTTTTTCGGTGCTGACAGAGAGCGAGCGAACATAATCACTGGACTCAAGCGAGTTTTTGGCCACGGCAAGCAGGCGCGCCGCTGTTTGCGCTGCCGTCTCGCCCACTTTCTCTAAGGACGCGGCCGCCGAATCATTCTGCGGCTTTAGCTTTCCGGCCGAGCTGGCCACATCGAGAAACGAGCTAGACGCCTTTGAGAGAGAAAGCCCGAGCGACTCAATCAATTTTGCCGCCGCGTCCTGCTTGGCGTTCAGCGACTGAAGCTCTTTGACGACTTGCTGAATGCCCTTGCCAATCCCATCGGATGCCGCAGACCAGGCTTTGCCTGCTCCGTCGGCCGACTTGCCCGCGCTGCCGCCCGATTTGTTCAAGCCATCCAGGCCGGTAGAGGCTTTATCCATAGCAGGCTTGATCCGCAGCCCGGCTGACTCAAGGGCGTCCAGCGCTTTTTGAACGTCGACTGCTTTCTGCTCAGCATCACGACTATCAATTTCGAGCACCAAGCGGGATTTTTGCTCAGCCATACTTTTCTCCAGGCGTAAAAAAACCCGCACTTGGCGGGTTTTGTTTTTTTAGGGCTACTTCAAGCAGGACTCAAGCTCATCAACAACTTTGTTGAGTGCCCCCAAGGCGTCATCTATACCAGTTCCAGCCATGGCTGCAATCTTGTGATAGCCATAGCCGTTAGTTGTCCCGGCCTGCTCGATACCGGTGAATTTGTACACCCTGTCTTTCGCCCCTTGATTGATAGTGAGCGTAAATCGAAGGGATCTTTCAATAAGTGCCGTCGAGAATTTTGTCTCTCCTCTCGCAACAATTTCTGATCCGTCGGGCGCAACATATTGGGCCACAGATCCTCCGTTTACCTCATGGCTGCTAGATGCTTGGTAATAGTTGCCTGCGTAAGCTCCGATATAGCCGCCCGATTGCCGCATAGTGACAGAATCATTCCTTATCACTATCGCTACACATTTAGGAAGCCCTCCCGGCCTAGGCTCCCCGCTCTTGGTCACCGTAAGAGAGCTTAGATTTTGCACGTCCAGGCTTACCTTTCCGTATTTTTCCAAATCGGCTGGACTGGTAGCGCATCCTGACAATATCAATGCAAGCAAGCCTAACGCAGTTAATCGCATGATCAACAATCTCCTCCTGTAGATGAAGGCAATTTACCATCATCGCAAGGAAGCGCCAAAGCCCGCGTGGACCCCCACTAGGCACGGCCTATAAGCTCGATTAGCCGGGAGTTTTCATGGCCGCCAGATGCAAAAAGCCCAGCGCGGTGGCTGGGCTTCAGAACATCTCAATTCGCTAATCCATAAAGGGCTCGAAGCGCACTAGACTAATAACTTTCACCTCGCGCCCAGTACCCTGTACGATCTCAATTTTCTCCTCACAATAAAAAGTGTACCGACTTCCAACGGTTATTCCAGCTAGATTCAGACTAGACCCTTCCTTGACTCCACCACTGTATGCCACGCTACCCACATCAATTCGCCACGTGCGAGTTGACACCTTTGCCGAGTCAACGACTCCGGTCAGTTCGAGCTCTTCCACTCCTATATCCTCTCGAAGCAGACAGCGCTGAATGACGTTCTGAGCACTGGCTACGCGAATACGGCTTCTACTTGAACTATGCATCCCGGGCGTAGACCAAGTATTTGCGAAGGGACAGTCGTTTTCAGAGATAAAGCTCAGTAGGCTAATCAGAGACGAGGCGGCATGCCCTTTGATATCCAGCAGAAACGCCACTGCGTCATCTGGGTTATCGGCAAGTGACAAAAACTCGTTAAGCTTGGTAAAAGCACTTATTAGAGCCTTGTTCTCACCCAGCATGTCGCAAGATTCCGCACTACGAACTTGGACGGTGAATGAGCCCGGGCAAAAACCAAAAACATCAGTCTCATAAGGCTCTTCACCTTTGGCTATCGCCTTACCATTAAATTTGGCTGCGGCTCTTGCCAGGTTGCGTAGCGCTCCCTGGTAAATTGCAAGGAACTCGGAAAGCTTACGCGAACGGATCCTTGCCTCCTGGGAGGCCTCAGGAACTGCTAACGATGCAAAAGCAACGGTTGTGTTCAGCTCTTGCGCCTTAATCAATACTTCGTCGGTGTACTTAAATACAAGGCCCGGCTCTGGCAGCCATTCTTGCGGAGTCTCGTTGAATTGTGCATTTTCTATATTAAATGCCTGGGTCAAGTCATCCGGAGCGGCATGATAAAACTCGAAAAGCTCAGGCTTCTCGTAAATTTCTCTAAGGTCGAGCTTCCCATTAAGCAAATCTATGCAGCGCTGAGCAGACACGGGGACACAAAGAAACACCGGGCCGCACTCCCCCTCGTCAACCACCATGCAAACGTAACGGACACCTATAGCATCTCGAGCTACGAAAACCTGCGGATAATCGTACTCAAGCAGGGTATGCAGAAGCTGGATATCCCTCATTGGCCGACCTCAGCCACGCTGGGCATGCTAAAACCCTTAGACCTCCACCATGAATAGTGGCTTGCCTTTCCTGTTTTCATCGCAAGCCCATCTTCTCCGCGCAAGGTGATTTTGATTTTTGCCTTATGCTTATGGATCTGCAGCTTTAGTAACGGATCCAGATCTTCTGAATGTTTGAATACAGAGATAGCTCGCGCGCGGCATTCCGGAGAATTAAACACCTTATTAGGAAATAACTTCCTATGGGAAAGGAAGTCTTTCTCAGTAGGCTCAGAGCTTTCGCAAAGCCTGTAGCAAACAAAGCCCTCCACGCTGAACGAATCAGATGGTGGGCATTGATCTGGCAGTTCCTCGTACCATTCGTGTTTCACTTCCATGTAGCTTAGCTCCCCCTGTACAGGGTCGCGACTTTATCATTTTGCCATCATCGCCTGAAGTGTCTGTCCATACAGCAAAAAACCAGCAAAACTGGATTTGGGTTTCTCGTACCCGTCAGAATTAATCAATCATCCCCCCCTCTTCAGCCAGGCATATGGCATCCAGAGTGAACATTACCTCATCAACCTCTCGACGAGTCAGTGGTGATGGGTGCGCATCAAGCCAGTCAGAAATCTCGCGGGCCGACAGTGGCAATGGGAAGGCACCGGTCATCGACGCTATGAAACGGCGGCCCCGGCAGACGCCGTAAAACGTGGTCAGTAGGTGCTTGGTGATGGGATCTAGAGGAGGCTCTTCTGGAAGTGGCATACCCAGCCGCTCGTAAATGGCCTTGCGCTTGTCGGACTGCCCGCCCCACTCCTTATCCCAGCGAAACCGGGTTACTGCTTTTCCACTGTTTCGGCAATCTCAGCGCTAGCCACCTCATTGGCCTTGCTGCCCTGACGAATCACGAACAAGAAAAAATCGATATTGCTGTCCAGTAGTTCGGCGCAAACACCGGCATTAAACTTCAGTGGGTTCCCGTCTTCATCCAGAACGCCACTCCAGTCTTTGACAATGAATTGAGCCAGCAGAGCGCAGTGGTTTTGATGCTCAGTCTTTTCGCCTTCCAGTACGCCCACTTCACCCTGCTCAAAGATTGCATCATTACGCTGGGTGCGTCTGCGCACACGCTCAAGGCCGACCTGGTACTCGGAATTGCCGAGCCCCTCAATCTGAATTTTGGTTTCTTTATCGAACTCCACCCAGCGAAGACCAGGTGTCAGTTCTTTTTTAGTGAGTTTGAGAGCCATATCAATTCCTCAACGCCACGCCAATAAAAAAGACCTCTCCGGCGGGCGTTATCACCGGAGAGGCCAAAGGGTTGAGCTGTTTAAACCGAGACAGTGATGGTTGCCGTCGCGGTCTTGGTTGGGTCGGAGACGCTTTTCGCGGTGATGACGGCAGTGCCGGCAGACACGCCGGTCACCAGCCCAGCCGCGTTCACGGTCGCAACACCAGGTGTAGCGCTGGACCAGGTGACGTTCTGGCCAGCCGTTGCGGGCAGCGCCGAAGCGGTCAGTTGGCGGGTTGCGCCCACTGCGACAGATGCAGTTGCAGGCGCTACAGCCACACTGGCCACGGCCACAAACGGAACGCGCGTGATGGTCGGGCTGATCTTGGCCACCGTGTAATTGAGTGTCACCTCAACCAGTTCACGCTTGCCGGCGCTCGGCAATTCACCGTCAACCTCTACCGCCGGGAAGTTGAAGATGTACTTGTTGCCCAGGCTGTCCGTGATTGGGAACTGAATGGCAACTGGAAGGCGCGTGAAGGTGTTCTTCCAGATTTCCCAGGCGTGCTTAGACCAGGCCAGCACGACTGTGCCGGTGATCGCGGCTTCGGTTGCGATCTGCGCGCCAGGGCCCAGGCGATTGGAACCGATGCAGCTCTGAGCTTGCAGGCTGTTGTCCAGATTGATGGTCATGGCCGAAACACAGGCTGTGCCTTCCAGCGATTTGCCATCTACCAGAATGGTGCCGATGTTCTTGTTGCTCAGGAATGGCGTGGTGGTCGGCCCTTCCGATGCGACAACGATTGGCGTGTCGCTATCGTCGTAGTCCAGGCACGCCATGTTGAAGGTCGTGGTGATTTTGCCGTCAGATGGGATATCAAGGGCGAAGGTGCTGACGTGCGCGCCCTTGAATAAGGCGTATACGCCCACGTCGGTGTAGCCCTTGGCGATACTGAAGGTGTGGCGAACATCACCAACCGTCAGCACGTCGTAGGTCCACTGCCCGTAAAAGGCGGCTTCCAGCAGTTGGTCGAACGAGCCGTACGACAGCTCGGCCGCAAGGTCGCCTTTGATTTCCGCGCTGGTGACCACCGATCCCTGGCTGAGACGTGAGTCCGTGGTCTCGTCACTCACTGCGGTGTTTACGGTCGGGGTCAGCGTGTTGCCTGTCAGGCGCAGCGTGCTCCACTTGCCGGTTGTTGGGGTGATGCCTGGGGTCACTTCAGGAATGATGTGACTGACGATTCTTGCGCCGGAGCTCATTCTTTCCACCTTTGTGTCGGTAATAAAAAACCCGCACAGGGCGGGTGGGATGGGTGCCGACGCTCTCTAATTGAGCAAGAGTGACGGCTGTATTTTTTCAGAAAGCGACTCGATTCGGGCTTCCAGTGGCTGTTTCTGGGTCTGCCACTGGCGCAAGCCACGCCCACACAGGCTGGCAACCGCTTTCTTTCCGCTGTACTCCAGCAGGGTCTGGTGAAACTCGGCTGTCAGCGTTCGCGCAGTTCCGACTTCGTTATCCAGGATGTCCAGCACTTGACGCCGAAACCGCTTGGCCCGTTCAGTCCGAGCAAACATGCCCAGCAGGTGAGCGCCTCGCAGACTGAAGACGCGGACCTCTTGCTCGCCACCCGCGGTTACCATCTTGACCAAAGCTGTCATCGTTGCGGTGAACTCATCGGCATGTCGCGAGTACAGTTTCTGCACCTGCCTAGCCATAGACTCAAGGGGTGAGGCACTTTGGTCACCCCCTTTGCCATACAGCGCAATCGCAACTTCAGCCAGAGTCAGGCACGGCTGTCCGCCATGATCCACAACCTTCAACTCGATGCCGTCAAAAATCAGCTTGTCCATAGTCATCCCCTACAATGCCCGGAATAAATCGGCCGCAGAAACGCCCCAGGGAAAGCGCTTTCGGATGCCTCCTATCTGCGACCAGAAACAGAAAGCCCCGGCAAATGCCAGGGCTTGAGTGGTGAGGGGCGGTAGCGCAAGTGTCAGCCAGCACGGAACCGGGTATTTACGTTGATCTGGTAGAACCCTTCAAACTCGCCAGCGTCGACCTGAGACGCTTCCATGCACTCAAGATCCCCGGACGACCAGTAGCTGAAGTGAGCTTCAAGCTGGTCGGCCAGCTCTGTCAGTGCCTTGATACCGGTTCTTGCCCGAGTGAAGCACTGGATACTGACCCGGCCCGGCTTGCGGGTGTAGGGCTTGTCGGCCATGCCCGCCATGAAGGCCGTGCCGTGCTGCACGTTGAAGCGGCACCACAGACCAGTTGCGGGAGGCTTGAAAATGCCAGATTCGTCCGTGTATTCCGCTGGATATGGCGCGTTCGGGTAGAAGATTAGCTTCTGCTTGATGCCAGCAAACGCCGCCATTCGCCCGACAAGCAACGCACGAATCTGCTCGTAGGTCATCGGTAAACCTCGGATACGCTGATAAACGCCAGTTCATACAGGCCGTTCGGGGCCTGAGTGGAGTGTCCGTTCTCCAGACGCTCGGCGTATGGGAGGTTGGTCTGAATGAACACTTGGGTGTAGGGCTTGATATCGGCGAGTGCAGCCTGCCCTTTACTCATGGTCGCGGACCCGCTCGGGTCGACTTCGTCCGTTACGGTGAAGTCTTCAGCGCCAATGCTGACGATGTGGCTGCCCCGGAACCGCCCGCCCACATATCCCTTGCCAGCGGCCAGGTCTTTTACGAAGTAGTTCTGCGTCCGTTCAGCCTTGGTCAGCTTTTTGAATTTCTTCTTGCCAGTGTTCTCGGCGTTGCGGGCGTCGACGTTGGCGTCGTAAACATCGGCCAGCGCGACGTTCTTTGCCCGGTAATCGATGTTGGCCTTCCATAGATCGGGGTTGCCGACCGGGGAGCGCTCGATTACTTCGGTCAGCAGGGCCAGAGCGATCGTTCTGACCTTGGTTTCCATTTCCTGATTGATCTGCTCAACGAATGCCGTGGGTGGTGTGCTCCAGCCGCCGTTAGCCATTAGACCTCCCGCAAGTGAATCTCATAATGGGCACCCACTGGATCAACATCAGGCGTCAGCACGTCATAGGTTGTCTGCTGGCCAGTTAGCAAGTTCTTGGTGGTGATCTTGTGCCCAACCTGCGGAATGCCAGTGGTTTCGTTGGTCAGGGCAATCAGCTTCTGGTCGGTGGCCTTGATGTTCACGCCATCGATCAGCTCGACCTTGAAAGAGTCGAGGATTCCGCGACCGGTGTAGCTGATAACCACCGGTTCGCCGCCGGTTTCGGTGACTGGGTCCCACTGTTCGCTGGGCAGCGTTACGCCGCCTGTGAACGAGTGCACTGCGTCAGCCAGGTCAGTGTCGAAGGCCTCGGCCAGGTCAGCCTGTAACTCTTCACGCATCCCCATGTCAGCCTCTCACCATCTTGATTTGACCGCTTGAGGCCCAAGGCCTGATCAGGGAGAGCGCGAACGATTCGCCTGCGGTGATTGCCTTCGAGCCTTCCGTGAATGACTTGGTTGTCGCAACAGAGCCCGCTTTGACAGAGGTCGCCGTGACCTCCCGCCCTTGCGCCGCGTAGAGATTCCCTTGCGCCGCCTCTCGGGCAACCTCGGCCCCGGCCTGGATGATGGGCGTGGGAACCGGTCTGATATTGGGCCGGACGCGCTCATCGAGCCAGGTGTTTGCCATCAGTACCGCCCGAGACTTCTTGTCTTCGGTCGTCCAGTCCGGCCCGAGGGTGGCGTCTACGTCTGCCACGGTGATGTAGGCTGCCATTGGGCCTCCGCTTGAATGAGTGGGGCCGTAGCCCCGGTGTTAGGTGTTAGGCCTGCGGTAACTCGTCAACTTTCCAGCCGAGCCGTTGGTGCTCTTCAAGGCAGCTCGGGTGCACATACAGCTCTTCGCCACCTTGTTTGACCTTAATCAGACCGGTGTAGTCCGGCTCATCGTCTTTGGTTTTCGGCTTTGTTTTGGGTGCGTTGGCGGCAGCCTCGTCGGCAATACGCTGCGCATTTACCGCTTCCAGGTTCAGCGCATCCTGTGCGCTCTTGGCCCAATCAACGCGCTCCTGCTCACCCAGCTTTTCGAAGTCTTCCGCACTAAGGCCGCTCAGTGCGACAGCCTTATCCAGCAGCAGCTTTGCCGCTTTCTGCTCTTTCGTCAGTCCAGCCATTGTTTTTCTCCAGAAGCAACGCGAGGGACGAAGCCCTCGGTTGTCGTCGTGATGGGGTTAGCCCAGCAACAGGCTGATGTGCTCGTCCTTGATGGCTTTGCAGCCCCAAGCCAGGCGGACGTGGTAGGCGGTCTGCAAGAACTGGCGGTAAACCGCGATCTCAAAAGACAGGTTGGTCAGCGGGTCGGTGATGGTGATCACATCGTCCGCCGAGTCGCCGCCCTCGGGCATTGCCGGAGCACGTGTTGCCAGTACGATGGCCGAGCGGGCAAAGGCCACGTTCGCGGTGTACGCATTACCCAGGGTCAGGGCGTTGCCCGTCGGAATTACGATCTGCGCGCCCGGCTTGTTCAGCTTGATGGTGCCCGGTGCCGCAACACCCGTACCCACCACGTACTTGTTACCGTCGTCCGCCGCGAAGGTGGCGATATCGCCAGCCAACACAGTGCCGGTGCCCGTCGCCAGAGCAACAGAGTTTGCGCCGATGGCTGTTGCGCCGCTGGTAACGTAGGCAGCGCCGGTGCCCTTAACGTGACGGCCCACCTGGTGGGAATGACGAATCGCCAGGTTCATGATGCGGTCGGTCATGCCGTTACGCAGCATATCGCTGGACCCGGCTTCGTTGACCTTGAACAGGCCGGACTGCTTGCCACGCATGTTGCCAATGGCGGCATGTCCCAGCACCAACTGCAGGTCGTTGGTAGGCGCGCCGTTCTGCTCCAGGATGCCGAGCACGCCCGCGAAGTCCGACAGATCGGCAGCCGTACCAAACGGCGTGGTGCCAGCAGTGCCGTAACCGCGAGAAGCCTTGCGGTAAGCCTCCAGCCAGAGATCCTTTTCGATCTCGTTAACCAGGGTGCGCATCGCCTGATAGAAGCGATCTGCCTGAATGGTCGAGAACGTCCCGGCGTTTTTCAGGCCCTTGGTTTCCTCGCCGTTCCAACGAACCGGTACGTGCTTGCTCTTGGTGATGGCGACTGCGACGTTATCGACGACCGCGTCGCCGGTATCCGGCGCAGTAACACCTGGGACGTTGTCCGCGGCGGCCGCTTCAGACGTGATAGGCACCAGCACGTTTTGACCGATAGCCGCACGCGCAACAGAAGAATCGCGAGACACGGCCGGGATGAAACCGGTCAGCTCGCGAGAAATGACGTCCAAGGCCTCATAAAGGTCAGGAACGAGGTTGTTCAAGGTATTCGCCACGGGCGTTCTCCAGATATGAAAAAGCCCGCAAGCGCGGGCTGTAGGGTTGCTGCTGGGGTTCGCCCAGCGGCTTAAGGTCAGTCAGTGACTGTTCCGCCGCTTCGTGCGTGAGCAGCTTTTGCGGCCGGATCAAGCGCATCGAATGCGGCGCGTGGTAGGGCCTTGGCTCCACCACCATTGCCACCACCTGTAGCTCCGCCGCCAGTAGCGCCAGAACTCTTCAGGATGTTTTCACGGTGCGGGTAACGCTCAACGAGCGCCTCAAGAGCCTCGTCGAAGTCGGCCAGCTCGCCCGGACGGGCACGGCTGTAAATCTTGTTGCCGTCATCGCCATAGGCAACGACCTTGCCGTCTTCGACCTTGAAGGCCTTGCCGAAGGTGTTTTGCAGCATGTCCGGCGGCACGGCGATCTTGTCGCTCACGAACCTGGAGCGACCGAAAGCTCCGCCGATCTTCTCCTGATAGAGAATACCGGTGGTGGTATCGCGCTCAGCCGTGACCGACTTCACCTGCTCGGCAAGTGTCGACACCTGGGCCTTGAACTTTTCTTCGGTGGCCGCGATAGCAGCGGCTTTGATTTCCTCGACCTTGCCTGCCTGAACAAGCTGGCCAGCATCAAGGTTCGCAACCGTTGCCAGTGCGGCGCGGGCCTTTTCAGGGTCATCGATGCCTTCGAAGGCTTTGGCTCTCGCCTCTGCCGTTTCTTTGGCTTCGCGGTGCCCCTTGGCTTCGGCGTTCAGTGCGGTGATTTTGGACACGGCCGACGGGGCGTCAAACGGTACATCCTTACCGTCATCGTGCGTGTAAACCGGCTTGCCATCCTGCACAACCACATGGCCTTGTTCGTCGAGCTTGAGTTTCATGGTGAGTCTCCGGGCATCCGCCCATTTGATGGGCCATCCGGCCCGGTACGGCGCTATCCATCCGGAATCGCGCCCATAAAAAACCCCAGCGAATGCCAGGGCTTGAATTTTGGGTATGAAAAAGCCCGCACTTGGCGGGCTTCGGTGTCTCTGGTGGGATCAGGTCAGTACAACCCGCTCGCCCTGCATGAAGCAAAGGGCACATAGCAGCTGCTTGGTGCCGCCGACAGCCTTACCGTCCTTGTACATCATGCCGATTTTGGTCTGAAACACCTCGGCACCGCCGCACCTGTGGCAGCGGATCATTGATGGCGGGCGCGGCATAGCGCGCAGACGCTTCATCGCCTTTTCCTTTTCGGTGTCAGGCGCGGGCGTTCCGTCGATAACGTGGAATTTCGGTTTGTCTGTCATGTGGCCATCATAGCCCAGCCTTGACGAACGCTGCAGCATCCCTTTCGCGCAATTCTTTGAGCGTAAGGAACTTCCCTCGGTCATTGTAGAAGTCGCCCGGCTTCAGCCCGCCATCGCGCAACAACTTGGCCCGATTAGGCCCAAGAATCTCGTCCTGTCTTGCTGCGCTCTGCCCCTCCAGCCATTCGCCGTATGACGTTGACCTCGGCACCTGTCCGTCCATGCTTGCCCGCGTGCTCTCGGGCAACCCCTTGGACAATCGCAGCTCTTCCCAGCCCTTGATGATCGGGGTTGACGTGCTGCGGCAGCAAAAGTGAATGCGGCCGGGGCCACTGAGCCACGGCACCTGGTGCCCCACCGGCTGGTGAGTGTCGTTGGTGTAGATCAGGCGATCGCGCAACCTGCACTCTTCAGAGGTTTTGTTATCCAGGGTGCTGAGCCATGCCACTTCAGATATCAGGTCATTGTTGGCCTTGTAGTGCGCGTCCCTCGCACCCTGCGCCGTGTGGCTGATGGCCGTCCTGACAACCGCCTCAACGTCCTTGCGGCTGCGATTGAGCAGGCCGTCCGCGTAGCCCTCCTCCTTGACACCCATCACCCGCCGGACAATCTGATCCGTGGTCTGGCCTTCGGTCATGCCGATTCTGATGCCGTTCCTGATCCGGGCCGCGCGGTCCTTCTCGAGGTCGCTCATCCACTCCTTGAGCAGCTTGCCCTGAAAGGGTCGAGCCAAAGCAATCTGGCGCACCTGAGCAAGGTTGGCGGTGTTCACAGAGACCGTTACCAGCGCCTCCTGAGGAATGATCGCGGTGAATAGCGCCTTCTGGTAGCCGATTTCGTAGGCTGCCAGCTCGCCGACCACTTCAATCATGGTTTCGCCGATTGAGGCGTAGATCGCCTTGTTCAGTTCCAGCACCGACGCCAGCACGGTGTTCATGCGCTGTGCAGTGTAAGTGTTGGTGCCAGCCCTCAGAATGGCTTCAATCAGCAGTTTGCGCAGATCGCCGTCGACGCTGTTCAGCAGCGAGATCATCTTGCGAACTTTGGCGTTGCTGAGGTGCTGCAGGTCGACCGCGTGGCCGATCGATGCCGACTGTAGCTGTTCGTTAACCGTTGCCATTTAGAGACCTCCCAGTGCCGGCCCCTGCTCCTCGATACGCTCTCTCTCTTCAGACCAGTTGAACTCGTCGCTGATGACGCCCCGGCGCTGCATTTCAGAGAACAGCGTTTCATGGCTCAGCAAGCTTGAGTTAGCCATGTTGATGAGGCTTGGAATGCTGGTTTCAGGTGCATAGTCGATATCGAAGTTGCCTTTGATCTCGACATGGCCACCTTCCGGCAAAGCGCGATACGCCGCCATGAGTTGAAGCACCTGAGCGACACAGTCCGCGAAGTGGTGAGCCATTCGCATCAGCGGGCTGGTCTCTTGGCTCGCATCCTCCTGCGCCTGGGTGGCCGTCTTCGTGCCGGACTGATCCTTGCGCAGCAACTTGGCACCGGCCATCCGCATTTCATCGATCAAGTCTTGCAGGGACTGGCGACCCGCTTCGATAGCCTTACCGCCATGCTCGACGAACTTCATGTCGGAATCCTTCGGCAGCACAGTGGCCGCCCCGGTACCCACAGTCAATTTGAACGGCAGTAAACTGCCGTTCTGGTCATAGTTTTGAGAGGGGCCAATCACCGCCAGCATTGGCACCCTGGCGACGTGCAGGATGTTGTCCTGATCGCTCTGGCTCTGCCAGTGCTTGATGTTGAGGTGGGCCAGTTCCATCATGAAAGGCTTCGCCCGCATCAGACCCACTCGCTTGGTATAGAACGTCACCAGCGGTATAACACCCAGGCTCGTGACACCCTTATCGTGCAAGACGTGCCCACCCTTGGCCTTGCGGTAAATCTTCCAGGTACCCGGCTCAAGGACACGGACCTGTTCAATCGTCTTGATACCAAACTCACCATCATCCTCGGTCACCACCTCAAGGTAGCGAACCTGCGTCAGCTTGGTGCCGTCATCACGCCAGCCGAGAATCTGCATAGGGTGGATCATGACAACGTAAGGGCGAAGGCCTGCTGCATCCTCTTCGGCCTTAGTGCGTACGCCTTCAGCCTTGGGGTACTCGACCAGGGCATGAGACAGCCCGTAAGAGAGCCCCATTCTGAACCAGTTAACGCCCCAGGCGCTCAGGTCGTTGCCCTGCCGGTCGATGTCCGATGCAAACACTTCCAGCTCGGGTGGCACGTCATCACCCACCTGAATGGGCTCGGCAAATACCCGATCCGTCATCGATGTGACGGTCTCGGAGTAGGCCGGGAACAGCGTGGCGACACCCAAGCGCGTGGCGTAGGCCTCGTCTTCTTCGGCTGGATGCTTGGGCAACAGGGCTTGACCAGCCTTACGCATGGCCAGCGTGCCGCCCATCAAGGGCTCAGTGATGGCCCACTCGGCACGCATCGCCGTGACTGCGTTGGATACGGCGAATGGGTCATTACTCATGGCTAGACTCTCAAAGGTTGGACGGTTGCGATGTTGTGAGTGATCGGGAAGCGCTGCACGACGAAGTAACCAAAGGCGTCTGCCGGGTCTTCCGTTCCGTCTTTGGCGGGGTCGCCCTGCTCGCTGTAAGCCTGCTGCTCGAGCACTTGCGTGGTATGCGGGCACTTGTCGGTATTGACCAGTAGCCGGCGCTCCCCTTCCCCGTTGAGGAACTGAGCGTTAACGGCCAGTACGCGATCGCGAACAAACGGGTTGGATGGGTTCACCTGCACGTTAAAGCCAGCCTGGCTCAGCAGCGCGTGATCAGACTCTGACCCATTGACGCTTTTGCGGTTCTTGCCGCTGGCGTCGGGATAGATCGTGATGTTGCGCCCGGGGTAGCGGGCCTTGATTGCCGAAACCATTGCCGGGGTATCAAAAAGCTTTGTGATTTCATCCAGCATCAGCGCCTGACCGCCACGCAAAACAAATACGCAGGCCGCCATTCGGTTGATGTTGAAGTCCATGCCAATATGCAGCGCCTCGCCCGGGCGAATCGTCTCGCTTGTGTGGTTGAGCCGCCGATCGAAGTTGGGATAAACGTTGCCTGACGTCAGGTTGACGAATAGCCCATCGATGTAAGCGTCTACAAGGTTGGCCGGGTACGACTTGCGCAGCGATGCGATGTAATCCTTTGGCAGGTTCTTGGCGTTCTGCCGCGTACTGGCATGCACAATCCCATACAGCGGGCGCTGCTCAGGGTCTTCGGCCAGTTCCCTGACAAACTTGCGGTAAACCCAGTTAAACCCCTCCGGCGTCGTTGTGACGTCAATGGTGTTCTGGTCGCGCCCAGGCCAAACAGTCGACATACGCGCAATAATCTTCTTCCAGGCGCTGTCAGCCTTCTTGATCGACATACAGTCGATCTCATCGACCAGGGCGTGAGCGATGTTAAAGCCCACGATCCGGTGCGGGTGCTCCATGCTCTTGCAGACGATTGTCGACAGGCAGCGGCCCCGGTTGTCGCGCAAATACACACGCCGCCTGCTGGGAACAACGTCAGCGAACAACCCGAAGGCCTCAGCAACACCCGGCATGGTGTCGTAGAAAATGTCAGTGATCTGCGGGTAGGTCGGGGCAAAGTAGCCCTGCGGGATACCGGGGAACTCCAGCGCGTTGACGCACATCCGCACGCAACCCACGAACGTCTTGCCGCTTCGATAGCCCCCAACGAACGCCATGAACTTCTTATGGCTTTTGATGAACTCAAACTGGGGCTTGTTCAGCATCAGGATCGCTTGCATCTTCCACCCCGATGATGACTTGCTTGGGCTCTGGTAAGCCCTTGTTCGGGTCTTCCAATTCGCGCTGAAGCTTTTGAATGTTCAGGCGCTTGATTTCGTCGTCGAGAGACCTGTCCGGCTCGACTCGGCGATTCACGTAAAGGTCGCCCACTTCTTTGGCGGCCTGCTCCAGGAGTTGAGCGGTCAGCGCCATGTTCTTCATGTTCTCGGCCTTCTCAGCCATCCGCCCAAGCGTGCGCAAACGGTAGGCGCGGTTCGCAATCGGAATCTCAGCCGTCTCTTCGCGGAAACGCTTGCGGGTGTCGTGGAACAGAGTCTGCCACTTGGCAGCCAGGTTTACCCCGGCACGCTTGGTTGGGTCGTGCTGCTCAACCTGCTGACGGGTCACGTCAATATCGAATTCTTGCTTCACCGCTTGTGAGACTTGCGTCGGGGTGTCGAAACACGCCAAAGCCTGAACGATGAAGGCTTTCGCATCGTTTTTCAGGGCTGCCATAGGTTGGATTCCGTCTCATGCCTGTCTCATATCAGGCCGACTTGAGCAGACAGGTTCCGCAGGCCCTCGCAATGTTCAATTTCCCCACCTCAGCAGGACTGTTTGCAGCATCCACCAACGCTTGAACGTCAGGGCTTGCACCGTAGCGGCGGACGACACCGACGAACTCTTCGACGTCGTGGCCCTGCAGCTTGATCTTCGGTGCACCGTCTTGGGTGAATGCAGGCTGACCGTACTTGTCGGTCGCGTGAGCCAGGTGATAAAGCTCGTGCTCAAGGAGCGCGCAGAACTCAAGATCGCTGCACTGGGCGCAGTAGTCAGCAGCCAAGGTGATGATGAAAGCCGGCACGTCGCCGAACCAATCACGCATCTGCTGCTCCATCCGGGCTTTCTGCCAACCGCCGGCGCGGAACGCTACCTGCTCGGCTTGACCCAGAACCGTTCGACCTTGCTTCTCAAAGCACGATGACGCCCACATGATCCGGATGTCTGCATCCAGTAGATGAGCGTGGTCTGGGTTGTGAATGCTGCCGGTGTCGGCAAGGATCTCGGCTTGGAGCCATTCCAACACCTCGGGGGCAGGCGCAACGCTGGACGGGTAGCCGTCGCCGTCAACTAACAGACTCAGGCCCTTTGGTGGCGTTGGCCGTTTCATGGTGACTACCTATTACGAGGGGGGTCTGGCCCTTGAGGATCAAATATTGTCATCAGATGAAATTGACGGTCGTCATTTTAATACCGGATTTTTCCAGTAGGTCTACGACTTCCTGACCGGTCATCATTTCACATGACACTTCAACGTTGATTGACGTTGCTTCACCGTCAATCTTGTCCTTGAGTACAGTCAGCCCGAAGGACAATGCCTCATCCTTTGATTTGAAAGTTTCAATGTGTCCGAAGACAAACCAACCGTTCCGAATGAATTGGACAGTGGTTTGCTCGGACCAGATCGGACGGGACAAGTAGATGGATGTGCTGTGTGAAGCCGTTCTGAAACGGATGGATTGTGTTGTTATATTCACTTTCTTACCTCTTTTGTTTAGCCAGGATTGACATAGGTATTTAGTGAACGACTCCAACCAAATTCGTAAAAAACGGCCAATCTATTGAAAAAAAAGAAAGCAATTTGTAACAAAATGATTCATATCGATCTCTTCGAAATCTGACCGGTTATTCACTTCACCATAATGTTTGTCTGCACATAGGTGTGGTCGTTGAACAGTCCAACGATCAGGCCCTGGGGCAGTCCGGCAGCCTTGGCAGCGTCCACTGCATCGCCAATGGCTTTGTCGAGAGCGCTTTCCCTGCATTGATGTCCTGGCCCATCGGCGGCGCGTGACGCAGACGTGCGACATTGCTCATGCCGCCCACCCAATGCTGATGTGAGAGAAGATCCAGATCAGGCTTTCAATCACCGCCCAACCACCTACGGCGCAGACACCACAGATAATGATGAAGGCACCTTGCAAGTCTGGCATCCGGCCCATGGTGATTCCTCAAGATTGTGCGCCACGATTTGGCGCATTCGAAAACGTGGCGCGGATTACTTGCGCCGCTCAAATGACCCTGGCGTCTTATCGCAGCGCAGGCAGTGCTCACAGTTCAGAGTGCGGCAAAGCCATGCCTTGGTTTGCGGCCAGTACGTAACCATGAACCAGTGCCGGGCCCCCGCCAGCGCGAGCGAGACATACAACGTGGTACCGGCAATCGTGGGCGAGAAGAACATTTGCTCGCTGCGAGCCAGGATCGCGTAGCCACTCAAGGCAATCACCGCATAGATGATCTTGCCCAGCACCCCGTCGCGAACTTTGCCGCTCAAGATGCACCAGGTGGCCCACACCGCAATGACACCCGCGGAATAGGCGTTGATGTGTTCGAGAATCATGGACCACCTCCTCCGAACCTTTGACGGATGAGCGCCCACAGATCAGCGGCTTTGATTGCCCGGGTGATCGCGGCAATCAGCGATCCGCCGAAGGTACCCAGCAGGAAGCCAACACCGGCCACGCTGCGGGGCTCATCGATACCGAAGTACGCACTGACAAGACCGGTCAGATAATGAGCGCACACGGCACCCGAAAAGATGAATACCGCCCAAGCCTTGCGGTTGATCAGGTCGTCCCGGTGCCACCAGGCGGCAGCTACAGAACCGAGAAGCCCAGCTATTGCCCAGTCGAGTTTGTCGAGCAAGCGGTGAAAGAACTCCATGCGCTCGACTCCGTGGGGCATGAGGGATAAAAAAGCCCGCCGAGTGGCGAGATAATGGCCATGTGCTACTTTCGGAGAGCTGTCTTGGACACAGCGCACACAACTGAAGGAGCCGAAATGGCCACATATAGAATCGCTCACATAAAAGAGCAGGGGCAGCAAATGATCATCGCCCCACTTGACTCGTCGTTCAACAGCAAGACCCAGGGGGAAAAAAACGACTTTATGAATGCCTTCCAGGCCGCCGCAACATCAGCCGGATTAGCCGGGCGAGTCGCCCTAATATGGAAGTCGGGAAGTATGGTCCACTTTATGGCCCCCCAGCCATGGCATCCGTTCTTCCGCAGCCAGGGCATTTACCAACTGATCCTGTCTAACATCAACAAGGAGTTGACGATTCGCTGACCTGGCGTGAGGATTCATCGCCAGCTTCAACTAGAGCCGACTCAAGAGCAGCAATGATCCGACGAATTGTTCCGTCTTCACGGTGTGACAGGAATGTCATGCCGTTTTTTTCGCCATGAGACCAGATCACTTCACCACTTCCATCAAGTATTCGTACCTGCATGACTGAACTCCCGAACAGTAAACGCCCGCCACAATTTAAATGCCTGAAATTGATCAGCCCCAGCAGCACTCCCAGGTCGGAGCAATGGGTGTGGTGGAGCTGAAAACAGGAAGAGGCCGATCTATGTCGAGCCCTTGTAAATGGGTACATCCGGGAAAGCATCCACTTGGGTAGCGGCTTTCCTCGGAGGTACAAAAAAGCCCGTAGCGTGTACGGGCTCGCTTGCTTCCAGGCATTCAGCAGGGCGTCAGGCTGTCACTCTCGGGCAAGGGCTTGGCTGAGGTCTGAACGAAGTGGTTGCTGGATGCGCGCAGATTAGCCTTCAAACTTTCGTCACCGGACTGGCTACCCGTTCGCCACATGGCCAGGGTCAGTTCCAGGCGCTGCAAGGCGACACCCTGCGGTTCGGCGACCACGTAGGCCGTGTGGTAGGCATCAACCAGAGGCTCGGCCAATGCCGATAGAGAGAAACAGGACAGGCAGGCGGCAAGCGCCAGGCCCAGGTAAGCGGTGATTCGCTTCATGATCATTCGGCATTCCTTTTCGGGTCGTGGGTTTTCTTTGGGCAATAAAAAACCCGACGCGAAGGCCGGGTTTTATTTAGCAAGTTGCCAAAGGCAAAATTCTAATTACGGGAAAATAATGCCGCCAGCCGGGCGGGAAGTCAAGCAGCCTCTTTCATCTTGTAAATTACCCCGCCAATCGGGCTCAGTGCTTGAGCGTCAATGTCATAGCAAGCGTCAAAGCAGAGCTGTACAAACGGCTCCCAATCACGCCCCCAGCGATCCGAAACCAATCCAACCCCGTACTCCCCCTTCAGCCACGCCCGGAACACCTCGGGCTTTATCAACGGATCAGGATTTGAGGACTGGCCGCCCTGGTGCATGTAGCGGTATCGGCGGAAAACACCCTTGGCCACGTACTCGGCTCGCTCCCGCTTACTGGCCGTCATCCGCTCGACGCGCGAACAGGCCAGGTTGAACACAGCCTCTTCCGCTGTTTCCCGGTCGTCGTCGGTCGGCTCCGCTGCGTACATGGCGTTGCCGAAAGCACGGAGCTGTGAATGCAGGCGCGCAATTGCCGACTGGATCTGACCGGCCAATGCACCATGCACCGCGTGGTCAGCCGTCGGACCACGCTCAGTCTTTTGCACAACGACACCCAGTTGAGCGGCATCTGAGGTTTGGCCTGGGGCCGGGTTGTAGTTGCAGTCATGCCACGCTTGGCGTGCCGAGTTGATTTTCATGCCGCAGCCCTCTTCAGCTCTCTTGTTTTTGCCCGGTACTCGGCCTTGATGGCCTTGATATCTTCGATGGTGTACTTGCGCGCAGGGTGCGGGCCCTCCAACCAAGCCAGCTTCGCAGCCCCGATGCGCAGCACCAGGCGAATGCGGTACTCAACAGCATTGCCGGAGAGGTTACGGTTGCACTTCACACATTGCCGGTGGATGTTCAGCGGCTCAAAGCGCAACTCTGGGCTAGAGCCGACGGATCGATAATGCCCAGCATCCCAGCGGCTGCCGGTCATGAGGTCGCCATCGCTCGGAGTTGAATCGCAACTGATGCACGAAAGGTCGGCATCACGCAGGCGTACGTACTCGTTCACCGCGGCTTGAGCCTCGCGCAGGTGATCCGCCCTGCTCTTCAGCTTCTCCTTGCGAACCTTGATTTCCTTGCGCTCAACCTGAGCCAGGGACTTGCGGGCCTTCTCCTGGTGGCGCGGCGCGTCGATGATTGCGCAGGCTGGACCGCATACCGACTGGCCGAGGCGCATAGGGACGAATGAAGCGCCACACGCTGCCACGCGGCACTTCTTGGGTTTTGGTTGTTTGCGCGCAATGGTCATTGGTAAACGCTCCCGGGCTGGCCAGATGCGTTACTGCCGGTGCACTCAAGATCGTGATCACTCGCCCGAGGGCAACGCTTGCAGCCACACTTGGAGCACAGGATCATTTTCGTGGACGAGAGCGGCAGCCAGCCAAACGGACCTTTGGAGCCCAGCTTGTGCTCAGCGATACAGCGGTGGCATTCGCAGTTCAGTTGACTGATCACAGGCATGGCTCATCCTCCTTGACTTTCTGCTGCTCAGGCTGGAAGTCGCCACCAAGAGGCATGAGTCGGAACTCGCCACAGAACCCATCGCTAACAGGGCCGCGCGCGAAAGAGTCGAATGTTTGGCCAGACGGTAGCTTGACCCACCAAATTCGGTGCTGCTTCGGATTGAATGCTTCGACATCCCCATACACCATGTGTAATTCGCTGCCGACATAAGCGATAAGCTCGACAACACTGCCTATCAGATGATCTGCCTCTGAACTCTTGAGGATCGCCAGGTCGCCCGGCTTGAAGTTATGGCTCATGCGGCCGCCCTAAACATTTCCATTTGCCCACGCGGGGCTTCGAGATAGGTTTGCGCTCGCCGGTGAGCCATATTCCGGCGAAAGGCTGCGCGCTCAAGCCGGATATCTGCCAGGCCAGCACCGACATAGCGAGAGCAAGCAAGGTTGAATCGCGCACGATCACTCCAGAACTGACGGTTTGCTTTCGGGCACAGGCTGATTTCTTCAAGAGTGGTCATGCGGCCTCCTTGAACGCTTCGAACTCCGCCATCTCAGTCAGGCGCTCCTCGGTGAGTGTTGGCCAGTCGTGCAGCACCAAGTACGCACAGCACTGACGCCAGAAATCTTGGAAGGCCTCCTCCCCCATCGAGTCATAGGACAGGCTGCGCGGTGTCTTTCGGGTAAGCTGGCCAAGGCCGGGAATGTCGAACTGTTCTTCGTCGCAGTACACGCCCGACTCCAGTTGCAGAGCCTTGATCGCGTCGTGGGACTGCTTTCCAGAGAACCGGTCGATGTTCTGGCTCAGCACCCGACCCAAGCCGTGAACCAAGCCATTGAACCGCGGGTTGCGCGGCTGCTTGAGTTCGGCGCGGATCTTGGTGTTGATCCGGAAATCACGCTCGCGGAGGATTGACCGGTCTGCGTCGGAGGAAGGAACGAATGCAGCAACCTCTCGACCAGTGACGGGATCAACCAGGCGGCGCAGCACCAGATACACAGGCATTGGGCGTGGCTTGGCGGGCTTAGTCACGACTTCACCTCCGTCTTCTTGCTCACCTTCCCTTCCGCCTCAAGCTGACGCATGGTTGCGCGCAGGGTTTTCATGTCGTAGACACGAACCAAAGCCCCAAGGCTCTTGTTGGCAATGATCGCCATCGTCAGGCCCACGAAAAACAACAGTCCCGCGACCAAAGTAAAGCCGCCCACCAGCATTACGCCGTAGCCGAGCCACAAGGCGATTGAGTCAAGAGTCATGACGCAGATCCTCCAAGGCCATTTCCAAAACAACCACCAGCAAAAGCAGCCAGAACAAAGGCCAGATCAGCACACAGCGGTAGAAGTGCTTGAGTTTCGTCACCGAAAAGCCAGTAATCAGCGCGCCAGCTAAATAGATGCAGACAAGCGTTTCCAGAGTCATGACTGCTCTCCCTTGCCCATGGCGGCACGCAGAATATCCGCCTGGCTGGCAGTCAGCTTTGGATGATTCGCCAGTTCGTGCATAGCTCGGCGCAGCGCCTCGATCTCGGCCTGGAGCTTCTTGTTTTCAGCAACACTCAGCAGGCATGCACCAACTTCTGATTGATTCTCAGCCTTGAGGCGCTCAACTTCAGCCTTGAGCTGGTCGCGCTCTGTCTCCGCCTCGCGCATGAGTCGCAGACATTCATCCTCATACTTCTCAAGAACAGTAACGCGACTTGAAAGCCGCTCGTTCTCGGCGATCAGAACCAGGACGCCATCAGCCAGCGCTTTGTGATTCTCGTCTCCGCAGAATCGGCGATCATTCAGCACGCGGCCAGCCAGCCGCTTCAATTCGGTTTTGTCGGTCATGCCAGCAGCTCCTTTGGCACGCTTACGGTGTCACCCATATGCAAGGTAACAATCGCCCTGCAGGCGGCTATCAGGATTGACGGGCCAGCGGCCAGCCGCTGGAATTGAACCTCGGCGGCCCCGCCCTTGTATGCGAATGCTCGCCAGTTCTTTCCGGTGCCGTCCTGAGCCAGCCCAAACGATTTGCAGTGTTCGTCAAGCAGCCGACCACCGCACTCCCAGTCGCTGGACGGATACCAATCGAACTCAAATCCATATGCACCGGAGTACGTAAGGCGAACCATGCGAGGAAATGTCACCGGCTTTGCTGCGCCCTTGAACATAAGACGCGTCTCGCTCTCGGTAACTCGAATCGTCGGCTGCATGCCTGGATACACAGCGCAGAAAGTCGCCCAGTTCAAAACAACACCGACCATTTCCTCGGTCTTCACTTCTACAAATTCGCTCATACCTCACCCCGTACACACTGAGTTTTGATATTGGAAAGCGTGCCTTCGAGCTTCTGGGCTTGAACCGCCGCCTGCTCGCAAAGTTCAAGGGTTTGCATTGGGACCGAGGTCATTGCAGCCCCCTGGCCGTAGATGTAGAGGATGATCAGGAGAAATGGGGCAGTCATGGCTTCACCTTCAGGCCCGCGGCCTCAATCAGCTTCTTGGCGTCATCCAGCCATATAGCCCAGTCGCCGCAGTCGTTCGGACTGAAGCACTGGGATAGGTCGGACAGATCCACAACCAGGGATTCGCGGGAGGCCTGCCAAGCCCAATAGGTCATTTCAACCCAGTGCAAGTCATACAAGCCCTGTTCACGGCGCTGCAGTTCGTAATGGGTGGGCGGCTTATCAAAATCACCTTTGCGCTTGAGCAAGTGGATAGCTGAATCCCGGTACCCTTCGCCGAACAGATCAACTTGGCGCTGCACGAAAGCGGCCTCAAATTCTTCACGTACCTTGTCGGTCATTTGCATTGCTCCAGCGCACGATCGAGAGAGGTGCTTTGCGCGGCAACCTTCACGCAAACCAACGTCAGGTATCTGGATGCCGTAGCGATTCCATTGGCGGTGAAAAGCACGCCTGCGCTTATCGCAAAAATCAAAATGGCTTCCTTCATCAAAATCCTTCCTTGCCGCGCTGCGACTCCCAGTTGAACGGAACAACGATCAAGCCACCCTCACGCAAACGATCCACGCAGCGCTCGCCCATTGCGGCAGGCAACTGCCCGGCAGACAGGTTGGTAATCACAACCGTGGGGCGTCTCTGCTCGTAGCGACCGTTGATGATCGCGAACAGAGTGGTTAGCTCGAAATCGCTCGGGTTTTCTTTGCTCACGCCGATTTCATCCAGAACCAGCAGATCGGGATTGACCAGGCTGGACAGAATGTCCGACTCGGATCGCTCGCTTTTGCGGTCGAATGTAGCCTTGATAGCCTGCAGAACTGCACCGACGGTGCGGTACACGGCTGTGCGGGCGGTGGTGTGCAGCAGCGCGTTGGCGATGGCTGCGCCCAAGTGGGTTTTGCCAGTACCAGGCTTGCCAATCAGCACCATGCAGCGCCCGGTTTCGTACATCCGGTCAAACTCGGCGACGTAGTGGCGGCAGAACTTCAGTGCGTGGCTCTGTTCGCCATGCTCGACGCGGAAGTTGTCCAGGGTGCTACCTTGGAAGCGCAGCGGGATCAGCGCGTCTCCAAGCTTGCGGGCCAGGGACAGGCGCAGTTCGTACGCGGCAGCGGCCTGAGCTCTCGTTTCGCGCTCAGCAGCATCGATGCGCAGGCACTCGGGGCAACCGCCCTTGAGTTCGCGATTCAGAATCACCGTTACCTTTTGGTCGAATTTGCCGTGCTTCTCGCATTCGGCGGGCTGAGTGCGGATCGGCAACACGCCATCGGAAATCGAAACAACCCTTTCAGAGCGCATAGGTGCCGTCCTCCCGCTGAATCAGACCGTCGGTGTAGTCGCGCTCGGCAAAGCCGGTGTGACGGGACTGGGGTGCACGTTTCACGAATGGACGGACGTTGCTCGCCCGGTTCCTGTCGTCCTTGACCCACTTCACCAGCAGGGATACCCACTTGGACTGAACCTGCAGCAGGCCGGTGGTTTCATGGTGGGCAGTGAACGGGGCTAAGGCCTCCTTGGTGAACAGGTCGACTGATACCCCGTAGTGCACACAGTAGGTTTTCAGGAGGTTGGCGTCAGGCATCCAGTCCAGGGTCATTTCGACTGGAGCTTTTGGGTCGACAGGCTCGGACTCTTTTTCGGGCTCAGGCTCGGGCTGCGAGTTTTCGTCGCCCGCAGAGAGAGAGTGGTTTTGATCCTTTGGTTCTTGGTTAGTGGTTAATGGTTCTTGGTTAGGTGCCGATTCGTTCACGACTGGTGCACGCTTCGTGCTAGTGCTTGCACGATTCGTGCGCTTGGCTGCTTCACGCTTCTCGGCAATTTCTTTGTTTTTCAAGGCCATTGCGTGATAAGCGCTAATCTCATCTTGAATGCGAGCCTGCACATAACGCCCGTCAACCAGCTCAAAGAACTTGCTAAGCACAAAGGTCACAGCAGCGATTTCTTCTGCTGATCGAGCCCAGCACCAGTCAATAGCCTCATCCATGGTGGGGAAGCGTTCACGGTCGTAGCACGCATCCAGCAGAAGCGTGTACGCACCGTGCTCAAGCATGGAGAGCCGCCCGGCTTTCTTGTGGTAATCGCCTATGTTGCGTTTGAAGTAATGCATCAAGACCGCCCCTTGCCGATCAGGTCGACCCATTCATAGATGCGGTCTCTCCGCTGGTGAGGCCGTGCTTCGCACGCCGTTGTTTCCCGCGCCACGTTTTCAGATTGCGAAAAACTTGGCGCGGAATTGTTGGGGCTATTGCCGGTGTTTACTGAACTGTGCATAATCAGCTCCAGAATTTAGCTGTAAGTGCTGCACGAGAAACCACCCTTGCCCGGTGGTTTTTTTGTGCCCGCGATTTGGTTTTACGGGTGAATTGGGTGCCCGGCGCATCCGTGATAGCTTTTTTGCTTCCACACGAAAAAGCCCTGGAGGCCGGACATATGAACTACACAAAGGAGAGAATTAATTACGGGGACGAATGGCGAGATCGCCTTGACGAGATAGCTCGCAAAGCGGTTCCACAAGGAAGTGTCATCGGCGATCAGAATTACAGGGCTGCCGTTTACGAGGCATTTCCGGCCTACTTGCTCTTCTGCTTTTGCGAGAAGTACCGACAGAAACACGCCACTCACTGGCAGGCCTTTGAGGGCCTTATCCCGGCCCAGCTCTACCTCATTGAGAAGCATCACTGGCTCCCTGATCAGGCTTTTGCTCTGAACGAAGAACAACTTCTTCTTTTGCTTCACCAAGAGCTGGTTGAGATGCGACTTCCTCCGTTCGCACACCAGAAGCTTCAGCATGACTTTGGATATCTTGATGTTCGAGGTGTGCGCTTGAATCTGCCTGAGGATGCGGATCACGCGTAGCCCAGTAATCCGCCATGGATTGAGTGATATGGCGGATTCGCTCAAGCTCTGATTCCAGCGCCTTGATTTGCTCGGCAAGGGGAAGATTGGTTGGCCAGATAACGAATGGCTTGCCGGGCGAATCAAGAGCTGCAATCCCCGCCAAGATTTGGCCAGCAGCCTCGACCGGAGAGCCGGACGCACGCGCTACAATGGCTTGGATTGCGATTTGACGAATATTTGTTTCGAGCATGCTTTTTCTCCGAATTGAATTCAGGCGATGGATTTCAGAGTTGGCCTGGCGTCTTTGATCAGTTGCTCAGCCTTGCGCCCCAACTCCCCCGCCTTCGCTTCAACCTGACGGCACTGCTCGGCGAACGTAGGCAAGAGCGGCAGGTCCTGCGCGCACATGACTTGATCGTCGAATACTTCGCTGCCGGTGTTGATCACATCGCCAAAGGCGCGGATGAGTGCGCCGAAGCTCTTGTTCGCGCATTGGTCGTCGGTCATCTGGCGGGCACCGGTCAAGCCATAGCGGCTGGCAAGCTCGTTTACGCAGTGGTCGCGGTATTCCGGCTCAAGGGCGTTGACCCATGACTCTTCCAGCCAAGACGGCATTTCTTGATCGCCGGACAGCCAGCGCTGCACACGTTTAAGCCAGCGGCCGGTGGCCTTCACGAATTCACCCACATCGTTCAGGCGAGCCAATTCCTCAAAGTCGGGGACCTTGGCGTCTTTGATTTTCTTGGCTGGGACGGCCAGGTAGATTTCCCGGCTCAGCGCCTGGGCGAAATCGTCCTGGCTCAAGCTGGTGCGTGCAATCTGGTTTGCCGCGTGAGCAACCAGCACCTGATCGCGGGTTTGGGCGGCGTGTCTGGAACTGGACGTTTGCATGGGGATTGGTCTCTTTTAATCTGACTTCAATGGCGCAGCGGGCAAGATTTCAGGCGGCACCGCGTAGAACTTTGTGCGCCAAGTCGAGTAGGTCCGGGCGTAGGCCGGCAATGGTGATCTCCTCACCAGAGGCGTCTTGAAGGCGGGTTGCGAGTTCGGCAGATGCCTTTCGATGACCACCTGCCAGTTGCCAGAGGTGGCCCACTGTGGTCTTTGCCTCGGCCGCCACTGCATGGCGGCGATCATTTGAAGCACTGGCAAGCCAGGCACGCAGATGGTCATTCATGGGAATTCTCCTTACACATGAGCGAAATTTAGCTTATGGCTAATATCGCAGCAAGGAATATTTAGCTTTGGGCACATTTAGCATTGAGCTAAACGCTGGCATTCTTGACCGCATGGATATTTATGCGATTCGCAAGCAGCAACTGATCAGCCTTATAGGCAACCAGAAGAAAGGCGCCTGCGCTGAACGCTGGGGGATGGCTCCTGCGCACCTGAGCCAGATCCTGTCGGACAAGACCGCGAAGAATCTGGGCGATGACGTGGCGCGTCGAATTGAGGCCGTTGAAGGGCTCCCGAGGGGTTGGTTTGACTCCCTACAATCTGGCGATCCCTTCCTCGGTCAGCGCTCGGCCGATTCTGAGAGGGATACGCCGCCTAAAGAATCGCCATCGACTCAGGCCGCTGCCGACCAAGTGCGACAGATGCTCGCCAAGGTATCGGGGCTTTCTAACGCTGCGCGGGATCGAATCATTGCGGCAACAGATGAGCCCAGCAATGTGATCAATGTTGATTTCTCGCGACCTGGGTTGGTCGGAGATGAGGTTTGGATCGCCCACTACGACATCCGCGGCGCAATGGGTGGTGGTGAGGTCACTCACGACTTCCCGGAAATGCTGCAGGATGTACGAGTAAGCCCGAAGCACCTCAGAGAGATGGGCGTCGAATTCACCGAGCCTAACCACCTCAAAATGGTTACTGGCTGGGGGCAGTCAATGGCTCCTACCATCAAGCATCGCGACCCATTGCTCGTGGATATAAGCATCCGCGAGTTTGTTGGGGATGGGATCTATCTGTTTTCTTATGAGGGGCATCAGTACATCAAGCGCTTGCAAAAGATGGGCAGCGACAAGTTCAAGATGATCTCGGACAACACCAACCACCTCCCGGAGCCCATTCGGGTGGATGAGACCTACATACAGGCTCGCGTCCTTCTCGTCTGGAATGCTCACCTGGTTTGATGCTGCGCCTTTAGCAGGGCGATGCACGACATCAAAACGCCGTGAGTTATCCCGAGGATGCTGAAGTTTTGACAACACCGAAGAAGCAAGCCGAAAAGCCTGCAACGGCTGCTGATATAGAGCGGTCCATTCAGGCACTCAACAAAATGGCTGAACGCCTGTGGGGTGATGGTAGAGAAGCAGAGGCGAAAGCCCTGCTTGATGCACTGGATGCTTTGAACAGAGCGCTGGACAGAATCCGAATTGGCGAGAGCCGCCGGGTTGTGACTCTTCACTGAGAATTTGTAGGAGCCCTACCGTGCAAAAGCCATCATCCGACGAAGCCGTTGCGAGAGCAGCCACAAAGCTGCATGACCATGCACAGCGGATGCGCGTGAAAGCCTGGCAGATGAGTCAAGGCAGTAACCATGCGGAAGCTCAGCAGTTGCTGGCCGCTGCGGATGCCTGCGATCGGTCTTTGGTTCCTATGGTGCTGCGGGATGCTTCGGTTTGGAAGCGGGAGTGAGCTGGGCGGGTTATGCGGATGAGGTGAAGGCGGGAAGGATTATGCGAAGAAAAGCGGAGTAGGTGTTGCTGCATACGGTTAAAAATTATATTAGCCAAAACAATCAATGGGAGGCAAGGACGACTCATGAAAAAGCCATTAATGGAACCTCGACTCCTTGGTGCAAGGTTTGAAGATCATACAATCCCATTGGAGATTCTCAAGGACATAGCGGTCCTTGAAGAGTTCGTGATAGCCGTTGCCAAATGGAAGTTCGTTGAAAGCAACGGTCGTATTAGAGCGCCTAAAGGTTTCACAGACCCTTTGTCAATTGCACTGTCTGGGGTAAATGAAGGAAGCGCTAAGCCAGCGATAGCGATTGAGTACATTGACCCTTCAGCAGGGCTGTTCCCTGCAGCCAACGAGGACTATTTTTTTCAAGCAGTCCAAGCTATAGGTAACGCAATAGATGCCGCTGAACATAACGAATCGATTACTAAGTATCTTCCAACAAACTTACTTGGCTATTTTGACAGATTTGGCAGAGGGCTCAGGGAAGGAGAAGTACTTGAATTCTTTCCAGGGCTAGAGCGCCCGGCACGCCTGACCAAACTAACAAGGAGGCGCTTGCTGCTTGCATCTCAAAACGAGGTGCTTACGGACGAAATAACTGTCCGAGGCTTAGTTTCAGAGCTTGACCAAAGCAAAATGAGTTTTGAACTTCAGATGCCTGGCGGAAGAAAAATCCCCGCAAAAGTTGATGCCATTCACTTGGACACCATACTCGAGGCTACCCGCGGATACCGCGCAGGCGTCAAGGTTTCAGTGTCCGGAGTTGGTCGATTTGATCGCTATGAAAGGCTACACTCCTTTGATGTTATTGAGGATGCGGCCATTATCGAAACCAATGACCCACTAGCCAGAATAGACGAGCTAAGACTTTTAAAGGTCGGTTGGCTGGAAGGTCGTGGGCTTGTGCCTAGCACCGCCGAGTTCGATTGGTTAGAAAGCTTCTTTGCTGAGAGCTACCCGGCGGCACTGCCAACACCTTACATTTATCCAACTGAAGATGGCGGCGTTCAGCTTGAATGGAGAACAGGCAATCAGGATATCAGTCTCGAAATAGATTTTTTTGATCGTACAGGCGACCTTCACGGGCTCAATACTGAAACCCTGCAAGAGCTATCTGAAGTACTTTCCTTGGATGACCAGGCCAACGTGCAGCGTCTCGTTGAAATTATTTCCAAGGCCGCAAAGGGAGAGATTTAATGAAGGGAAGCACGCATCTTCTGCGCCAAATAAATCCAAGCTTCATTCAAGACGGAAAGATAACTTCTCAGGCCTTTAGCCCGACGCCAAAAGATGACAAAAAACTCTCTTGCTATGACGGAGACCAAATTGACCCTCCAAGCGCACACTGTCACTTCGTTGAGTCGCTCGGACTGAGGTCTGTGGGCGTAGTATCTGTAACCGTGGCAGAATGCGGATCGCTAGAGCTGCAAGCGCTTCCAGATCCAGAGCCGTTCATAGAGCACGCCATAATTGATTTTGATGGCAATGAAAAAAACGATATCAAGCGCAAATCAAAATTACTCAGAACTATGGCGGAGCAAAGAGACTGGCTCTACAAGTCTTGATATAAGCCCGGCCCAGCGCCGGGCTTCTTGTATCTGGCCTCCTGCTACGCTGTAAGCATTGCCTCTGGAGTCAGCCCAATGCCTACGCCCTACTCCCTCCCAGATATCCTTGAACGGATCTACGAGAACCAACTTGCCCTTGAAGCAGCCATCATGGAGCTATCTCTTTGGGTCGCAGACCAAGGCGGTACACAAACGGATGAAAATGTACGCGGCTCACTTGAGACCATCGGTGAGAACGCTGGTTATATCAAGCAGGGCCTGGCAAGGCTAAATGCTCTGGACCGAAACTGAAGCCCTTGCCTCTCCCGCCTACGAAGAAAAGGCAGAGGCCGTCGAGACGCTAAAGCATATCCGGATTAACCACTCCATTTTTGGCGAGCTCTCCTACAAGGGCTGCCCCAGCCAAAACGAACGACTCTGATCGAAGCCCGCCCCGAGCGGGCTTTTTTGTTTCAGTCAAAAAGGTGCCGGCTCTGCCTCTGGCTCAAAATCATCCACCTCAGTCGCCCGATCTGCTTCGTCCGGCTTCTCCCACCTCACCGTGATCGTTCCGTCGTCGTTGAAGGTCAGATCCAGCCCATCCGTTTCCGACAGAAGCTCCACCACCTCATCCCATTCTCGCTCCCCGTCCGTGTCCAGGCGATGGATCGTCACCCATCGCTGAACTTGTGCAACGGGGTGATTGATCATTGCCGACACTCGCAGACTTAGCCGCTCTACGCCTGAGATAGCAGTTCCTGCGCTTTCCTTTCGTACCTGCTGAACACCCATTTCCCTCTCCTCGAAAACTGTATATCCGTACAGCAGTCAAAATGATAGCTCAGTGCTAAGTCCTACGTAAAGACTCCCGCTTTACCACTTAGCCAAATCCTTGGTCCTACCCGTCGCGGAATATTTATTTCACACAAAGCTAAATTATTTAGCTGTGAGCTATTGACGTAATTTTAGCTCAAGGCTAAATTTACACCCATCGCAGCAGCAACACGCCGCGACGGGGCGAGAGCCCACCGCTCTTTAACAACCAAACCGTAGAAAGCTGGATGGATCACCCGGCATTAACGTGCCAAGTGAGTGGGCGACTCCCACCCAAGGCGCGCTGTATTGCTCGGCCCATCAGCCAAACCGAAAACGTATGGAAAGAAGTTCGCCCAGCCGGAGGTGGCGAGTAACACCGGCCTGGAATACCCGTTGAGCTACTGCGCCCGGCATGCTGTCGCGATGGTGAGACACGACATTCGATTTGATGCAGCGACCGACGCCAGGTGTTACGCGGGTTGCAGCAGAAAGCTTCACTGACGCAACAACCCCGGCCTGACGCCAGTAGCGAGTACGGGGGTTTCACCGATAGGCCTTGGAGGCAGGGCCTGACGGGAAACCACCAACAAGGAGAAGGACCATGTTGATACTCACCCGCCGCGTAGGCGAAATCATCCGCATCAACGACGACATCATCGTGCAGGTGCTGAGTGTTTGCGGCCAGCAAGTGAAGCTTGGAATTGTCGCCCCGGAAACTGTCGCGGTGCACCGGGAGGAAATCTACCAGCGTATTCAGGCTGAGCGTGTGACTGATAACGCTGCTTGATTGGAAAGCATCACTGAAGCCCGTTCGCTGAGCGGGCTTTGGGATGGTAACCGAGGAAAGCGACATGCAAATCAACCAGAAAAAAACGGCTCAGGTCGACGTGATCGAGTTGAACCTTTGCATCAAGGTCCGCGACGGTTTCGCCGCTGGCCTGAAAGACGCTCAAGGGGAGGAAATCGGCAGTTACGAAGGCTACGTGCCTGACTTCTTCCCCGGCCAACATTATGGCGATTACCTGATGCTGGATATCGACCTTGAAACAGGCCAGATCAAGAACTGGAAGAAGCCCGAAGCCGCCGATATCGAGAAGATGCTCGATCAGGGCGAGGATGACTGATCAACCAGCGCCAACGTCAGCCCTGACGTTAACTGCCCGGTCACCTGCACACCTGAGTGCAGGCTGTATCGGAGAGTGATTGAGGCGTGCCCAAGCAGGCTGCAACGCTAGGACCGCAAAGCCCCGTAAATCTCCTGAGCCGGACTTCCCGGCCAATACCAAAAACGCGGCGGGAAACAAGCAGGAGTAGCGCCCTGGTGTTTCGATCACTCTCCGATGCAGATCGCATCACCGCAGGTGAATCCGGGGCCCCGAGCGGGTCAGTCCAGATACATGCCGGGCAGTTCCGGCACCTGCACCCTCTATAAACCATAAAGACCGCATTAGCAGATACCAGGCCAGTTTCGTTGGCTGGGTTTGGTCGCCCGTGCCTGGTATCTGGCTAATGCGGTTTACGCCCTGGAGGCCAGCATGCACCCAATCATTCAATCCCGCCGCGACATCGTTGATAGCTTGCATCAGCGCTCCTTGCTCGCTACCGCAGAGCTCTATCGCCTGATTGGCCGAGCAGAGCCTATCGTTTCCTTTCGGATGATAGTTAAGCCTGCGGGTCGTGACTTCTTCCATGTGATGGACAACCAGACCGGCAAGGTCTTGGGCTTTCGCCGCAACCACAACGAGGCCTGCGCCCTAGCGCAACGTCTAGAACTGGAGCAATCCAAGTGAATCCCCAACAGCGAGACCACGACACGGCGGTCAGCTGGATCAATACCGAGCTGGATGAACTGGCTCGCGCCGTCGGAAGGCCTAACGCCAGCGCAGCCGCTACCTCGTCTATCACGCTCGCATTCATGCTTCGTGTGATTGATGAAGACGAACATCGGGCCTTTCACGCCCAAATTGACAGCATCTACGCCACTCACAACGCATCACAAGCGACTGCTGCATAGCAGCCCTTTAGAACGCATACCGCGGCGCTACACACCGCGTCGGAGGATCTATGCCTCAAGAAAATGAATCTTCCCTTTCCGTCGCAGAGATGCGACTCAGCGCATACGCCGCCCCAACCGCTGAGGTTGAGCGCCAGGAGTTGATGGCTGCCAAACAGCAAGCCGAGCGGGAGCGAATCAGCCGTCTGGCCGGTTCAGCCGAGCTGGTACTGGCGCTGGAAGCCCAGCTTGCAACGGAAGTCGATCACCGAAAACGCGCGCAAGTCGAATCAAGCCACGCCAAAAAAAGCTGGAGCAGTTGCTCAATGCGGTAAGCGCGGCCGTGGGTCGCGACGTGCGCCCTCTCGGTCTTGTTCACCTAGGTCTAGCCCTAACCGAAAGCAAGTCGAAGCTGGTCACGCTGGCTGACTACATCGACAAATCCATAACGCTGGACGACCTGGTAGTGCTCAAGCGGGTAGCCAGCAATCTCGGAGTGATTCAGCCGCAGACAATGGCTGAATCAGCACAGTTGATGGGTTTGAGTATCAGGAGAGCTGTATGAGCCCGGCAATGGCCGCCCAGGTCGACTGGGCAACGATCGGCGAGTTCTCTCCAGATCGTTTCGCCGGCGAGGCACGCAAAGAATACGAAGACGAAGCCCGCCGCATCCAGCGGCAGTGGGATAACCAACCAAGCTGAGGAACCTCAAATGTTCAAGAAAGCCGAACGCAAGCAGGCCAAGCTACGGCTGGCACTTGCTGGGCCATCTGGATCAGGCAAAACCTACTCTGCCCTTCTTCTGGCCACAGGCCTTGGCGGGCGTATCGCGGTTATTGACACCGAAAACGGCAGCGCCTCGCTCTATGCAGACCTGACTGACTTCGATGCAATGGAGCTACACGCGCCCTATTCGCCAGAACGCTACATTGATGCCATCACCGCCGCCGAGCAGGCCGGTTACAGCGTGCTCATTATCGATAGTTACTCGCATGAGTGGACAGGGTCAGGCGGCTGTCTTGAGGCAAACGAAAGGCTTGCTCATCAGAAGTTCAAGGGCAACACCTGGGCAGCCTGGAACGAAACGACGCCGCGTCATCGTCGGCTGACGGACAAAATCCTCACCAGTTCCCTCCATATCATCTGCACCATGCGTAGCAAAACGGAAACGGTGCAAGGCGAAGGTAAAAAGATCCTCAAGCTTGGGATGAAATCTGAACTGTAGTGGTCAACTAATCCCGGACACGACGTTAAGTTTTTTCTCGGCCTGAGCCGGCGTTAGCCCGCCATTAAATTGATGAGGCCGTATCCAGTTGTAGCGATGCATCAAATAATGACTGAT
>Ga0302347_1000821_pt1 | contig 43208 bp, 59 predicted proteins | sample PhyWR1_FD_202178 | JGI IMG/M metagenome (GOLD analysis project Ga0302347, IMG submission 202178) | Leaf surface microbial communities from wheat plants in UC Gill Tract Community Farm, Albany, California, United States - DLSL W.R1 (v2)... | ecosystem: Host-associated > Plants > Phyllosphere >... | reverse complement strand
CCGGCAGTCCTCTTCCTGGCGCCCCACGCCGAGGGCCTTGCCTTCTGGGTCGGAGCTGATACGGCAGTAGATATCAGCCCACAGCGCTTGAGATTCCATATGTGTCATTCTATAGTTTTCCCAGTGGGAAAAACCAAGTTTGACGCATCTAGAGAAGGAGCCACTGCCATGGCCGCCAGGACCATCCGCTACGACATCGAGAACATCACCGATGAGGTCATCATCGTGGACGGCGAGGAATTCCAGCGCATCCCGTGCGCATTCCCGGAGAACGCCGGCAAGTACACGGATGACTTCCGGCGCGTGAACGGCGGGTACAACGCGAGCGCCGGGCAACTCGTCCGGGGTGGGTTCCGCGTAAAGGCAGCGACGCCCTCCTACGAGCAACTGCGCGCCGACGCCGCCGACCGCGAGGCCGCTCTCGAAGCCCACGTCCTCACCGAGGCGGAGCTGGAGCGCATCCACCCGGCGGACCAGGCCATCGCCACCGGCGAGCGAGACCTCCCCAAGGGGCCCAGCTCCTACGCGGTGGGCGGGTACTTCCGCGACAAGGATTGCGCCGTCCTCAGCCAGACCCGCCGCCGCAACGTCCAGCGCTCCGAGGTGCGCCTCGCACTCGTCGAGTACGCGCTGCGCGAGGACACCGTGCTCGTCGAGTACTGGGCCGAAGCCTTCTAACCACCCCGCGGGGGCGGCTCGAGCCGCCCCCGCTCCGAAAGGAACCAGCCGTGATCCCCACCCTCATCATCGCCGCCGTCTGCGCCGTCGCGCTCGCAATCCACGCAGCCGGCCCCGCCGCGAACCCCATTCGCAGCCACCTCGGCCTCCGAACCATCCGCCGCCACGACCGGGCCGACGGGCCCGTCGTCATCGACCCCGACGAGCGCGTCCGGATCATGGTCCACGGAGACGCATATGGCAAATCGATTGGTTGAAGCTACAGGGGACCCCTAATATTGCATCATCATCACTTCTCACCTCGGAGATAAATCATGAAGAAGGCTCTTTTCGCGCTGCCCGTTGCGGCTCTGTTGCTCGCTGGGTGCAGCTCCCCGGCCCCGTCCGTGTCTAACGGTGGAGACGCTGCGAAGCCCGCCGCTGAGGCAACGACCCCGGCACCCCCGGCCGATCGTTCAGCCAAGTTTGGCGACACGGTAACGTACGACGACGGCGTCAAGATCACTCTGAAGTCGCTCGGGTTCGTGAAGACCAGCCAGTACGCTGTGGGCGCCGTCGAAGGTCAGGCCGCCGTCTTTGAGCTGACTGTAGTGAACGGTGGAAAGACGGAGCTGAACGCTTCAATGATGTCTTTCGCCAAGATCTCGTACGGGGCGAACAACAAGAAGGCCACTAGCGTCGGGGACGCCGAGCAGCAGATCGGATCCGAAACGCTGTCTACCATCCTGCCGGGCGAAACTCAGACGGTGAAGGTTGGTGCTGGCGTGCCTAAGGCTTCCGCTAGCGCTGTTCGCGTCGAGATCAGTGGGCCGAACTCGTTCACGGACAAGCCGGCCATCTTCAAGGGTGCCGTGAAGTAACTCCTCGCCGACGCCGAAAGCACCCCCACTCCAGGATGGAGTGGGGGTGCTTCTGTTTCAGGCGCTGTGGTCGCTCGAGGGCGCCTCTTCGCTCGGAGTCGCTGCCGCTGGACTGTCCTCCGGGGCGAGGACGGGGGCGTAGCGGCGAAGCTTGTCGTTGACGCCGGGGATCGCCATGATGCGGGTCGCGACCCGGATCAGGAGCGACGTCACGAGCACGGCGACGTTCAGCGCCGCCGTCACCCACCCTGGGAGGGAGAGTCCCGACTTCCCGAGCTCGTCCTGGAAGATGATCAGGGCCGCGTTTGCCACCGGGAACAGCACGACGAGCGCGACGAAAAACGTTCGGTTCGCGGCGCTGCGTGGATTCCGCTCCTGCGTCGAGAGTGCGAGGTGCTTAGACATCGGTCCCTCCCACGGTGACGTTGACGTCGACGCCCTGCTTGAAGGCCTCTTCGGCGCCCGACTTGGCCGCTGCTTCCAGTCGGGCGTAGTCGATGGTCTGCCCCTTGCCGAGCGACTGGACGGCGCCGGCGAGGGCCTTCACCGTGCCGGTCAGCTCCGCGATCTGTTTGGCGTTGTTCACGCTGTAGGTGCGCGTGGCCCGGAGCAGTGCATAGGCGTCGTCGCGTTCGAGCTTGGGGTTCTTGTAGCCCCAGACCAGGGACAGCAGGATCTTCTTCAGGGTCTCGATGTTCACGTCGAGCCAGTCCTTTCGGTCGATGGGCTGCGTTTCGCCGCCCGCGTTGGTGATCGCCAGGGACGGCATGGGTCCCGGGTCGGTGTGCGTGTTGTCGGGAACGTTGCAGTGCCCGTAATGGCCGGCATTGGCGTTCCACACGTCGGCGTCTCGGCTGTTGCCCTGCCATTGCGGAGCGCCCATGGGCCAGACCCGGGGGATCCCGAAGCCGTCGAGCCAGGCGAGAATCTTGTCCAGGCCGACGCAGGGGGTCTCCGCAACGGTGTCGTAGCGCTTGCCGTCCCTGACGGCGCCGGGGCTGAAGAAGACTTCGATCTGGATGTTGGCGCTGCCGTCTTCGTTCCAGGCGTTCAGGGCGCGGCCGCCGACCGAAGCGGGGTAGAACTGGACCACCCTGCCGGTCCAGGGGTCCCACATCAGGTGTGGGCAGTAGGCCATGCGCTTGAGGTAGTTCGCGACGGCGTCGAAGTCGGGCTGGGATCCCTCCTCGCTCAGCGCGTCCCAGGTGATGTGCCAGACGGCGCGGGGCGGCAACGAGCGGTCCAGGGTGACCCCGCCGCCCTGTTCGTCCCGCTCCGCGCCAGGAAGCCAATCAGTCATGGTTCCCTCCTTGGGAATGCGGAGGGCCACCCGGTGGGGTGGCCCTCATGTTGTGTTTCTCGCCCCAGAGCGAGTCCAGGCGTTCGACCTTCGTCTTGATCTCTTGCTGGTCCGCGTCGGATTGCTTGGCAATCTGGATGTGTTCGTCGACGATGTCTTTCATCTCGGCGACGACGTCCTTCAGGTCGTCGACGTCGTCGCGCAGGTTGGTCTCGTGGTCGTTCTTCACCTGGTGCCGGACTTGGGCCATGTTCGTTTCGAGCGACTTGACCCGGGCGAGCATCCCGGGTTCGGCGTCGCGGATGATGGCCCCGGAGAAGTCCCTCACTGCCTCGGACCCGTTCCAGTCGGCCAGGAAGTCCCTGATGGACTGGACCGTTTCGACGAGCGGCTGCAGGAGCTTGCCGATCTTCCGGATCCCGAGCCATGCACCGGCTCCGATGAGGACCCACGCGATGATGGTGCCCAGCGTGACGTCGGCGGCCCAGTCCGGCAGCCACTCAGGGGCCATCACGAAACCTCCGGCTGCGCGGACTCCCCGGCTGCGGGGAGGGCGGCCTTGGCGCGGTCTCGGATGAGGTCGACGAGCGCTTCGGCGACGGCCAGGTCCTCGTCGGATACTTGCGCGTTGCAGGAGACTGCGGACCCGTTGCCGTAGGTGAGTTGAAGGTTGAGGTAGTTCGCCATGTTGGCCTCTCTCGATTAGAGCGGGTAGGTGAGGTCGCCCATGTAGACGTAGGTGGTGGTGCGGACGTCGAATGCTGTGAAGACGCCCTGGGATCCCAGCCCATAGAGCCGGATTTGTCCGTCGGTTCCGATCGCGACGCGGCATGGGGTGAGGACGCTGGATGCTCCCCAGATGGCCATGGCCACGTGGTTGACCTCGTAGGGCGGCCAGGTTCCGGATGGCAGTGTGCCCATGAGGAGGGAGCTGGCCGAGTTGTTACCGGCGGTCGTGTTGGCCCCGAGGTAGTGGAACTTCCCTCGGAGCTGGCCGCTGCCGTTGATGGTGCGGACCTGCACAGGGTCGGTGCTTTGGCCTTCCCAGGACGCCGCTGCCGTGACGGTCGTCCACGCGGTCGGTTTCAGGGCGTTGATCGCGGCCTGCTGAGCGGTGCTGACGGGCTTGTTCGCGTCCGCGGTGTTGTCCACGTTGCCGAGGCCGACGTCGCCCTTGACCAGGGTCACGTCCCCGGTCTTGCCGGCCACGCTCGTCACGGCGCCGCCCACCGGAGAGCCGTTGACGGTGAAGGCGCCGTTCACGTTGACCCCGTTGGACCCCGAGAGGTTCAGGACGCCGTCGCCGCTGTGGGTGAAGTCGACCTTGTTGGCACCCTTCTCGCTGTGGAGGGCCATCAGGCCGTTCTTGTCGAAGCGGAGGCTGCCCCGGCTGATGTACGTGCCGTCGTAGTTGTACTGATCATGCTTGAGAACGGTCCCGTTGGTGGGTAGCTGCCCGCCCCACGCCCCCACCTGCAAGGCGGCCTCCGTGTGGATGACAGCCGGGTCATCCGGGGCGGCGTTTCGTGCGTACGAGCCCACCTCCATAGGGGCGTCCAGGCTGACGGAGAGGTTCCCCGACAGTCTCGTTCCGCCCGTGGTGGGGCTGGTCGGGTCCCCGTCCTGCAGAGACCATCCGATGGAAGCGCCGGCGGGGTCGATGTTCACGCTGGAGCGCCACCGTCCCCCATTACCGTCGGCGTACTCCAGGGACTTGATCTCGACGTTGTCGCCATAGCGGGACGTGAGGGATGCAAGGTTGCCGGGGTCCGCCGGGTACGAGGAGGACTCCAGCCAGATCCCCGGGCGCAGCACGCTAATGCCGGTCCATGGCTCCTCCACCTCCCGGTTGCCGAAGGTGGTCGTGACCGTGACGTCCTGGCCGGTGTACCGGTCGGTTCCCTCGCCGACGACGGCGACTTCGCCCTTGTCGCGGACGATGATGTAACCACCCGGGACGTTGATCCCGCCTTCGAGCTCCAGCGTGGACCCGGCGGGGACGGTGGCGTTGCCGGTGCGGGCGGCGCCGTCGAGGCGCTGGAGCTGGCGGGCGAGTTCCTCCTGCCTGCGTCGGGCAGTGGTCGCCGAAAAGGGTTGCGGCATGAAGCTGTTATCCATCGAGGTCCGCCTTCCTCACGTCCGCGAGCGTCGGTTTCCAGGTGGTCATGTCGGGGCTGAGCGCCATGCCGATGATCGGCCACACCGACTCAATCTCGACGGCGTACTCGTTGAGCAGCGCATCCTGGCCCATCCTGATTTCGACCTTCGCGGTGTCGCCCAGCACGATGTCCCCGGCCCCGGTGATTCGTTCGCCCAGCCTGGGGTTCCTCGCCGTGAAGGTGACGAGCTGCTGGCCGCCGAACAGGGCCTGTTTCATGCGGGCCATGTGCGCTTCGATAGTGGATCGGTCCTTGACTCCGGAGAAGCTGCGACGGTCCTCGAGCCGGGGCCAACCCGCGGCTTCCCGGACGGTGTCGATGCCGGGCGAGGACATGACCCGTGATTCGCCTTCGCCGTCGCCGATCGCTCGCACATGGGTGGCAGCGTCGGAGTCGTCCCAGCTGTTATCCCACGTCACGCTCGTGATGTTCCCGCCAAGGGTGAAGTGGTGCTCGGGATTGGCTGTCCGGTTGCCCATGACGGGGCGCATGCGGGCGATCTTCCGGACCCGGGTGTGGTCGGCGTCCGCCCACTCGACGTCGACAGTCCAGTCGAATCCTGATCCGGAGTTAGCGAGGTCGTTGATCCGATCGTAGATTCGGGCGTTCTCCGAGTCTGCGTAGTTCCGTTCCACGAGGTCCCCAGTCAGCGGGGCGTCGATCTCCATCCCGATGCCGGAAACGTTCGCTTCGGCGATCATGGACGCGAAGATGACCGCCTTGTCCACGCCGAGGTGGTGCGACGTTCCCTTGTACCGGCGGAGCAGATACGCCTCGCACGTGCGTGCCGGGAAGGCGGTCTGGAACTCGTCGCCGCCGTTGGCCCGGATGGGGATGCCGTGCCAGATGATCCGCTCGGAGTCGTCGACGACGAGGACCAGAGACCGCCACGGGACGATCATCTTCTTCCAGTACTTGGACCGGTAGAGCCGCCCGTCTCCGTCGAGGTAGGGGGCGTTGAGCACCCCTTCGCCGTAGCCGCGGAGCATCTGGGTGAGGTCCTGACCAATAGTCAGGGGTACCTCGTCCATGACGTTGCCGGTGATCAGGTCGCAGACGATGAACCGCACGGCGGCCTCCGTTCTCAGTCTTCGTCAGCTGGGCATTCCTCCGCCCAGAACTTCGTGATGGTCGGGTCGACACTCACGGCCGTGGTGACGGCGCCGGTCTTGACGTCCATCCAGAACCGCGCCAGCGGGTCCGCGCCAGCCGGGACGATGATCTCTTCGGTTTCCACCCGGCCGCTCATGAGGTAGCCGCCGGGCGAGCTCCAGGACAGCGGGTATCGGGCCTGCGCGTTGGCGACCTGCGACTGCATCAGGCTCAGGCACACGTCCCACCGGCTGACCCCGTTCGCGATCGCACCGGAGTTCGCTGTGGTCTGGACGAAGAGCTTGATCCTGCGGGCATACTGGGCCGTTCCCAGGGCGAGCAGGGCGACTTCCCGACTGTTCGTTCCGTTGGCCTTCGCCGCGGGAATCGTGTTGCTGTTCACCGTGAAGTTCGTTCGCTTCCATGGGCCGCTGTGAGTCCACTTCGAGCCGTTGTAGACCTGCAGCGGGCAGCCCGGAAGGTCCATGCGCATCCGGATCAAGCCCTTGACCTTCGGGAGGCCTTGCGCTTCCGCGACGCTGTTGACCGGGATCGGAGCCCCCGCGGCGACGCTGATCTGCCGGAGGTCCGTCACGGCCGGCGCGGCGGGGTCCCCGTCCTTGGGGACGTCCACATGGGCCAGGGTGATCGACAGCCCGGGGGCGGCCGGGAACCCGCCGCCTGTGGCAGCGAGCGGGTCCGGTGACCCCGGAATGACCCTGATGATGGCCTTCCGGTTCGTTCCTCCGCTGGCCGTGTCGTTCTGCGGGTTGTCCGGGTCCCAGATCTGCAGGACGACCCGGTCCCGGCGGGGGTAGTTCGCGTCTCGCGCGGCGAGGGTGTCCACGGTTCCGGGGGCTGATGCGCCGGTCAGGTACGCGCCCGTGGTGGATCCGACCGACGCGGGGCCGGCGCCGACGACGACGTTGTTTCCCGACAGGCTGATCTGGAGGGCCCGCGGGTCCAGCACGCCTGAGCGACTGGTTCCGGCTGTCGCACCGGGCGCGAGGAGGCCCCCGAAGGCGCGGCGCAGCTCTTCCGCGGTGTAGCTGGGTCCGGCGCCTCCGGGCGCGTTGATCCACGTGGGGTCGATGGCGTCATATGGCACGGCGCACTCCTTAGATGTTGGCGTCGGTCCAGGCGACCGTTGCGGTGGCCTGGTTGGTGTTGGTGTAGCCCTCGGCGTCGAAGCTCAGCTCCATGCCGGGGCGGGCCTCGATCCACTGGCCGCGCCGAGATGACTGGCGGGGCGCGGTGCCATTGAGGAGGATCGAGCGTTCGTCGAAGTCGAGGACGACGAATTGGCCCGGGCTGAGGGTCATTGCAAGTCGCATCCGATTCCCCAGCTCGTCGGTCAGCTGAGGGTTGACGAGCGGCTCCCCGACGGCGGCGATCGTCACGACGACATGAGGGGTCACGGTGCTGTCGCTGCCGACGATGACCTTCGACCCGGTTACGGTGGCGAGGATCTGAAACGGCGCCTGCAGCCCGCCGTCGCGGACCTTCTCCGATGTGCTCTTCCCCGGTGTGCTGGTGTACCGGTATGTGTACCCGCCGGACGGTGCCGTGGCTCCGTCGAAGTAGTCCGCGGCTCGGGCGAGGGCATCCGCCTGAGTGGCGCCCTTGCTGAGCTTTGCCGCGTCGAAGTCCAGTACGACGCCGGCCGGGAACGTCGTCCCGCCGTTGTACATGTACGGCACGAGCGAGGCGTACGAGGTGCCGGCCGGCGCCTGGGCTGACATGCTCACCCGGACCCCGTTGTTGTTGGCCGGGGCGCTCATGCTCTCGCTGATGCGGGTGTTGGACGCGTCGAAGAAACGGATCCCGACCTGCGAGGTGTATCCGGCCTGGTTGGCCAGGACCACCGACGCTGCGGCCCACTCACCTGCTGCAAGGTCTACCCTCTGGTCAGTTGCCGAAGCGGCGAGGACGCCGGGGCGTGTGCTGCCCGCAGAAGTGGTCAGGCGGCCCCACGCCGTCCCGGAGACCCAGGACGGTGGGGATGCTGTCTCTCGGGTCAGTTGCCCTCCCACTCCGGCCCAGCCGCTGGTGTCCACCTCGAAGCTGGGGTTCGTGGCCCAGTTGGTGTCTGTGACCTGGGGTCCGGGGATCTGGAGCCCGCCTACCGTGATAGGCAGGCGGGCCACCGCGGACCCCGACACGTCGTCGGGGCCCGCGCCCGTGAACAGTCGCGGGTCGGATGCGATCAGCTGCACGGTGATCACCGCGATGTCGCGCCCGCGCCACTTCACGGTCGGCTGCCCGTCGACTCGCACCATCGCCCACCGAGACCTGCCGGCCTCCGTGACGACGATCGGTTGGAATGCTCGGATCGGCAGGGCCGCCTTGAACGCGTCGTACACCCGCACGATGTCCGTGGCGGGCGCCTCGACCGCGCAGCCGACGATGATGGTCCGCGAGGACAGGAAGGCGGGCTCAGCCCACCCGCCGTCGTGGAACGGCCAATCGTTCACCTTCCCTCGGGTCGTAACCCCATCGGACCACCCGGTGAGACTGGTTAGGGTCCAGGTGGTCCCGTCCCCGTCGGGGGCTGCGCCCCCCGCCCCGGCGAGCAGCCTGCCTGCCAGGGCTACGGTCACGAAGTCGGATTTCATGCCATACCGTCCTGAATGAGGGCGACCTGGTAGGCCGTCGAGCGAGGGTTGGAGAGTTCGTTGAAGTTCCACTCGTTGTTGATGGTGCGGGCCTCCTGGCCAGACTTCGGCTCGTAGACCGGGGCCTTTGCCGCGGCGGGGAGGGCTGCGGTGAACTTCCCGAGCGTGCCCTCGATGGAGCCGAACTCGGACGCCAGGCCCTCTTGGAAGCCGCCCATGACGAGCTGGCCGGCACCGTAGAGGATTCGGGCGTCAACGTCGGCTGGGCCCTTCCAATCGGGCAGCATCTTGGTCAGGCCGCCGAGGAGGTCCTTGACCCCGCCGATAGCGCCCTTGATGCCGTTGATGAAGCCGTCGATGATCGAGCGACCGGCGTTGAGCAGCCAGCTACCTGCTCCGGCGAAGAAGCCCATGATCTGGTTTGGAATCCCGCGGATGTAGCCGAGCAGATTTGCGCCCATGTTGCGGGCCCCGTCGACCATCCCGGTCCAGATGCCTCGGATGAAGTTGCCGACCGCAGACCAGGTCGCGTTCCATCCGGCCTGGAAGCCGCGGATCAGTCCGAGCGTCCCGGAAATCCAGCCGGCCACGAGCCCGCGGACCCAGCCGATGAAGCCGTTCCAGATGCCGCGGAAGAAGTTGCCGACCGCAGACCAGGTCGCGTTCCATCCGGCCTGGAAACCGCGGATGATCGCGAGGTTCCATGCGATCCAGCCCGTGACGAGGCCGCGCACCCAGCCGACGAAGCCGGACCACAGGCTCGTGAAGAACTTGCCGACGGCAGACCAGGTGCTGTTCCACCAGCCGACGAAACCGCCTACGATGCCTTGAATCCAGCCGATAAAGCCGGACCAGATGCCCTGAATCCAGCCGACGAAGCCGGACCAGATGCCCCCGATCCAGTTTGCGAAGCCGCCCCAGAGTTGGTTCCACCAGGCCACGAATCCGTCTGTGACCTGTTTGATCCAGTTCATGAAGCCGCCCCAGACCTGGCTCACCCAGGCCACTACGGCGTCCCAGTTGGCGATCAGGAAGACGAGCGCGGCGATGAGGGCGATGATCCCGACGACGATCCAGGTGATCGGGTTCGCGAGGAGCGCCGCCGTCGTGGCCCAGATGCTCACTGCCCATGCCGAGAACGCGACCACCAGGCCGACGCCGATCGCCGTGGCAAGGACGGGGATCAGCCACTGGTTCTTCACGATCCAGTCGGTGAAGCCCTGCACTGCGGGGAGCACGAACGTGCCCACCTGCGTGAAGAGGGTTTCGAAGGACCGCCCGAGCATCTTGAGGCTGTTCTGCGGGGCGCCGCTCAGTGTTGCCCCGAACTTGTCGGCCGCTCCCGCGGTCGATTGGATCGCCTTGTTCGCCGGGTTGATCATCTTCAGGAACGCGGGGATCTGGTCGGTGCCCAGGTCCTCGAGCGGGGTTCCGAAGAGCGCGAGAGCGGCCTGCGACTGCTGCGCCGGGTCCTTGATGCTCTGGATTGCCGAGACGATCTGTCCCATGGCCTTGTTGGCCGTCGGGCCCCCCTTGAGGAGCTTGTTCGTCATGTCCTCGGCGTCCAGGCCGAGGCTCTTGTACACGTCGGTGGTGGACTTGGACATGTCCGTCGCGCGGATCGTGAACTCTTTGAGGGAGTCGCCGACCTTGTCCATGCCGATCTCGCCGTTTTGCGCACCGGCCACGATCATCGCCATGGCCCGGTCGCCGTCGATCCCCAGCGCGGAGAAGTGCTTCGAGTACTCGTCCATGATGGGGAACACTTCGCCGCGGAGGTTCTTTGGGACGCGCGTCATGGCGGACGTGATCTGGTCCATGGCCTGGTCGGCGTTCTTCGCCAGGCCGTTCTTCATGAGGATGCCCGCCGTTTGCGCGGACTCCGAGACGTCGACGTCGAACGCGGACGCCAGGTTCATGGCCTTTGAGGTGATGTCCTGGAGGTCCGCGGCCGACGCGTCCCGCATGCCGCCGATCGAGGACATGACCGCACCCACGGCGTCTGTCGTGTCGCCCAAGCCCTCGCCGTAGGCCCCCGCGTAGAGCTTGCCCGCGACGTCGCCTGCGCGCTGCGACTCGGCGTCCGTGAGCGTCATGGACGCCTTCAGGGTGGCCTTCGCGTCAGCACCCGCGACGGCGCTGTTGAAGCCGCCCATGAGGGCCGTCGCGAGGCCTGCGCCGGCTACGACACCGGCGACACCCTTCCAGCCCGCGGTGAAGCGGCGCCCGGATCGCTTGCCGGTCTCTTCGCTGGCCTTCTCCGTGGGGCCGGCCATCTCTTCGGCGATCTTCCCCTGAGCGCCTTCGAGGGTGGGGACGAGCTTGATCCACGCTGTCGCGAGCTCGACATTGGACATGTGCTCGTCCCCTTTCCCGGGTTATTCCTGGTCGTCCCACCAGGAGTCGAAGTCCTTGATGGGGATGGGCTCGGCGCCGACGCGCTGACCTTCTTGTTTCGTGCCCGGGCGTTCGACCTTCTTGGGTCGCGATCCCTTGCCCCCGCCGCGCTGCCAGTTCCCCGAGTTGATGCCGTCGAGGATTGCCGCGGCGAGGTATTCGGCGACGTCCCAGTTGGCGGCTTCGCCGAGGAAGCTGCGGCCAAGCGCGGACTGCCGCGGGGTGTGCTCGATGACCACCTCGAGGTCTCGCCAGGACAGCTGCTCGGTGCCGATGTCGTTGAGGTTCTTCCCGATCCGCAGCAGCTCGTACTCGATGGCGCTGCCGTGGGGTCCGGTGATCAGCTCGGCGAGGGCGATTATTTTCCCAGCGAGGTCTGGGATTCCTCGGTCCAGGCCCGGATGAGGTCCTGGGTCTGTTCCTCGTCGAGGAGCTCGTACACGCCGGGCGCGTGGGCCTCGAAGATAGCCTTCGTGGCCTGAGCGATCAGGGCCGCGTCTCCGGGGTCGATGTCGCCCTGGCGGCCTTCCCGGATGAGCGGCGCGACGCGCTTCATGCCTTCGATGAGGGGGTCCTTGAGGCCGTTGGTGAGGTACTGCTGGTACGGCAGGGTGTAGGTCTTGCGGTCGCCGGGGACCTTGAATTCGAAACGGTTCTGTTTGATGCTCGCCTTCGCGGCGGGTACTTCGTAGGGCATGGGGCCGTCCTTCCGAACATGTGGGGCCGTGTGGGTGTTGGTAGGGCGCGCCGCGGCTAGGCCCCGTGGCCGCGGCGCGCCCGGCAGAGGGTCAGGCCCGGGTGAACGGGGCTGCCTGGGAGGTACCAGAGGGCGTGGTGACCGTTACGTTCGCGGCGCCGGCGGCACCAGCGGGGACGATCGCGACGATGGTCCGGGAGTCGATGACGGTGAAGTCGTCCGCTTCGGTCGCGCCGAACTTGACGCTCGTGGCACCGAGGAAGGTGGTTCCGGTGATGGTGACCTGTTCGCCGGCGGCTTCCGGGTTCGGTTCGACGTCGGTCACTGCGGGGACCGGATTAGACCCGGCGATGACGCCGTCAGTCGTGTAGATGTAGATCGAGTTGCCCAGCTCGTCCGGGTAGCAGGAGAGCTTCACTCCGGGGGTCACGGCGCCGGACTTCACGAACTCGAGTTCAGTCTGTTCAGTGACCTGGCCGCGGGGCGCGACGATGAGGATGCGGCGCGGGCCGTCCTTCATCTTGAAGTACCAGGCCTTGATGGGCAGCTCGTCGCCGTTGAACTTGCCCGCGAGCTCCGTGCCGTGGGTTGTCGTCGCGGGGGTGACCTCGACGTTGTCGTCGCCGAGGTAGTTCTTCAGGCTGGCTTCGTTCAGCTCGAGGTGGGCCCATTCGAGGACGCCGTCGAAGTCTGTGAGGATGCGGCGGATGACCGCACCCGACCAGTCCTTGATGTCCTCGGTGTTGCGGGTCGGGGTGAGCTTGAGCCCGTCCTCGCTGATGTAACCCGTGTCGACGGCCTCTGCGGGGATCGCGTCGCGGATTCCCTTCGGGTGGTCGGCATTGACCGGGGCTGTGAGGATCGCTCCGGTCGTGAGCTGGTCGGGGGCACCGACAAACACGTTGTTGGCGTTGACTGCCATGGGTTCTTCCTTCCTAGATGGCGGTGCCCCGGATATCGAGGCTGTAGGTGGCCGTGTAGCGGGATTGGGTGGTGGTGGGGTCTGGGAGGTTGGCCGGCCGGGAGAATTCCCCGACCCGGTAGACGGCCGCCCCAGGTTCGAGGTCGGTTCCCTCGAGGGCGTTGATGTACGCCCGGGCGAGGTTCGCGAGGTCGCCGGCACGTTCGTCGGTGCGCGCGTAGGTTTCGACGACGACGGTGGGCTGGTCGGTGACGAGGTCTCGCCGGGTCCCGCCGATGACGTAGAGGCGGATGTACTCGGCCGGTCGGGGGTCGGGTGTGCGGCCCCCGACCGGGACTGTGATGCCGCGCCCTGCGAGCCAGGCTTGGAGGCCCTGGGCGAGGCGTTTCTCGACGTTGGGGAAGAGGATTGCTTGCACTGGTCACCTGCCCGCGTCGAGGGCCCGGGTGAGCGCCCGGTCCTTCGCTTCGGCTTCGCGTCCGGCGTCCGAGGCAGTGCGGATGAAGATCACTGCTCGGTCCCCGCTGCGGCCGAAGTTCGCCTTGAAGTCGTCGCCTCCGCCGGCTGTCTGGGCAATCGCCTCGCCTCTGCGTTTCAGGTCGGCCCGGACGGCGGAGCTGTTGAGGGTGCCCCGTGCGCCGGCGCTGTTCATCTTGATGCGGATGCTCTTTGCCATGGCGGTCATCCCTCCCAGACGGTGATTTCGAAGCCGAGGTATCCGATGCCGCTGAGGCTTGGTTGCCACAGAGGCTCCCCGGTGATGGCCCACTGACGGGGGTCGCCGGGGAGCCGGATGCGGTCGGTGCCGCGGACGTCCGCGGTCCTGTCGGGTAGCTGGACCGTGTAGCGGGACTGCCGGGCTTCTCTCCGGTCCAGGTCCTCCGCCGTGCCTGCTGGCTGCACGAGGGCCTGCTCGAGCGGATGCTCGTCAAGCTCCCCGGCCCAGTCCCGGACCTCGCTGTTGTTGTCGTTGATGGTCGGGGCGCGCAGGCGGGTGATGGTCTGCCGGAGACCGGCCATGAGAAGCGGGCTCATGACCGGTCCCCTTCGCCGAGGCAGTATTTCTCGACGGCGTCGGTCCACTTCTGGGTGACACCGATGGTGGCTTGGGCGCCGTAGGTGACCGAGTTCGTCCCCGCTGACTCCTGCTGCAGGTGCGGCAGTGTCGTGGCGACGATCTGGGCCTGCTCGAGAATGGCGTCCTCGATGTCGCCGGGGATGGTGGCCCATCCGTGGTTGTAGGTGACCCGGATGTTCCCGAGGCCATCCGGCCAGCACCCGTTCCGTCGGAGGACCCCGGAGTTGCGGTCGATCGTGAAGTCGGCGACCGGAACCCCGTCAACGAGCACCGTGGGGGTGCCGTTGACGGGGGCCGCGGGCAGGAGCAGCGTGTCGGTCCCGTTGCCGTTGAGGGTGATCTCGTCGCCCTCAACGGCGTGGACCGGGTGGTTCACCTGCCCTCGGAACCGGTTACTTGCCCTTCGGAGCGCGAGTGCGAGCCGGGGGTCGCTCTGCGGCAGCCCCGTCAGCAGCGCCAGATCCGTCAGCGCTGCCAGTTGCGGATCCGCCATCGCCGTCACCTCCCTGCTCGGTGTTGGCGCCGGCACCGTCTCCCGTGTCGGCCTTGGCCGCCTCTTCGGCTTCCGCAGCTGCCTTGGCCTCTGCCTCGGCCGCCGCTGCCGCCTGAGCGTCGGCATCCGCTTGCGCAGCGGCTTCGGCGATCTCCTGGCGGGCCTGCTCGAGCGCGGCCGTGCTGGTGCGCTCGTCCCCGACGTCGCGGGTCTCGACGATCTCGTCGGCCTTGAGGCCGAGCCGGTCGGCGTCCTCCTTGCGGTAGCGGACGCCGCCGCTGATCACCATGTCGCCCATGGGGATCACGCCGTGAGGTCGACGATGCAGAGCTTCGCCGGGTTGCGGAACAGCTGAACTGCGCGCAGCTCAGCCCGGATGTAGGTGAGGTTCCGCTGGGCGTAGTCCTTGTGCTGGTTGAACGCCAGAATGGACAGCGCCTCGAGCAGGAGCAGCTGGATCGTCTTGAAGTCGCCGACCACCGCCTGCCCGACCGGGACCGCCTGGGAGCCGATGCGCTCGTAGCCCCAGGCGGTGCCGGGGCCGGTGCCGAACGGGCCGTTGCCGAGGTAGCGGCCGTCGGCGTCCTTGAGCAGGTCCCAGGCCTCGTCGTCCTCGGGGTTGAGGAGGACGCCCTGGATGTTCGCGCCGCTGGTGGTGCGCAGCTTCGTGATCGACTTGCGGATCGTCGTGGGGACGTCCGTGACGAACGCCTGCTGCAGGACGCCGGTGGTGTGGAACAGGCCCGCGGGCTCGTCCGCGGTGCCCGCACCGTTCAGGACGATGTCCTCGATGAGGATGTCGAGGTTCTCCGTGAGGGTGGAGTCGATCAGCGTCTGGATGATGCCGTCGTCGGAGAGCTCCTGGTTGGTGACCTCCATACCGTCGGCGTAGGTGAATGCCTTCGCGTCGGCGGTCTGGGTGGTGAGCGTGGACAGCGGCTTGAGGCCGGTTGCCGGGGTGGTACCGGCGTTGTCCTTCGCCTCGGCCACGATCGAGGCGTTGTTGGTCTTGGACACGACCTGGCGGTACTGGAACCACGGAAGGTTCGTGGTGCCCTTCGTGATCAGGTCCAGCAGGCGCCGCTCGGGGCGGTAGACGAGGTCGTCGACCTCGTTGGTGCGGACGGCGCGGGCGTTGCCCTGGTCGCCGGTATTGATGGTGGCTGCCTTCGCCAGCGTCTTCGGGCCGATCTTGTCGGCCTTGATGCTGATCGGGGTGCCCTTGCCGACACCGGTCGGATGCGCCTTGCGGAAGCCGACGTAGGCCTCGGACTTGATGAAGCGCTCACCGAGGGTGAGACCCTTCGTGGCCGGAGCGTCCGGGGTCTCCTGGTCGTCGTCCGAGGGGACGGCGCCGATGCCGGCGAGAGCCTTGGTGGCGGCCTCCTGCTGCTCGAGCAGCCCCTTGATCCGGGCGTACTCGGAGGCCACGGTCTTGGCGCGCTCGGCGTCCTCGGCTGTGAAGGTGTCGGGGGTGTCGGTGGCCTTCGTGCGCAGCTGTGCGGCCTCGGCTGCGAGCGCTGCGAGCATTTCCTTGAATTTCATCCCTATGGTCCTTTCTGGGGTTACGGGATTTCGGTGAGCTCGAGCAGCGCTCGAGTGCTCGGGTCGAGCTGGGCCGCCTTCGGGGCGTCCGGCTCGCCGGTCTTGGGGGTGGGCGGCGGCGTGGACTTCTGTTCGTCCTCGTCGCCGGTTTCGCGCTTCTCCACGGCGGCGATGACGTCGCCGAGCTGGGAGTGGGCGGTCTTGAGGGCGTCGACGTGCTTCTGGGCCAGGACCCGGCCTTCCTTCATGAGGAGGCCCAGTCCGCCGGTCGCGAGGCTGCCGTCGGCCTTCACCGACAGGAGTTCGGTTTCCGGGTTGGCGCCTTTGAAGCAGGGGCCGGCTTCCCAGAGGTCGATGTCGGTGATGTGGAACTCGACGGTGTCGTCCTTCTCGACGAGCTCCCAGTCGCGGACCTGACCGCCGATGCTGAACTCGACGATGCGGCCGGCTTCCATGAGCTTGTGGACGCGGGCGGCGCGGGGGTTGTCCTGGACGTCGAGGATGCCCTTGAGCTTGAGCCCCTGGTCGGTTTCCTCCGCGGACGTGTACTCGCCGATGAAGCTGTCCGGGTCGCTCCACTGGTGAGACCAGACGACCGGGATGTTCCGGCCCTTCACGATCCACTCGGCGAGGCTCTTGGTGAAGGCGCCCTTGTCGATGATGTCGCCCTGGGAGTCGAGGACGCCGAACGCGGAGACGATCGCTTCGAACTCGCCCGGCTTGCCGCCCGCCGTGGGGGTGGCCTTCGCGATGAAGGCCTTGTTGAGGGTGCGCCCCATGGCGCGCCTCCTTCCGGGTACGAAAAAGGCCCCGGGGTGAGCCGGGGCCTTTCAGGTGGTGGTGGGTTTACTCGGTGGTGAATTCGACGCCGCAGGTGCAGCCGGCGAGTTCGTCGACGCTGAGGTTCACGGCGTCGCCCGGCCAGCGGGCTCCGTTGGAGAACTTCTTGTCGATGTCTCTTGTCTGCCCGTTCATGCGGGCGTGGGACTTGCGGGGGTGCGATGACTCGACCCGCCACGTCTTTTTCCGGAGCCCGGACGCCTTGGCCGCGTCATGGCCACCGAAACCCGCGGCACCAGCGATCGCCGATCCGGCCCACGCCAGAGCGGCCGTGTTGGTGAACGCGTCCAGCGCGCTGCGGCGCCGCTCTGCCACCGGAGGCGGCTCCTGGCCGTCCGCGGGCTCCTGGTCCTCCGCATCGGCCACGGCGGTGATGACGCCTTCGTTGATCCGGACAGCCATGTTCGCCGCCATCTCAGCCAGGTAGGCGTCCATGACTTCAGGAGCCCAGCCCTCCGCACCAGGGTTGTGCTGCCGCAGCACGGTCCACGCTGCCGAGAGCGCCGCGGTCGTCACCCCAGCCTGGAACGCGGCGGCCATGGCCTGGTCCCACGCCTCGTGGAACGCGTCGGGATCGCCGATGCCGTCCGCCTCGACCGCGGCCGTGATGTTCGCAAGGACGGTCTGCAGCGCCGCGGTCAGCTGGTCGCGCTGGTCGTCCCGGCTGCCAAGGTCGCCCGGGTCCTCGGCCTTACGGAGGGTCCGGGTGATCATCCTGCGGGCCTGCTGGACCTCCGGCTGCGGGCCGCGGTTCTGCGATCCGGTGTCATTCGGGGACGCGAGGCCTCCCTCGGTGACGTTCATCGGCACGATCAGTTCGTCCGTGCCCTCGATGAAGCGCAGGTTCATCCGGGCCCGCGCCTCGGCCCGGGTCATGGTGGGACCGCCAACGCTGGTCTGGAAGAGCTGCGCCTGCTCGAGGAAGCTCCCGGCCATGGCCGCCTGGAGGTTCGCCTCGACGTACACGCCAGGGCGGGGGTCCAGGTGCTCGACCAGGCCGGTGTTCGCGGCCTGCTGCATTGCCTGGAACAGCGGGCCGAGTGTCGGGCCGAAGAGCATCTGTCGAAACGCGGCGATGTTCGAGAAGTTCCCGGGCCGCGCTCCTACTAGCTCCGGCGGGATGTGGAACGCCGACGCCACCTCGGCGTCGGTCAGGATGCGGCCCTCGATGTCCTTGGCGTCACGTGGGGTGAAGCTGTCGAGGACCTCGTATTCCATCCCGTCCTCGAGGATCGGGGTGCCGCCGGCCTCCGAGTCGCGCCACTGCCGCCACGACTGGGTGAAGCGTTCACGCTTCTGCGGGTCGCGGAAGCTCCCGGGGTGCTTCAGGATGCCGTTGAACTTGGGGCTGCGGGACCAGAGCTGGTTACGCCACTCCACGGCCTGGCGAGCCTCGGCGAGGATCTGGGACAGGGTGTACATCGGGGACACTCCGCCGGCGCTGGACGCGCTCCAGCCCCAGCTGATCATCATGGGCGCATCAGTGATGTCGATGTCGTCCATGTCTGCTGGGGTGAGGAGCGTGATCTTCGTGGCCCTGCCGAGCCAGTCCGAGGCGATCGCGATCCGCTTCGGCGGAATCCTGACCAGCTCGCCGTCGATGAGGACCGCGCAGAACAGGTCGTAGATCATGGCGTCGATAGCCAGGGTCTCGAAGAGGTTGTACCCGGTGCGGAACCGGCTTGGCCGTTCGAACACCGTCTCGGCCGTGCTGTCGCTGACGCGGCGGCGGTCGTTGTCGTCGATGCGCTGGAACGCCTGCCACGGCACGGACCCGATCTGTCGGGCCGCGAACCCTACAACCTTCCGGAGTGATGGTTGGGTTTTCCAGAGGTGCATCGGGTCGGTCGGCACCGGCGAATAGTTCGCCAGGGGCACCCCGGGGTCTACGGCCGCGATGGTGGCGCCGCTGGTCGTCTGCCGCGGGTACCCGCTGGCGAACGACCCGATGGTGACGGTGTCGCCGGAGGCCGTCTTGATGACGCCCATCAGACCACCACCTGCGCGTAAACGATGCTGCGCTGCGGGATGACGAACGTTCCCTCAGCTTCGGTCGGGGCGGTCCGTTCAAAGACGGTCACCTCGGCGAGCTTGAGGCCGAGCCACCACGCCCAGCGGAAGCGGGTGCGGCCCTGCAGGGTGGTGCCGTCGGTGAGGGTGACGAACACGCGCGAGCCGGGCTTGATCCACATGGCGGGGTCCTTTCGGGGTCAGGCGGTCAGGAGGGTGCCGTCGTCGGCGGAAGTGACGCGCTCGTTGTTGATGAGTTCGCTGATCGCGTTGGCCAGCGCGGACACGCCGTCGATCTTGTCTCCGGAGGTGGCCTTGTCGGGCTTGACGTTCCCGGCGGGGTCCATGGCGACGGCGAGGTTGTCGACCATCCACCGCATGACGGGGTTGCCGCCGTGGTGGATGACCGGGCGTCCGCGCTTCCCCAGGAGGGTGAGTCGCTGCAGCTCCTTCATGGCGGGGTTCATGGTCATGTACCCCTGGCCGACCTTGACCATATCGAGGCCTTCCTCCATGAGGTCGTTCACGATCTGGGTGGCGTTCCAGCGGTCGAAGCCGATGGTCCAGACGTTGAAGCGCTCCCGGTCCTTGAGGACCTGGGCTTTGATCCACTCGTAGTCGGTGACGTTGCCCGGCGTGGTGGTGAGCCAGCCGTCTTTCACCCACTGCGACGCGGCGCCCGAGGTGCGCTCGTCCAGGTAGTCGAGGTTGTCCTCCGGTGTCCAGAACCGGAAAATCACCTTGCACCGGTCCTCGTCCGGGATCGGGAAGACCCATGCCAGCGCGGTGAGGTCGCTCACCGAGCCGAGGTCGAGGCCGCCGAAGCACGCCATGTCCACGAGCTCGCGCTCGTCGATGACCGTTCCGGCGTTTCGGTCCCAGGCCGCGAGGTCGATGTACGCGGTGTTCTGCTTCGTCCTCTGCCCGACGTGGAGTCGCTTGAAGGCGGCCAGTTCGGCCGGCGAGTTCCGGGCCTTCCGGGCGGCCGCCTGGAGGTAGGCCTTCGTCGGGCTGATCGGATAGCCCGGATTGGCCTTCGGCCAGTTCCTCGGCTCCAGCGGGTCCGCGGTCTGCGCGAGTGCGAACACCACACCGTAGGTCGACGGGTCCTTGAACACGCCGCGGGTCAGCTGCTCGACGTACTTCCGCTTGCGGGCGTAGATCGTGTTCGGCTTTCCCGAGTCCGCCGTCGTGATCATCACGACGAGCGGCTGCTCGCGTGAGCCGGTGCCGGTCTCCAAGGTCTCGACGAGGTCCGCGGTCTTGTGGATGTGCAGCTCGTCGATGATCGCGCCGTGCAGGTTCGCGCCGTGCTGCGCGTCGGCCGCGGATGAGATCACCGAGAAGTAGCTGCCCGAGCGCGGGTGCAGGATCTTGCCGGTGCGCGGGAGGAAGCGGCCCTTCAGGGCTGGCGAGGACTCCACGAGTTTCTTGATCGGCGCGAACACGAAGCCGGCCTGGTCCTTCGTGGAGGCCGCGGCGACGACCTGCGCGCCGGGCTCGCCGTCTGCGCCGGTCAGGTAGACGGCGAGGCCGCCCGCGAGGGTGCTCTTTCCGTTCTTGCGGGGCACGTCGACGTAGAGGGTGCGGATCACCCGTACCCAATCGCCGGCGTCGTTTTTCGCGACCCAGCCGAACACCGGGGCGATGATGTAGGCGACCTGCCAGCCGTCCGGCATGAGCGGCTGGCCTGCCCACTTTCCCTGGGTGTGTCGGAGGTTCTTGAAGGCCCGGATGACCGCGTCAACCCGTTCGGGGTCGAACATGGCGCCCTTGACCGCCGACGGCTCCGGGGTCTTGTGCAGTGGCGGGTGCTTCGGGAATTCGAAGCCGCGGGTCACCATGTACCAAGCGACCTCGCGGCTGATCTTCAGCCGCCGCAGCACGGTGGCTGACGGCAGACCGAAGGCCTCCCCGCTAGAAGGGGTTGTCGTCTCCGCCATTCTGGTCATCTCCGCTCACGAGGTTCTTCTCGGCGGCGGGGGTGATTCCGAACTCAGCGCACCATGCGCGGAAGTCCTTACTGGCACGTTCTTCGATTCCGACCCAGGGGGCCGCCACGACGCCCTGGCTGTTCTTGCCGAGGATGGCCCGCTCGCGGCGGAACCGGACGGCCTCCCGCCACCGGGCGAATGTCTCGCAGACGACCTCGAGGGCGGGGCCGTCGATCGGCTTGAGGAGGCCCACGGTCTCCATCTGCTCGACGATCCGGTCCCACAGCCAGGAGGCGTCCTCCGACAGCTCGGCCGGTTTCGGCGGGGCATGCCGGGTGAACTTCGGGCCCTCGTCGACCGGCCGGCCGCCGGAATCCGTGGGCCGCCCGTCCTTCCGCGTCCCCCGGCCGTCGATGATGCGAAGGGCCGGGGGTGTGGCCTTTCGACCCGCGTTCGCTGCGGCGGCCATCAGGTCACCTCCTGGTGGAAGTCCACGGCCTTCCCGTTGCGCCTCGGAAATTCGCCCGTCTCCTTCTGGTACCGGGCGCAGATCACGTCCACGTAGCGCGGATCGAGTTCCACGAGGCGGGCGTGCGCGCCGTGGTAGTGCGCTGCGATCAGAGTGGAGCCGCTGCCGCCAAACGGGTCGAGGACGATTCGGCCAGGCCGGATGCTGTTTGCCATCATGGCGAGGATCAGCTTGACCGGCTTCATGGTCGGGTGTTCCCTGTTGGCCGGCGGCTTCGGGACCTCGAACACGGTCGTGCTGTTGTTCGGCCCGTACCATCGGGGCCCACCGCGCCCGAGGCGGCCTTCCCCGCCCGGGGCGAATCCATAGAGGATCGGGTCGTGCGTCTTCCCGTCTCCGGGCTCCATTTCGGGCGCGGTGGCTTCAAGGATGGGCTCGTGCTGGTACTGGTAGTCGCTGTGCCCGAGCACCATGGTGTTCTTCACCCAGACGAGGTTCTGCCGCACGAGGTAGCCGGCCTTACGCATGGCCGCCTCGAAGGTGACTCGCCGGGTGTCGGAGTGCGCCACGTAGACGGGAGCGCCCCCCCTCAGTACCGAAACGCACGCCGCGAATGCGCGATCGAGCAGCTGCTCGAGATCGTCGGCGCCGTCGTTCTCGATCGTCAGGGCGTCCCCGGTCTTGCCGGTGTACTCCACGCCGTAGGGCGGATCGGTCCACATCATGTCGGGCCGCTCGTCGCCGAGGAGCGCGGCCAGGACCTTCGGGTCGGTGGAGTCGCCGCAGATCACCCGGTGTTCGCCGAGCTGGAAGATGTCGCCCGCCTGGGCGATCGGGGCGGCCTTGACGGGGAGCTCGTCGGCGCTGTCCGGCGCCTCCGCGGGCTCCTGCTCGGCGCCGTGGACCATGGCGTCGAGGTCGTCCTGGGAGAAGCCGGTGCCGTCGACGTCGGGCAGGGATGCGAGGAGCGCCTGCAGCTCGCCGTCGTCGTAGGTGGCGAGGTCGTTGGTGCGGTTGTCGACGAGCACGATCCGCGCGGCGCGGTCGTCGTCCACATCGACGAACGTCGCGGCGATCTGTTCCCAGCCGAGCTCGCGGGCAGCCTTGAGCGTGTGGTTGCCCGCGAGCACTTCCATGGTCCCGGTGCGGACGACGATCGGCTTGTACTGGCCGTTGACCTCGAGGCTGTGCGCGATCGCGGCGACGTCACCCTTGCGCGGGTTCTTCCCGTAGTGCTGCAGGCCGGCGATGGGCACGGTGAGCTGCGAGAGCGTCGGGTGGATGTTGGCGGGGGCCATGGTCACTCCGGGGTGTGAGGGGCGGCCCAGGTCAAGGGGCCCTTACGATCTGAGATGTTTTGCGGAAAGCTGCCGCCGTCGCGCTTCTGCGCCCCGGGGCTGCGATCAGGACTCCCCTCCCCGGCGCTGTGCGGCCCGTCGGCGCGCTCGTTTCGCGGCGAGGGTCTTCTGTACGTGGTGCTCGTGGCAGAGCGTCTGGCCGTTCTCTGCCGCGAGCTTGGATCCGCCGTCTGCGATCTCGATGATGTGATCTGCTTCGAGGTTGTCGACGCTCCCGCATACCCGGCATTGGGGTTCGCGGGCGAGTTGGGCTTTGCGGAAGCGGGCTCGTTCGGCGCTGGTGAGTTGCTGGGTGTTCTTGCTGGGTTTGGACCAGGGCTTGCGTTGGTGGTTGGCGCATCGTCCGTGGCGTGTGGCTTTGGCTCCGCAGTGGCAGCGGGTGGGGGCTGCGTAGGGCATGGGGGCCTGCTTGCCGGGGGTGGGGTTGTTGCGCCGGGGTGGGGGTATGCGAAAGGCCCGGGCGGGGATGCCTCGGGCCTGGGGTGGGGTACCTGTTTTTGGGTACGCCAAGTACGCCCTTTCATGGTAGTTATCCACAGGTGCGTGGGTCAAGTCGTTGTGGGGGGCGTGTCGTGACGCTTGTGACATGTGGTTCTAACTATGAGTTGCATGGGGGTGTGTGCGTGTCCGGGTGTGTAGGCGATAAACCTTTGCGCTCTACGGTTTTCATAACCTAGGTGTCTGTGTCGCTTGTGTCACCGGGTGGGCTTGGTTCGGCGTGTTTCCGGGGTTTTGGGCTGTGACGCTTCTCAGGCTGGTTGCGTCATGGCTGGGTGGTGGTCGCGGGCTCGTGACACATGTGACGCATGATTGGGGGTTGGTTCGAGCTGTGGTGTGGTGGTCGCGGTGACGCAACTGGGCTGTGTTGCGTCACCGCGGTTGGGTTACCGGAGTTCGGCGCTGACGCGGTATTCGTGGCGGTCCGGGAGGTGTTCGTCGGCGGCTTTCCTGGTGACTTCCAGGGTGATGGTGGTGGGGTCGATCGTGTTCCCGCGGGTGCGGGCGTGCTGGAAGATGAGGCGGATGCCGTCAGTGAGGCTGTACTCGACGCCGAGCTGGTCGTCGTCGAGGTCCTCGTGGTGGGCGAGGACGTTGAAGTACTCGATCCGGGTCGGCCCCTGTTCGAGGCGGAGGGCGCCGTCGGCGAGGCTTCCGGTGCGCGCGGGTGCGGGGACCATGGCCGTGAGGTGGCCGGTGGGTAGTCGTCTCATGCTGTCCTTGCCTCCTGGTGGTTGATGATGTTGGCGAGCCATTCCCATTCGTGGAAGGGCCAGGTGGGGTTGTTGTGGTGCCAGGTGCCGCAGTCCGATTCGGGCGGCTCGCAGGCTCCGGACTCGCAGCGGATGACGGGCTGGCGGTTGTGCTCGGGTCCGATGAGGCGGAGGTAGAGCTTGTCGTGGTGGCACCATGGGCAGTCGGCGGCGAGGTGTTGGCCGTCCGTGATCTCGGAGAGGTGCGCGGCGATGGTGCGGCGCAGTTGGGCGGTCTCGGCGTGGATCCTGGCTTGGGTCTCTTCGGTGGCGTCGAGGTGGTGGTTGCGGAGGTATTCGAGGAGCAGGAGGGGGTGGCTGTATCGGTGGGTGAGGGCTTTCTGGGCGATGGCGTCGTGGCCGAGGTCGTGTGCGAGTTCTTGGGCGAGCACGGTGATGGTTTGGACGAGGGTGTCCATGTGGTCGAGGGTGTCGAGGTGGATGGGGGCGGGTGATTCGCCGAGGACGAAGGCGCCGTGTTCGAGTTTCTCGGCGCGGGCTTGGGCGTCGAGGTGGGCTCGTTGTTCGGGGGTGAGGGTGGCTTGTCGCCAGGGGCGTGGTGTGCCGCGGAGGCGGGTGGCGGTGAGGCCGGCCCAGCGGGATTCGAGCCAGGTGAGGTTTTCGGTGGTGGTGGGTGCGCTCATTCGGTGATCTCCGTGATGTGGATGATGGCGCCGGGGAGGACGCCGTCGGCGTAGTGCTTGGCGAGGAAGGTCGAGACGACTTGGGAGTCGTCGCTGTAGGCGCCGGCGCTGGTGAGCGCGTCGAGGGTGGAGCGGGTGATCTTGTCGATGTCGGGTTTCGTGGTGGGGAAGAGCGGGGCGCTGTCGCGAAGGAGGTGGGCGTTGCGGCCGGTGCGGTAGTGGCTCTTCGGTCTGGCGAGGTAGAAGAGGATCGTTGCCCGGACAGGGCCTGTGATCGGGCGGTGTGGGCCGTCGGCGAGGACGGTGGTGCGGACGTCCTCCCGCCAGGTCTTGACCTTGGGGCCGGCGCTCTCGGTGAGTGCGACGCCGAGCTTGCCGTTGGCCCTGCGCACGGGGAAGCCTTTCTTGCTGCCCTGCGGGGCTGGTGTGCCGTAGACGCGGAAGACGAGGGTGCGCTCAGAAGGGTGGCGGGTCGTCGTGGCCGGCTGCTGCGGTGCGTGGTGGTCGTGGGAGGAAGCCGGGGTATCGGGCGCCGCAGCGGTGCTCGGGGACGATGATTTCGAGCGGTTTGGGCGGGACGGGGATGGGCCCGTAGAGGTGGTCGCTGTCGCGGTCGTGGATGTCATAACTGCGTCCTCTCTTGGTGAGGTTGTAGGTGCTTCTGCGGATGGTGAGGCAGGCGTGTTCTTGCTGGGTGGTGATGGGTGTGGGGTCGACGGTGACGGTGGCTGCGGCGACGTCGCCGTCGATGCCGGTGAGGGTGAGCTCCTGGCATCGGGGGCATCTCCCCCATTTGGCGGATCGGAAGCCGCCGGTCTTGGTCTCCAGGAGGTCCCGGAGCCAGGGGTCCATGCCCTGGCCCTGGGCCGGCCGTGGGGGTGCCGGGGCTTGGAAGAGGGCGGGCTGGGTCATTTGCGGTCGGCTGCGCAGTCCGGGCAGTAGTCCAGGCCGGGGAGTCCGCGGCCCCCGATCCAGTGGCCGGTGGAGACGCCGACGGCCCAGCCCAACTTCCGGAGCTTGGCTCGGGCCGCTGCCGCGGGCTTGTCGACGGCCACGCCTGCCTGTTCCCACCAGGTGCCGCATCCGTCGCACATGATGGTTCGGACGGTGGTGACGGTCATTTGCTTGCCTCGATTCTGGGGATGGTGGGGCCGGTGGTGATGGCTTTGAGCTGTGCTCGGAAGCCGGTACGGACGTGGACGGGTGTTCGGGGGTCGGTGCCGGCGGCGTCGGCTTGCTGGATGAACTGCATGAGGTCGGCGAGGGTGAGGCCGTCGCGGTCGCGGGTGCTGTAGGTGACCTCGGTGGTGGCGGTCATGGCCGTTCCTCCTGGGGGTGTTTTCTGTCAGTGGGCGGTGGGACCCTGTTGGCATGAGCGTGGATATGGGGTTCAAGGACCCGGTGCGGGGTCCTGATCCGGTGGTGGTGCCGGATGAGGTGATCGCGGCGCAGCGGGTGGTGCGGCCGCGGAAGTCGTGGCCGGTGTGGGTGCGTCTGACGTTCGCGGACGGCCGTCAGCCGCGGATCGAGGACGGGTTCGCGGTGGCCTGGACCCGGGAGCATGTGCTGGTGAGCGTGCGGTGGCGGATCGAGTACTACCTCGGGACGCGGGAGTTCTGGGTTCGGGCTGACCAGGTGAAGCGGCGGGCGATCGTGCCGAGCCGGCCGCGCCGGGATGAGGCGGTGCATGGGGTCAGCCGTCCTGGCCGGGGGTGGCGTCCGACTTCAGGGTGAATGGGCCGTATGCGGGAGCAAGCCCTGTGCTCGTGTAGTCCGCGCCGCCCTCTTCCTTCCACCGATGGGGGTCTCCGGGAATCGGCGGCTCTACCTTCGTCCAGGTGTCGCCGTCTCTGTCCACCACCTCGGCTCCGACGGGGAGCGCGTCGAGTTCTCTGTGGGTGGTGATGGTGCGGCGGGGCGGCTGCCATCCTCGCTCGATGAGGACTGGAAGGGTGTCGGCGAGGAACGCGAGGGCGCTTTCGCGGAGGGCGTGCTGGGTGATTGGCGCGACGGCCTCCCAGGGGACTCCTGCGCGGCCGGTGTCGAAGGGTGCTCGCGCGACGGTGTTGACGAGCTCTGCGGTGATGTGTGGCTGGTGAGTCATGGCTGGGCTTTCCTGATTTCGTACCGGTGTTCGAAGTAGATGTGGTCGCGGTAGGCGGCCCGGACGGCGCGTTGCGATTCCTCGGTGGTGGCTGCTGCGGCGTCGATGTGGGCGCCGCAGCGGGGGCAGGTGATCCGGTAGGCGGTCCGGTTCTTGGCGGTGATCCAGGCGTGGGCGTAGGCGGCGATGAGGCCGGCTCCGAGGGCTCCGGCGATGATGGCCAGGAGCGGGAAGTACTCGCGCCAGAAGTTGGCTGGGGCGCCGAGGAATACGCCAGCGCCGATGAGGCTGATGACCTGGTAGACGGGCGTCTTTCGTTCGCTCATGGCTGGTCCTTGGATTTGAGGGTGGCGGTGATCTGGTCGCAGATGTCGGCGACGGGGGCGCTGGGGTCGATGAGGTCTTGGGCCTCGAGCAGCTGCAGGGCGCTGAGCCCGAGGTCGTGGCTGGCGGCCCGACGCTCGGCGAGCGTCTTACGCTGGCCCGGGGTGAGGTCGATGTGGCCGAGCTGCCGGCGCCAGTGGCCGCCGCCACGTTCGATGACATGGCCGCGGACTGGGCACCATCGGTCTCCGGTGCAGGAGGGGTTGAGGGGCTTGCGGGCGCTCATGCTCGTTCTCCGGGGTGTGCGCGGGTGACGTGGGCCTTGTGGAAGGCAACGGCGGTGTCGTTGGCGAGGGTTTCGTTGGGGCTCTCGACTTCGCAGGACCAGCCGCAGTGCTCGCAGGAGGCGATGCAGGTTGTTGGCCGGCGGCGCGGGCGCGGCCAGAGGATGAGCAGGAGCGCGAGGGCTACCATCGCTGCTGCGATGAGGAGAGTGTCGGTTCCCATGGCAGTGGGTCCTTTCAGTTCGGCCGCACGTGCGGCGCGTGGTGGAATGCAGGGGTGCGGAATTTCTTATGGGTCATGGGGTCGTTGCCGTGGCGAAAAATCGGATGGGTTGTTCTTGGCCTTGCTATCGCGGCAGCACTCGCGTGGTGCCAGCTAACGGGCAGGCGATTTGACCAGCTGGTGTCCGAACCGTTTCTCGGTTTTAGCCGCCACCAATGGGGAATCTTGCTGTCCGGAGGACTTGGCGCAGGGTTAGCGGTGCTCGGCGTCGTATGGACCCTGAAAGTGCAGCGGCAGCAGTTCGACGTGCAGCAAGAGATCAGAACTCGGGCCGAGGCGAAGAGGATTCTGTCGGGCATCATCCCTGTCGTACGCCGAATTGCAAGGCGGTTGGAGGGACACACCCCCCTTAGGCTTAGCTTCTTGAGCGACCCCGCCCAGGCACGAGTGGTGTTCAAATCCAAAGCGGACTTCTTGGCTGAAGGAGCTACAGAACTGTTCGAGCTGGGCCCCTCGGAGCAGCTCCTGGCGGGGGCGATCTGGGATTTGGCCGCTGTCGAGTCTGCGCTATCGGATGAGACCTTGCTCGCCAACTTGACGGCGAAGCAAAGTGGCCAGATCGTGGTCCAGCTCTGGATGATCGAATCAGCGATCAAGTCGTGGACAGCTACGAATCCCACCAACCGGTCATTCAACGTCAGCGAGGTCTGGCGAAGCCTCCGCGTGATCATGAGGGTCCTACGATCTGCGGGCTGGGAAGGGCCCGAGATCGCTGTCGAGATCGTTGACCCGAGGGAACTTGCCCGCATGGTCAGAAGGTCCAACTTTGACTTCTTCAATATCCACCTCGGTCTCCGTCGTGCTCGTCGGCCGCGTCCTGAGAAGCGATGAGCCCGACGCGGCCGTAGAGGCGTTGGTGTCCGGTCCTGGGTGCGTTGCGGCCCGTTGTGACACCGTGCCGCTCGAGCTGTGAGGGGAACGCGCGCCCGGTGACGGGCCGCTCCCCCTCGGCACGGCACCATGCCTCGTAGGCGGCGCGGAGGGTCGCCACGGGCGCGCTCATGTGGACCGCGTCGGGCCCGGTGATGCATTCGTCGGCGAGGAACCGGCCGACGGTGTCCGTGCTCGAGGCATAGGCGGTGGTCGCGGCCTTCACCTGCTGCGGCTCGCGGAGGCCCTCGGTGGCGTAGGCGGCGGCGCCGGCGGCGATCCAGGCGAGCACCGCGGGACCGTGATCGGTCGCGAGGATCCCCTGGAGGTCGTCGATGCGCTTCTCTTCGGGCACGGTGTGCTCGAAGGGGATGAGCCGGAGCCGCCGCCAGAAGCTGTTGCCGCCGGAGTCGACCGCGGGCTGGTGGTTGCCCATGAGCCAGAGGCTGTGGGTGGGCGTGAAGGTGAAGTCGTCCTGCCGCATGAAGCGGGCCGTGAGCGCGTCGCCGCCGGTGAGGAGCTTGACCTTGGACTCGTCGAATCGTGCCCGCTCGTCGACCTCGGAGCAGATCACGAAGCGGCGGCCGGCAAGGCGGGCGATCTCGGTGGAGTGCTGCTGCAGCGGGTTCGCCATGAGGAAGTTCGCCGGGGCGCTCGTGGCGTAGTCGCCGAGGACGCTGCGGAGCGCTTCGAGGAACACGCCCTTGCCGTTCCCACCGTGCCCGTAGCAGAAGGGCAGGATGTGCGCTTCGACCTTCCCCACCGCGGAGTACCCTGCGAGGCGCTGCATGTACGCGGCGATCTCGTCGTCAGGGAACGTGGTGCGAATGAAGTCGTCCCAGAGGGCCGGGTTGGCGTCCGGGTCCGGTGTGACCGCGGTGATCATGGTGTGCAGCTTCGCCGGGTCTGAGGGCGTGAGCGTGCCGGTGCGGAGGTCGAGGATCCCGCCAGGGGTGTTGAGCTCCCACGGGTGCGCGTCGAGGTCGTCGATGCTGACGACCATGCGGTGGTCGGTCTGCGCCTGGGCGAGGGTGTTGGTGATCCCGACCGCGGAGAGCGCGGACTTCTTGTGGCGGGCTTCAGTGTCGTTGTTCTCGGGCAGCCGCCGGGCGACGTCCTTGGCGAGCTCGCGCGCCACTCCACCGCCCTTGGGCTGCCATTCCCAGCGCGACCCGGTCCAGTGAAGCCACCGGCCGCGCTCGGCACAGAACCGGATGGTGTTCCCGTGCTCGTGGATGAGGGCGAGCGCGTGCCCGTCGTCGGACCGGGCGAGGGTCTTCACGGCGGCGCGGTGGTCGTCAAGGTTCGTGACCGGCGCCAGGGCCGCGGTCCCCTCGGTGAGGGGCGTCGTGATGGTCGGGGGCTGCTGCCGTGCCGGGACCGACGCCAGGGCGGCCGGTGCTGCGGGTGCGGGGCGCGCGGCCGAGGCGTGCTGGTGGGTGCCGAGGGCGTTGGCCCAGGCGGCGGGCAGTTCAGTGCTGATGTGCGGTTCGGACCCGTGGCCGGCCTTGCGGAGCGCGGAGGCCGCGGCGGAGTGGTTGCCGTTGTGGGCGAGCAGGGCGTACGCACCGAACTTGGTGTAAGGGACCTCCTGCTGGAACTGGGTGCTGGAGGTGAAGACGAAGAGCCGGTCGCGGTCGCCCTTGTGACCGGTGGTGGCGCTGATGCCGATGTTCTTGCCCGGGCGGCGCCAGTAGGAGGTGCCGGAGTGGTCCTTGTACACGAACGCCCAGCCGTGAGGCTTGAGGATCTCGTCCCAGGTCGTGCGGGCCTCGTAGTCGTCGCCGGGTGTGGTGCCGTCCTCGATGGATCCGCGCGGAGCGGCTGGGACTGCGAGCGCGGGCTGCTCGGCGGGCTGCGGCTGCGCTTCGGTGAGGGTGGCGAGGAGCCCGAGGAATGCTTCGCGCTCGTCGACGGTGAGGGTGGGGATCGTGGAGGGGCCGCCTGCGATGCGGACCCAGGCTCTCCCGGTGGGGTGGACCATGCCGGTGGTGGGTGCGGCGACGACGTAGCCGCCTTCGGAGCGGGTTTCGGCGATGACGGTGCGGTCGGCGGCCTTGGCGAGCTTGGTGTTCCCGGGCATGGTCCAGCCCTGCTCTGGCTGGACCCGGTAGAACCAGTGCCATCCGCCGGAGGGGCTGAGTTCGAGCCATCCGCTGCTGACGCGGTGCCAGAGGTCGCCGAGGCCGGATGCTTCGGCGAGTTCGGTGAGTTCGGGGACGCGGTGGGCGTGTGCGCCTTCGATCTCTGCGAGTTCGAGGTTGCCGCTGATGGTGCCGGTGACGATGCCGACGCCGAGGGTGGTTCCGGTGGGGAACCAGGAGCGGATTTCCTGTTCGGTGGCGCGGCCGGTCTGGTATTGCTTCCACTTTCCGGCGGGGCGTTTCGTGCCGTCTGCGGCGACGGGGAGGACGCTGATCCCGGCCGCCTGGAGGTCGAGGGCGGCGGTCAGGATGTTCGGGTCCTGGGTGGTCATGGGTGCGCTGTCCTGTTCTGGCGTGCTGGTGTGGTGGTCAGTTCTTGGCGGGGTCGTTGTCCCCGGTGTTGAGGGCGTCTGCGAGGCTGTTGGCCATGGTGTGGAGGCCGTCGGCGAAGGCGAGGAGGAGCCCCGCGGCGATGTCTCGGCGCTCCTTCGAGACGCTGCGCTGCGGCTCTTCATCGGAGGCATACGGCCAGTCGGCGTCATGAGCGTCGACGACCTTCACGTTGGCTTCGAGGAAGGTGAGCAGCGCCTCGGCGAGGTGGTCCACTCCCGCTTCCGCGGTCGGCTCTGAGAGGCGAGTCCCGCACCCGCAGTCAATCGACCCGTCAGCGTTGGCTATCGTGACGCCGAGGTGGTGGTTGAGGAAGTTCGCCAGGACCCTCTTAGCGGGCAGCTGGACCGTGACTGGCATGGGAGGTTCGGTGACCGGCTGGTCGATGGCGCTGAGGGCGACCCGGACGATGTCGGAGATGGTCTCGGTGTCGGGGCGGGTTCCTGAGACGTGGTACCAGTCGAGGACGGCCTGGACGGCCTTCTGGTGCTGTTCGGGGGTGGCGGTGCTCATGGTGTCCTCCTGGGGGTGTTCGGTTGTTGGTGGTGGACCTGCCCGGATTCGAACCGGGTCCGGTGTCCCTCGCTGACGTGGGGGCGTTCAGGTGAGGTCCGCGGTTGCCTATCAGGCCCGGGGGTCCTGCCGCCCAGACGCTCGGGTCGGGTGACGGGCGGCAGGAACCGGTGGGGAGGGGTGCTGCTGGGGGTGAGCGGTCAGCCGTTGAGGTGCAGGTAGCCGTGTTCGACGGTGTAGGCGAGGACCTGCTGCGCGATCTCGTCCCAGGCCTCCTTGCGCGCCTGGTCGGCGTTCAGGAGCTTGATGCCGAGCTTCAGCTGCCCACCGGTGAGGCGGTAGCGGAAGGCGGCACGCACCTTGTAGGGCTCGCCGCCGTGGAAGGGTGCGAGGGCGAGGTGCAGCTCGGTGGGGATGCTGAGCTGGCCCGCGGCGCCCGCGGTCGCGCTGGTCTCTTCCCGGTAGCCGAGCTGGACGTTGCCGTCGGCGAGTCGGGTCGCGGACTCGAAGGACACGCCCCGCTTCACCTGGAGGGACTGGGCGATTTCGAGGACCTCGGCCGGGTTCGGTGTGACGATCTCGAGGGCGTGGAGCTCGATAAACTCGGCGAATTCCTCCTGCCCCATGAGCCGCCCGTCGATGTTGACCCAGGCTGCCCATTCCTTGCTGTGCACGAGGTTGAGGGTGACGCTGTGGTCGTAGCGGCCGTTTTGGCCGAGGGCGGGGTTGTCCCCGTCGATATCCGCAGAGATGCGGGCGGTGACTTCATCGGCCATCACCTCGGTCTCGCCTTCCTCGCCGTACTTGCCCAGGTACGCGGCGAAGGAGGCGAAGTCGGTGACTCCGACTTCGCGTGCCCGGGGTCGCCGAGGCTGCTCCGCGTAAGCGTCGGTGTCCATGACTCGCTGGCCTCCGTCATGGCCGGCGAGGACATAGATCTTGCCGGGTTCGAGTTCTTCGGGCTTGGCCGCGAGTTCGGCGAGGTTCGCGACGACGGCGTTCTCGGTTTCGTTGCTGCTGCTGATCATGGGTTACTCCGTTTCGGTGGTGAGGGTGGTGCCCTCGGGTGCGTGGATGAGGACGGCGGGGTCTTCTGGATAGTCGGGGCGGCGCGTGAAATGGACCGGCCAGGACAGGTAGGTCATGCCGTGCCCTGCCGTCACGGTGATCTCCCAGAAGCCGTCGACGAATTCGACGGTGACCTGGACGCTTTCACCGTTCGGGGCGGTGAGTGTCCCGGTCCACGGGCCGCCGAGCACGTTGAATTCCTCCCGGACGGGTCCTTCGACTTCGACGAGGTCGTCGCTGGCGCCGTAGATACGGAACGGCTCAGGGCTGCTGCTCTCGGTCATCGGGCTTCCCGCAGTTCGCGCGGCTCAGCGGGCGCGGAGACGTCGCGGAGGCCTTCGAGTTCGGGCTGGTTGGGGTTGGAGCGGGTGAGGTTGCCGGTGCGGTCGGCGTAGTAGATGCGCTCGCCGCGGTCGTGGGCGGGGGCCTTGAGTACCACGTTGTCGCTGACGCGGAGGATCTCGTCGTTCTTCTTGTCGACCGCGACCTTGATGGTCAGCGTGAGGGTCCCGGCCTTTCCGGTGTCCTTCACCGCGGCGATGAGGTCGTGGAGTCCTTCGGTGAGCTCCTGGTGGGCTCGGCCCTGCTGGGCGAGGAAGTCCGCGAACGGGCGGGCGTGCTGCTCTTCGGTCATGGTTTACTGCTCCTGTTCTGCCGTGGGCTTGGCGACGGTGTGGGCTTCGCGGATGGTCTGTGCGACGCATTCGAGGAAGTCGGCGACGTCCTCGGGGGTTTCGGGCCCGGTGACGTCGACCTTCACGTCGACTCCGCAGTCGTCTGCGAGCGTGGGCCGGAGGACGATTGCCGGGGTGAGGCCGTGAGCGATGCGCTCCAGGATCACCTCGTCGTTGTGGAAGATCGCACGGACCCGGAAGGTGATCTCGTCGGGTTCCTCGGTCGGCTGTTCGGTGCTCACGCCTGCTTTCCCTCGTCGTCGGCGTACCTAGGGGTCGCCATGCGTTCGAGGATGGGGCCGAACTCTTCGTCGAAGATGGCCTGCGTGGTCTCGCTCTTGATGATCGTGCCGAGGTAGATGAGGAGGTCGGCGAACGCGAGCTTGTCAAAGTTCGTCGCGTCGGGGCTGCCTTCCTCGAGAACTGCTCCGATGGTTACCGTCGCCCCGGTGGGCTCGCCGTCCTGGTCCTCGTGGAAGTCGATGAGGACCACCTTGTCGCCGCCGAGGTCGAGGTTTCGTTTCTCGCCCTCGGCTCCTACGTGGAGGACGCGGAGGTCAATGCCGAGCTTGTTGGTCATGGTGTGTGTCCTGTTCTTCTGGTGTTTCCGTGGGTTCGTGGGTGTTGCCCGGGCCGAGGGCGAGGTGGATCGCCGCGACTGCAGCGAAGAGGATGAGGACCACAATCAGTGCGGCCACCTCGCCCGGATCTGGCAGGATCGGCATCGGCTTAGGCGGGCATGTTGCGGATCGCGGCGATCACGCCCGGGTCGGCGCCGGTGGCGGACTGGATGTCCTGGTCGCTGTGTCCCTGCTGGATGAGGGCCCGGATCGTGGCGGCGTCGGTCTGCCCGCTCTGCTGCTGCGCCGGGGCGGGCTGGACCGGTTGTGCGGGCTGGGCCTGCTGTGGCGCGGCCTGCTGGGGCTGCTGGTAGGCAGGGGTGGGTGCCTGCTGCTGGAACTGCTGGGGCGCGGCCTGCTGTCCGCCCAGGACCTCACCGGTCTGCGGGTTGATCTGAACGGGCGGCTGGTATGCCTGCTGCACCTGCTGCGGGGCTGCTGCGTAGGCGGGGCCGGCCGCGGCGACCGGCTGGTATCCCTGCTGCGCGGGCTGGGGCTGCTGCTGGTACCCGGGGGCCGGGGCCTGCTGCTGCGGCTGCTGGGGCGCGAACGCGCCCCCGCCCGGCGCCGGCGGCCGGTACTGGGCCTGGTACACCTTCCGAGGGTTCTGCGGGTTCCCGGACTCCGGGTCGTAGCCGACCATGCTGAGGGCCAGGAAGCCGCCCACCTGCGGGTACTCCTGCCCGGCGGCCTCGACCGCCGCGATCACCGCGGCGAGCTGCCCGCCCTCCTTGCGGCTGACGGTCATGTAGATCGTCCGCTTCCCGGTGTCCTCTGGGTCGGAGGGGTCGCGCTCCTGGGTCTGGACGGTCACCGGCACCTGCATGATCGGGTCGCCCGAGGGCCAGTAGTCCAGTTCCTTCGGCGCCTGTGGGTTCCGGTTGAATTTGGTGGCCTGGAACTGGTTACCGATGTCGGTGATCGTGCCGGCTACCGTCGCGCCGGGCTGGTCGAACTTCGCGGTCTTGGAGTCCCGCTTGATCGGCTTGAAGGCGTCCTGCCACGAGTTTCCGTGGGGCTGCTGAGACATTGGGGTGTCCTCTCTTAGGGGTCTATCGGGTGAAGGGGTTTCGAGCCGCCTGGTAGGCGGCTTGGTGTTCGGCGCTGCACCAGGGGCAGAAGCGGTCACCGCAGTTGGGGTACAGGCTCAGGGCCTGTTCGAGTCCGAGGGCCTTGAGGAGGCCGTCGAGTTGGTTCATGCGGGCCAGCGCGTTCTCGGCGACAGTCCGGTCGAAGGGCTCGGACCAGACGTGGGCGTCGCTGAGCTCGCCGTCGCGGGGGATGAAGAAGATCATCACCAGGTCGGTTTGCCAGCCCTCGTCAGCCCACCCCTTGCCGTACAGGTGGGCTTGGGTGCGGTACTGGGCGGAGGGGCCGTGCGCCTTGTACTTCGCGAGCATGCTGGCGCCGACGAACTTCCAGTCCAGGACCGCGTGCCCGAACTTGTCGAACAGGTCGGTGTGCCCGGGGTGATCCTGGCCGCCGATCTGCCCGACGTTCACCGATTCCTCGATGAGCCACCGGTCCGCGGTGTCGGGCAGCTTGTTCGACCGCCCGAACCATTCCTCCTGCTGCGCGTGCAGCGCGGTGCCGACCTGCGGCTTCCAGGCCGGGCCCCGGTCGGGCTCCGGGACCTGGGCGAGCTTGTAGAGGATCCGCCGCGAGCATTCGATGCCCATTTCGGAGGGCCCGATGCGTTTCTGCAGGGATCGCGGCTGGTTCACCATCGCGTCGATCATGATGTCGAACACCTCGTCGGCGATGCCTTTGGCCTGGTCGCGGAGGTCGTGATCGGCGTCGAGGCTGTACGAGTGCCGGTGCCGGACGCCTTCGGCTTGGACAAGGGCCATGGCTACTTGACCGTGACCTTCGGGTCACCGTTGCCGGGCACCATGAACTGGGCCTTGACCTTCGGCGGGAGGGCCGCCGTGTCGACGACCGTCTTGTAGAGGGTGGGGTTCAGTTCAAGGGGGAAAGAGCTCTGGAAGGCCTCGGTGTCGAAGGTGCGGTTCGGGTCCGTCTTGGTGACGGTGAAGTTGCCAACCGCGGTGTTGCCCTTCTCCACAGAGGCTCCGATCATGGCGAGGAGCCGGTCGGCGCTGGCCTTGTGGTCGGCGGCGGCGGTCTTGTGCATCAGATATTCGGCGACGAGGTCCTCGAGCGGTTCGGCGTCTGCTTGGCTGGTGGTCATTCCGTCCTCCTGTGGAGTTCGTAGTTGTAGACGTCCTCGGCGGCGAACTGCCGCCGGGCGCGGTGGATGCGGGTCCGGATGGTGCCCTGGTAGGCGAGCCGGAGCAGCGTGTTCCGGTCGACGTTCAGGTGGTCCATGGCCTCGTGGACGGTCATCCAGGGGTGCTTGGCCGCCCGGGCGGCGGCGTAGGCGCGAAGGTCCGCTTCGAGGCGATCCTGCTGGGCGAGTTCGAGCATGAGCGCGGCGTCCTCAGCGGTGACGGGCCCGTTGGTCTGCCGGCAGGGGCCGCAGGTCCCGGTGTCGGGGTGGACGGGCCGGTGGGTTTCGCAGGTCCGGCATTTCCGGCGGGGCCAGGGCCTGCGTCCTGCCGTGCTCACTGGGCGAGGGCTTTGGCCAGGTAGAGCCGTGCGAGGTTCGGCTGCCCGGTCCGGATCGCTCGGATTGCCCTGTCGATGAGCTGCCGGGTGCTCATGCTGCGATCCTGGGGGCTTCGAAGATCGCGACGATGGTCTCGACCTGCTCGGGGCTGATGGGCGGCGCGGCTGCGGCGTTTCGTGCTGCTGCGGCTGCGATCTTCGCGTGGATCGAGGGCACCTGCGCTGCACTGTCGCCTGTGGGCTTCCCGGCTGCCTGATTTATAGTGGTCATGGAAGGGTTCTTTCTTTCCGTGGTTTGGTCCCCGGCCCGCATGGCAGTGCAGGCCGGGGATTTTCTTTAACTGGCGACCTTGAGTTCGGGCTTGGCGGGCTTGACAATGTCGAACGCTTCGCCGATGCCGAGGCCGTAGGTGGCGCATACGGCGGCCATGAAGGCTGCCGACGGCGCGGAGCCCTGGTCGACTCGGCGGAGCGTGGTGCGGTCGACGCCGATGAGCCGGGCCTGCTGCTCTTCGCCTGCGACGTTCCCGAGTTCACGGAGTCGGCGGAGCAGTCCGGGCTTGATGCGGATGGTGGGGGCTGGCATTTTCCCTCCCTTCATGTTGCCGTTTTGCCTCAATGCGTTACAAACTTACCTCAGCCTGTGGTGCTTTTGCCACACTTTTTTGGGGATGGGGCACGATCGCCCGCTGATAGTGCCACTTTCCGGCCCTCTGGGGTTGCCGATGTTGCATAAATGCCTCAACATGGAGGCGTGAACACTTTTGAGGAGTACCTGTCAGCCCGCGTTGGGGAGAGCTTGCGAGCAGTCGAACGTGCGATCGACTTCAAGCCGACGACCCTCGGCCGGCACATTCGGGAGAGCCTTCGCGTTGAGACCGTCGTTGCGATCTGCAGGGCTTACCGCTTGGACCTTGCCGAGGCATTCGTCGCCGCAGGCTTCATCACCGAGGACGAGGCCGATCGTCTAGGCACCGCTCGCGCCTTAGCCGGCGCGACTGACCGGCAACTCGTCGAAGAGATGTTGCGAAGGGTCGAGGCTGGCGAGGCCACGGCGGCTCTCACGGAGCCGATCGAAGTCGAGGATCCCGACTACGAAAATGTGTCGGACCCCGCTGCATATGATCTGGCTGCCAAACGAGAGGAGAGGGACATTGCCCCTGACGAACTTCCGAACGAACCCTGATGAGATGGCCCGCCAGCTCGGCGTCCGGGTGCGGACGGCAACCACGCCGCCGGGATGCTGGGGCGTCTGGGACAAGTCTCGGCGGCTCATCACGCTCACTCCGGGAATGGCTCCGCTGCAGCGCACGTCGACGCTTTGGCATGAGCTCGGCCATGCCTACCTCGGGCACGACGGCCGCGCCACCGGCAAGCAGGAGGCGCAGGCGGACCGGTTTGCTGCCAGGCATCTGATCACGTTCGCTGAGCTGCTATCTGCGGTTCGTGAGGACCCTCGGCGCTCGGTGGTGGCTCAGCGGCTTGGGGTTCTCCCCTGGGTACTGGATGCCTATGTGAGGATGCTCAGCGATGTGCAGGTGCGAGCGCTGCGGGCGGCAGGTAAGGGCGTCTGGGCGGCCTGATGACCCAACTGACACTGCACATCGTTGACGCTCCGCATGTGCATGTGTGCGGGTAAGAGCTGATAAGCCCTGTGATGTGTCACTGGCGTCACGGGTGGTCCGGTTTGGCCCTTGAATACGCGGAAGGCCCCATGACGCAACCTGCGGAAGGTTGCGTCATGGGGCCTTCGCTGTTCGGTTCAGCCGAGCTTCTTCCACTCGAAGTGGACGTATTCCGGGTCGAAGTACGGTTCGCCCGGCACGTGTCCTTTCGGACGGCCGCGTGGCGCCGGGAGAATCGTCACGGTCACCAGGGCATCCATGATCGCGCGCTGCTCGTCGACGGGAGCCCCGAGGAACGTCTCGTCCGGACGCTCGGAGACCGCCAGCGCTGCCAGGGCGCTCTCATCTGCCATGGTTGTCGCCAGAGCCTCTGCCTCGGCGATACGGGCGTCCAGGCGAACGGTGGCCGCCTTCAGCTGCGCGCCGTCGAGAAGGCCGTCAGCGTAGTCGTCCGCGAGCTGGGTTCGCCGTTTCCTGAGCGCGGTGAGGTCCGCGACCGCCTTCTGGGTTTCAGGTCGTTGTGCGCTGCGCTTCGGGAAGGCCTGGATGATGTCCGGGCGGCGGAGGTACTCGGCGATCGTCTTGGTGACGAGGTCGTCGACGTACTGCTGTTCCCGGATGAGGTGGCTGCCGCTGCGGCACCGGTAGCAGCGGCGAAGTTCCCCTCTGCCGGAGTTCCGGTATGTCGTGGACCGCATGATGTCGCCGCAGCCTTCCAAGCCGCAGCGGTACCGCCCGGAGCCGAGCCAGCGTACGTCCGAGCCGGTTTGCGTGCGTCGCGCCGGGTCGGTCAGGATTCCTCGGACGGCGAGCCACTTCTCTTCTGGGATGATCGCCGGCCACTGCGCCGGGCCCGCGATCTTGCTGACCTTGGCGAACTTGCCGTCGGGCCCCTTGACCTTCTCGGTGACCTCGAGCAGCCCGGCGTTGCGTGGCCTCAGGAGGATGGCGCGCAGGGCGATGCCGTCCAGGGGCAGGGCCTTCTTGGACGTGGTCGTGAATCCGGCGTCTGTCATCTCCTTGGTGACGGCACGGAGTGAGCGTCCGGCGATGATCGCGTCGGCGGCTTTTTCGAGGGCCCGCGCTTCGTCCTCCTTTACGGTCACACCGTCGCTCTCGTATCCGAAGGGCCGCCGGCCGCCACGCCATTGCCCGCGGGCGACCGCGTCGTCCTTGGCTCGCTTCACACGCTCGGCGGTCCGCTCTGCCTCGGCCGCGTCCCAGGCCGCAATGGTCCGGGCCACCGCGCGGCCGTCGGCGGTGGCGAAGTCCGCCCGTCCGGAGACGCAGGTGATGATCGCGGTGCCGTGCAGCTCGTGCAGCTTGATCAGTTCTTCCCATTCGAGAGGGCGCCGCGTGATGCGGGAGTTGCTGTAGCTGAGGAGCATGTGGGTCTTGCCGGCGGCGGCGTCCCGGAGCATGGCAGTGTACTTCGGGCGCGGCTTCTTGCTCTTCGTCGATGCGCCGACGTCGTTCTCGATCCAGACCTTGCGGACCTTCACCCCGAGCCTGTCGGCCAGCGCCCGGCAGTCCTCTTCCTGGCGCCCCACGCCGAGGGCCTTGCCTTCTGGGTCGGAGCTGATACGGCAGTAGATATCAGCCCACAGCGCTTGAGATTCCATATGTGTCATTCTATAGTTTTCCCAGTGGCCATCGCCGTCGCGTCGATCGCGGCCAACGGTGAGATCCGAGGCACGGAGGGCGTGGTGTTTCTGGCGGAGCTGGGGCTGGATGGTCGGCTTCGTCCGGTGCGTGGCGTGTTGCCGGCGGTGGCGGCTGCGGTGAAGGCCGGTCATCCGCGGGTGGTCGTGGCTCAGGGGAACGCTGCTGAAGCGTGCTTGGTGCCTGGTGCGGAGGTGTCCTCGTATCGGACCTTCGCCCGGCTGGTGTTCGACTTCGGCGCCGATCCGAAGGAGCTGAACCTGGATTTCGATCCCGCCGAATCCGAGGGCAAGGGGGAGACTGCGGAGCTCCCGGTTCCCGTGCCGGATCTGGCGGACGTCGCCGGGCAGCATGAGGCCCGCTTCGCGCTGGAGGTCGCCGCGGCCGGGGCACATCACATGCTCATGGTCGGCCCACCGGGTGCGGGAAAGACCATGTTGGCCGAACGCCTGCCCGGACTTCTGCCGCCTCTGGACGATGAGGCCGCCCTCGAAGTGACCAGCATCCACTCGCTGGCCACCCAGGGCGAGGTGCGCACCGAACTCATCCGGCAGCCGCCATTTGAGAATCCACATCACACGGCCACGTCCGCCGCGATCGTCGGAGGCGGGGCGGGACTGCCACGGCCGGGCGCCGCCTCGCGAGCACACCGCGGGGTGCTGTTCCTGGACGAGGCGCCGGAGTACGAACGACGGGTCCTGGATGCGCTGCGGCAGCCTTTGGAACACGGAAAACTCGTGATCCATCGGGCCGGAGGTTCCGCGTCCTACCCCTCCCGTTTCCAGCTGCTTCTGGCGGCGAACCCCTGCCCGTGCGGGAAGGCGAGCGGCAAGGGCCTGGAATGCACGTGCACCCCACTGGCGCGTCGACGCTACTTCGGACGACTCTCTGGACCTCTGCTGGACCGCGTCGACATTCAGCTCGGCGTGCAGAAGATCAGCCGCTTGGACCTCGACTCGCAAGGGGAGAACGAAGACACCGCCGTGGTCAGAGAGCGGGTCCGCCGGGCACGGCAGGCGCAGAGGGAGCGCCTCGGACGCTTCGGCTTGGAAACCAACTCGATGGTTCCGGGAAAGATCCTGCGAGGCGGCCTGCGGCCGGATCGTGTCACCACGCGCATTCTCGACGCGGCGATGGATCGAGGTTCCCTCAGCGCCCGCGGCTACGACCGCGTCCTGCGTCTGGCCTGGACGCTGGCCGATCTGGCAGGCGAGACGACGCCGAACAGCGACCACGTGGGGCTCGCCCTGGCCCTGAGGTCGCCGGAGGCAGCGGCATGAGCGAACTTCTCGCCCGCGCGTCGCTCACCCGGCTGTTCGAGCCGCAGGACGCGGTCGGGCTCGCCCTGGTTGCCGTCCTGGGACCGGAGGAGGCACTCGCCGTCATCACGTCCGGAGGAGAACCGGATCCCGGCCTGGAGCAATCCCTCCACGAACTGCTGGCTGAGGAAGGAGGCAACACGTCGTGGAGGGGACTCGGAGCGGCCTTCTCCCGGTGGCGGCCCCGGGTGCCTTCCCTGGCGCCCGAGCGCGACCTGATGGTCCTGCAACGGCTCGGGGGCGGCTTTCTGATCCCGTCGGACGAGCACTGGCCCCAGCAGCTCTCAGACCTGGGCCTTCAGGCTCCGCTCGGGCTCTGGTACCGAGGAAACCCATCACTGCTCCCGGGCGCCGCGCATGCAGTGGCCGTGGTGGGGTCGCGTGACTCGACGGCCTACGGAGCCACGGTCAGCGCCGACCTCGCGCATGGGCTGGCCCGCAAGGGCTTCACCGTGGTGTCGGGCGGGGCTTACGGGATCGACGCGCACGCGCACCGTGCGGCCTTGACCGGCGCCGATCCGGGCGGAAGCCGGGCCGCGACCGTCGCCTTCATGGCGGGTGGGCTGGACCGCTTCTACCCGAGCGGTAACGACGAGCTCTTGAGGACTGTCGCCCGCCGTGGCCTGGTGCTGGCGGAGGTCCCTCCCGGCGCGGCTCCCACGCGCTACCGCTTCCTTCAGCGGAACAGGATGATCGCCGCTTTCGCCGGGGCGACGGTGGTGGTCGAGGCCCGGTGGAGGTCCGGAGCCCTGAACACGGCTCACCACGCCGAGGCCCTGGGACGACCTGTCGCTGCTGTTCCGGGGTCCGTGCTGTCGGCGAACAGCGCCGGTTGTCACCGTCTTCTGCGCGACGGCGGGGCAGTCCTCGTCACCGACGTTCACGAAGTTCTCGAACTGCTGGGAGGTGAACCGGATCCGAGCGGCGACGTTCGGCATCGGGCGGAGGCGGCGATTCAGGACGGATTGACCCTCGAGGATCTGGTCCTCCTGGACGCCCTGCCGCTGAGAACGCCGGTCCCCCCGGAGAAGCTCTGCGTGGTCGCCGGCCTCAGTCTCCTGGCGGTCCGCGCGGGGCTCGGGCGGCTCCAGGTGCTCGGACTGGCGGAGTCTGTCGGGCTGCTCTGGCGCCGAGGGCCGACGAGGAATCCCGCATAAGAGATTGGAGGGGAGTGGGTTACCCGACCCAGCCAGGGCAGACACACCAGGCGCAGATCCGGCACCACCGGATCTGGCATCGCCCGATTCACCGCTGCCTGTCCTGCGCCCCCTGGTCCAGCGAGACTCGATTTCAACCATCCTGGTCCGGCTCGGACCAGGATGGGGGGAGCCTCTGTCCTGCTCGTCCCCTGTCCTGCTCGTCCCCTGTCCGGCTCGTCCCCTGTCCGGCTTGATCCTGGCCCACGGGGACGGCACAGTGGAGAGGTGCCACAGAAACCAGCCCCCTTCCAGGACAGCATCCTGGACGAGTACGCCCGGTACCTCACGGGCGAGCGGGGCCGGTCCGGGAACACGCTGCGGGCCTACCTCACGGACGTTCGGCAGCTGCAGGAATTCGCGGCGAAGGCCGGGGCGACGTCTTGGGATGACGTGGATCTCCACCTCCTCCGCGAGTGGCTGGCCGACCATTCGGCCCGGGGGATGGCGCGGGCCACCCTGGCGCGGCATGGGGCCAGCGCCAGGACCTTCTTCGCGTGGCTCCTCCGAGAAGGCGGGATCACGCAGGACCCCACGCTCCGTCTGCGGTCACCGAAGAAGACCTCCGGCCTGCCCACTGTGCTCCGCCCGGCACAAATGGACAAGGTGCTCCAGGACCTGCAGGCCTCGGCCCAGGAGGCAGATCCTGTCGCACTGCGTAACCTCGCCGTGGTCGAGACCCTGTATGCCTCGGGCATCCGTGTGGGGGAACTGGTAGGCCTCGACGTGGACGACGTGGACCTGGAACGCCGGACCCTCAGGGTCCTCGGCAAAGGTGACAAGGAGCGCACCGTTCCCTTCGGCGTTCCCGCCTCACGGGCGATCGTCGACTGGCTGCGGCGGGGACGGCCCGCGCTGGTCACGGCGTCAAGCGGCCCTGCGCTCTTCCTCGGCGCACGAGGTGGCCGGGTGGATCCGCGGCAGATCCGCAGTCTGGTGGCGGACCGCTTCGCCAGGCTGGGGGACACCGCGGCCACCGGACCCCACGCTCTCCGCCATACGGCCGCCACCCACCTCCTGGACGGCGGAGCGGAACTCCGTGCCGTCCAGGAGCTCCTGGGCCACAGCACCCCGGCGACGACCCAGCTGTACACCCACGTCTCCGTCGAACGACTCAGGGACAGCTACCGTCAGGCGCATCCGCGGGCCTGAAAACCGCGGGCCTGGAGCCTAGAGGAACCCGGGCGACCCCGCCACTGGCACAAATCACCGCCCTACGGCAC
>Ga0302347_1000820_pt1 | contig 43237 bp, 36 predicted proteins | sample PhyWR1_FD_202178 | JGI IMG/M metagenome (GOLD analysis project Ga0302347, IMG submission 202178) | Leaf surface microbial communities from wheat plants in UC Gill Tract Community Farm, Albany, California, United States - DLSL W.R1 (v2)... | ecosystem: Host-associated > Plants > Phyllosphere >... | reverse complement strand
CCGGCGGAACTGATTGAGAAGGTTTGCGGAACCATTTAAAACTAGCTGTCAGTAAGGAAGAGTCAATGGCTAACCACAAGCGTGCGGGTCAACCTGCACAACAGAGTGATTTGATTAACGTTGCCCAGCTTACCGCGCAATATTATGTGCTGAAACCCGATGTCAGTAATGTCGAACAGCAGGTGAAGTTTGGTACCTCCGGTCACCGTGGCGGTTCATTACGCCATAGTTTCAATGAGTCACACATTCTGGCTATTGCTCAGGCGATTGCCGAAGAGCGGGCAAAAAATGGCATTACCGGACCTTGCTATGTCGGTAAAGATACCCACGCTTTGTCCGAACCTGCGTTTATCTCAGTGCTGGAAGTTCTGACCGCTAATGGCGTCACAGTCATTGTGCAGGAAGATAACGGTTTTACACCAACGCCTGCTATCTCGCGTGCCATTCTTGAACATAATAAGCACTCTTCTGTACTGGCAGACGGCATTGTGATTACGCCGTCACATAACCCACCGGACGATGGCGGAATTAAATACAATCCACCGAATGGCGGACCCGCTGATACCAATGTCACCAGCGTGATTGAAAAGCGTGCTAACCAACTGTTGGCGCAAAATCTGGAAGGCGTAAAACGTCTGTCTCTGGATGAAGCTCTGACCAGCGGTTATGTGCAGGAGCAAGACCTGGTACAACCTTTTGTTGAAGGTCTGGTTGATATCATCGATATGGCCGCCATTCAAAAAGCCGGTTTAACACTGGGCGTTGATCCACTCGGCGGTTCTGGTATTGAATACTGGAAACGTATTGCCAGCCACTACAACCTGAATTTAACCCTGGTTAACGATCAAGTTGATCAGACATTCCGCTTTATGCACCTCGATAAAGACGGCGCGATTCGTATGGATTGCTCCTCCGAGTGTGCGATGGCTGGTTTACTGGCACTGCGGGATAAGTTTGACCTGGCGTTTGCTAATGACCCGGATTATGACCGCCATGGTATTGTCACCCCAGCAGGGCTGATGAATCCGAACCATTACCTGGCTGTTGCAATTAACTATCTGTTCCAGCATCGTCCACAGTGGGGCGCTGATGTTGCCGTGGGTAAAACCTTGGTTTCTTCCGCGATGATCGACCGTGTGGTTAATGAACTGGGCCGTAAACTGGTGGAAGTGCCAGTGGGCTTCAAATGGTTCGTTGATGGTCTGTTTGACGGCAGCTTTGGTTTTGGTGGCGAAGAGAGTGCAGGGGCTTCATTCCTGCGTTTTGACGGTACACCATGGTCCACTGATAAAGACGGCATCATTATGTGCTTGCTGGCAGCAGAAATTACCGCGGTAACCGGTAAAAATCCACAGCAGCATTATGATGAGCTGGCTGAGCGTTTTGGTTCCCCGAGCTATAACCGTTTACAAGCTCCAGCAACCCTGGCGCAGAAATCTGCCCTGTCAAAACTGTCACCAGAGATGGTGAGTGCGGATACCTTGGCGGGTGATCCTATCACTGCCCGTCTGACCGCAGCTCCTGGCAATGGTGCTTCGATCGGTGGCCTGAAAGTGATGACAGAAAACGGCTGGTTTGCCGCACGTCCATCAGGCACTGAAGAAGCCTATAAAATCTACTGCGAAAGCTTCCTTGGGGCTGAACACCGTCAGCAGATTGAAAAAGAAGCCGTTGATATTGTTAGCGAAGTACTTAAAAACGCAAAATAAGTCTGCGACAAGCGATTGATGGCGTAATAACGCTGATAAGAGGCCACAACGGATAACGTTGCGGCCTCTTTTTTTACTGCGCTGGAGGAGGACCGACTCTTCTCTCCGGCTTTTCCCGTACTCTGTTTGATAATACGCCATCAACGACAGACTCAAAAAATTGATATAGCATGGCCTACAGCTAATATTCTCTTCGGGAGGTCTCTTTAACGCTTTTAATATCCAGGCAGGCAGTGAATTAAAATATCATTAATGTTTTTCGTCTCGGTATTTTTATTAAGATTGTCTTAGTAACGATTTCAACGCATCCTCATTAATGACATAAGGTATCCACTTATTATCAGGCCCCGCGCCATGCTTCTGATAGAATTTTTCCGCATTAATGTTTCCAGCCATCACGTCCCATTTTAACCGGCCCGCTCCTTTTGCTAAGGCCCAGGCCGCTATATGGCGAAAAAGGTTAGATCCAACACCACCGCCCCTGTGCTCAGTAACTACAAAAAATTCCTTAATAATCATGGTTGTTTTTAAATCATAAGTGAAAGGAATGGCTATTATCACGGCATAGCCAATGATGCCGTCGCGACTCTCTGAGACAAAAATAGAGCATTCCGGATGTTTGCCAAAAGCCCGCGAAAGCAGCGACTCTTCATCAACGGCAAACTCGTTGATATAACGCTCGAATTCAGCTAATGAACGCATATGTCTGAGTAATTCAGGTATATCCTTTGGTAACGCAGCCCGAATATTGACAGGATTATTTAGCATTCGCAGGAGAATCCATCGCCAGGTTCAGATGCCGTCTCTCCCAGGAGTGGAAGCCCTTCATCAACCCATCCGGTAATACCCCCAATCATTTCTTTTACCGAATATCCGAGGCCCGCCAGCCGAACTGCCGCCCGGTGTACGCCATTACAATGTGGACCCGCGCAGTAGACAACAAATAGCGTATTGAGTGGATATTCGGACAGGCTTTCTTTGGTCATGGTCCGAGTCGGAATATTGATAGAACCAGCAATATGTGCTTTAGCAAACGCTGCGCTATTTCTGACATCGACTAATACATAGTCGATATTACCTGTATTTTGACTTTGATAAACATCGGAGCAATCAGTCTCAAAGCTTAAACGACGGCTAAAATGCTGCAGAGCCTCGGAAGGCGTTGCTGGTGGTATTTCACTGATTAAACTTGCCATGATGAGATCCTCTTATTTTGGGTATGTACGGATTGTATAAAAGAGATCTCAAGTGATAAAGTGGCGTAAATGACAATAAGTGGTACTTTTCCGCCAATGTTAAACCAGCAAAATTTAGTGGCTATTCTTGCCTATGACGGCCTGTGTACATTTGAGTTTGGTATTGCGGTGGAGATTTTTGGTCTGCCACGTCCTGAATTTGACTTTCCCTGGTATAGCCATCGCATAGTGTCTGTTGATCCTTATCCCATGCAGGTGTCTGAAGGGATTAAGGTGGTATCCAGCTTTGGTCTGGGATCGCTTTGCGAAGTGAATACGATTATTATTCCAGGCTGGCGTAATCGGGATGAAAAGCCTCCTCAGGAACTACTGGATGCACTATGTGAGGCTTACCATCGCGGAACGCGCCTGTTATCTATTTGTTCGGGGGTTTTTGTACTTGCTGCTGCGGGGTTATTAGAGGGAAAGCGGGCAACAACTCACTGGCGATATACCGCTGAACTTGCAGAACGTTATCCCGGTATCACCGTTGATCCTAACGTTCTTTATGTCGACAGTGGGCAAATCATTACCTCAGCGGGCAGTGCTGCCGGTATCGATGCCTGCCTGCATTTGGTGAGCCGCGACTATGGCGTACACGTTGCCAATATCGTTGCCCGGCGCTTAGTCATGCCTCCTCAGCGCTCAGGGGGGCAAATTCAGTTTATCCCTTCTCCTGTGGCCCAAAAACCACGGGATGAGATTGCGGCAACACTCGAATGGGCTCTTGAAAATCTGCATCGTTGCCTGTCAGTTAAAAGCATGGCGGAAAGGGCATTAATGTCAGAACGCACCTTTCTGAGACGCTTTAAAGAGGCAATGGGTACAACGCCTAAGAGATGGATACTGCAATCACGCATGAATCTGGCGCGTGACTTATTAGAAAGTAACCATCTGAATGATGAGCAAATTATGGAATCCACCGGGTTTGAAACGATGGATGGTTTCCGTTCTGCATTCCGTAAGTCAGTGGGAATATCGCCTTATTCTTATCGCAAAAAATTTGGCGGAGTAATAAACGCAGATTGATTGTTATCTGTTGTTTACCTACTCGGAATAATGGAACTCAATTCTGATACCACTGGGGTCATAACACATCATGTGCATTGATGGCCCTTCTCTGATCAATGCTGGCTCAAATTCGATTTCAATCTGGTTGGCCTTCAGCACATCAAAAAGCTGAAACAGAGCCTCTTTACTTTTAACTCGTAAAGCCAGGTGATGGAGTCCGACATTCATTTTACGATCAAATTTAACGGGCTCTTCTGTTTGTGTTTTCCAGAGCGTTATCATGAGTGAACCCTCTCTCACAAAGATAGCCGGATAATCATCGCGTCGTTTCACTTCCTCCCAGCCCAGAAGTTGAGTAAAGAACCCGGCACTTTCTTCAAGGTTTGATACGGTTAAACCAATATGATGTACACCTGTAGTCACTGACATTGTGAGTGTTCTCCTTCAGGGAAGAATTAATTTGTCTGGCGGATATGCCGGTCAAGAAAGTCACGAATATCAACACCTATCTCTTTAGCATGAGTTTCAAGTGCGAAGTGACCGGTATCATAAAAATGTACCTCTGCATTCGGCAGATCGCGTTTCCATGCACTGGCGCCAGGTGCCATGAAAAACGGATCGTGTTTTCCCCAGACGGCTAATAGTGGCGGCTGATACTCACGAAAATACTGTTGGAAAAGGGGATACATCCTTACATTCGAGGCGTAGTCCAGTAACAGATCAAGCTGAATATCCGCATTGCCAGGTCGCAACACCTGCATTCCTTCAAGCGAATAACCATCAGGTGAAACCAGACTCCGATCGCTAACACCTTCCAGATACTGCCATTTAATTGAGGCCGGTGTCGGAAATTCACTCAACGCACTGCGGTTTTCAGGGGTGGGGTCGCGCCAGTATTTCTGAATAGGTGCCCAGGCCTCGCCCAGACCTTCTTCATAAGCATTGCCATTCTGGGAAATGATGGCAGTCACACGTTGCGGGTGCATTAAGGCCAGTCGCCACCCGACAGGGGCACCGTAGTCGTGAACCATAAGAGTATAGGTGTTGAGATTAAGCGCTTCGGTAAACAGGTTAATGGTCTCGGCAAGCTGGTCAAAGGTATAAGCGTATTTATCTCTTCCTGGCGCCTCGGTAAAACCAAAGGCCGGCAAATCTGGCGCTATCAGATGATAACTGTCAGCCAGTTCGCCAATAAGGTCACGAAACATAAATGATGATCCTGCGAAACCGTGAAGCATAAGTAATGTGGGCGATGCCGGATCGCCTGCCTCACGGTAGAAAACGTTAACATCACCTGCTTGTTTATATCGGTAATGAATTTGTGTCGCTGGCGGGGTTGCAGCGGATAAATCTGTAGCGGTAGCAGTCATGATAAACACCTTGTAACCGTTAAATTGTGAGTTTGAAGGTTACATGTATATTTGGTAACCTGTCAAAAACTATTTTATGAGTTACGGATATTTATGGAATCTAAACAACCCGCTTCTCCGCCTCTCTTTCTGGCCGATAACCTCGCACTGGATTTCATTAACAGTGAATACGGGACAGGTGACGAGAGACATGATTGTTTTGAAGACGCTCTCAGCGTGGCTGACTGGCTTAAAACGGCAGGTCTGATGCTGAAAGATACTGAAGCGCCACCCGGATTATTAGCTGAAGCCCGCCAGCTCCGTGATGCTGCCAGGGTTATCGTATACGCTGCCATGAAACCTGTTGCAGCCGACTTGTCTGTGATTAACAGAATACTGCAGGCCGGACATCCCGAAACGAGACTGCAATGGGATGAAAATACACAGCAATACTGTATTGATGTTCGTTCAGGCACTCACAGTCCCGAAAGTTTTCTCTGGCCTGTTGCTGATGCCCTGGTGAAACTGGTCACTGACGACAAATTCGAATACGTACGCCAGTGTGAGGCTCATGATTGTATTTTACTTTTTCACGATTTGAGTAAGTCGCATCGCCGGCGCTGGTGCAGTATGGCGACCTGTGGCAATCGTATGAAGGTTGCGGCCTTTAGAAACAGGAAAAAATCCTGGGCGCCCTCAACTTAAAATCAAAAGATTTTTTATCCACTACTTGACGGAGGAGAACGATCGTTCTACTATCATTCTATGAACAAAGAGACAACGAATACACGAGAGAAAATCCTCGACACTGCTGAGCAACTTATCTATCAGAATGGTATTCATGCCACCGGTATGGATCTTCTGGTAAAGACTTCAGGTGTCGCCAGGAAAACAATTTATCGTTACTTCACAAATAAAGATGAGGTGGCAGCAGAAGCCCTGAATGCGCGTGATATACGCTGGATGGAATGGTTCAGGGCAGAATGCGATAAAGCGGAGACTCCGCAAGAGCGGATCCTCAATATATTCACCGTGCTTAAAGGCTGGTTTGAGTCTGAGGGATACCGTGGATGTGCGTTTATCAACACGGCAGGTGAGGTGGGGGACTCAGCAGATCCTATTCGCCAGATCGCCAAATTGCATAAACAGAAATTACTGGATTATATCGCTGAACTTACCGAACAGCTGAATACCGAGCAGCCGTTATCTCTGGCAAGACAGCTACTGATATTGGTTGAAGGTGCTATCAACATGTCATGCGTAATGGGTGATTGCAGCGCTGCCGACGATGCAAGAGACATTGCTCAACTATTACTGAAACAGGCTTCGCCCTAGAAGCCTGAGCCCGATAAATAAATGACTCACTAAAATATCCAATTTAACCGGAGGCCCCACCATGTCTGACTTACAGGTTCGCCCACCACTTCCTCCTTTCACTCGTGAATCTGCGATTGAGAAAGTCAGGCTGGCTGAAGATGGCTGGAACAGCCGCGATGCTGAAAAAGTAGCGCTCGCGTACTCGCTGGATACCCAATGGCGTAATCGTGCAGAGTTTGCCCATAACCGTGAAGAAGCCAAAGGTTTCCTCGAACGTAAGTGGAAAAAAGAACTCGAGTATCGCCTTATTAAAGAACTGTGGGCGTTTGGCGGAAATCGCATTGCTGTTCGTTACGCTTATGAATGGCGTGATGACTCTGGCAACTGGTTCCGTTCTTACGGCAACGAAAACTGGGAATTTGGAGAAGATGGCCTGATGCAGCACCGCTTTGCATGCATCAATGATATGCCTATCAAAGAAAGCGAGCGCAAGTTCCACTGGCCACTGGGCCGTCGTCCGGACGATCATCCTGGTCTGTCTGACTTAGGCCTGTAGGTGAGTCAATGATTTTCCGAAATGCCCACGGCTACTGTCCTGGCCGGGGCTTTCTTAGATAGGTTATGGAAAATACACTCTCTGAGAGGTGATGTTTTTTTTCATTTTGACAGTGCGCATTGTTTTCTGAATGGGAATACGGCTTGAATATTTCCCATTTAGATAGTGCGCGATTTAATCGTAAGCGATTTTAATTGGATGGTACTATGAATATCAAATCTGCATTAATGACTGCCGCAATCACAGCCGTTTCGGTCAACAGCTTTGCTGGTGCTGCTCAGCCAGAGCGCCATGTCCAGGAATTCCTGAATGCACTGAACAACGGTGGAGGAAAACCCATTGAGCAACTGGCTGTGCAGGACGCACGTCAGGTATTGATTGATGCGCAGAAAGGCGCAAAGCTGCCCGCTGCTGATGTCAGTGAAAGAACCATTGATATTGAAGGCGGTAAGCTGAAACTTAATATAGTGAAGCCGCATAATGCCCAAGGAATTCTGCCAGTGTTTATGTTCTTCCACGGTGGCGGCTGGATTTTGGGTGATTTTGCAACGCACGAACGGCTGGTTCGTGACTTGGTCAGCGAATCGGGTGCGGCAGCGGTCTTTGTTAACTACACGCCATCCCCGGAAGCACATTTCCCTGTTGCAATTAATCAGGCTTATGCGGCAACACGCTGGGTCGCTGAGCACGGAGATGAAATTGGCGTCGATGGAAAACGTCTGGCGCTGGTTGGCAACAGCGTCGGTGGAAATATGGTTGCAGCCGTCGCGCTTCAGGCCAAACAGCATCAGTCGCCTGCCATTCGCTACGATGTCATGTTATGGCCCGTCACTGACGCGAATTTCAATACTGATTCTTATCATCAGTATCCCAATGGCTATTTCCTGTCCCGCAACATGATGAAGTGGTTCTGGGATGCCTATACCACAAAAGAAAGCGATCGAAACAATATCCTGGCTTCTCCGCTGCGAGCAACCCCTGAGCAGTTACAGGGCCTGCCGCCGACTCTTATTCAGACGGCTGAGCTTGATGTACTGCGAGATGAAGGAGAGGCTTTTGGTCGTAAGCTCGACGAGGCGGGTGTCGACGTGACAGTGACCCGTTACAACGGATTGATCCATGATTATGGTCTGCTGAACGCCCTGAGTGACGTTCCTGCCGTTCGGGCTGCGATTAGTCAGGCCGCTAATGGGCTGAAAGATAACCTGAAATAAAGGCTAAGTGACCGCCGCCGCCATCTGCGGGTCGCGGGTTTGACTCAATACCGATATTTGCCTTACAGGAAGTTTCTGCGTGACGATTCCCTGTAAGGCATAACCCTATTCAGCTCACCGAGAGCGCTACCCTAGAGCCACCATCAGTGCGCCACCGGTAATCAGCACAATACCGATTCCGGCCACTAGTGATACTTTTTCGCCAAACAGAATCACCGCCAGCACTACCGCAAACACCACGCTGAGTTTATCGATGGGCGCGACTTTAGAGACTTCACCACTCTTAATGGCCATAAAATAAAACAGCCACGACAGGGCTCCGGCAACGCCGCTTAAGATAATAAACAGCAGGGCTTTTTTATCTGCAAATACGCTGCCGACCAGATTCAATTTTCCTTGAACCACGACGACACCAACCAAAAACAGTGCCATGACAATCGCCCGAACAGCGGTAGCCGTATTGGCATCCAGTTGCTGCAACCCTATTTTGCCAAAAATAGCGACCAGCGCGGCACTCGCTGCTGATAACAGTGCGTAGAATAACCAGGCGCTCATTATCTTTTTCCCTGAAATTTAATTTATAAAACAAAACGATAACCGACACCGGTCTCGGTTAATAAGTGACGCGGCCGGGCAGGATCTTGTTCCAGTTTTTGACGTAAATGTCCCATGTAAATACGCAGATAGTGGCTGTGTTCAACCGCATTCGGTCCCCAAATTTGCTTTAGCAACTGGCGTTGGGTCAGCACTTTACCCTGATTATTCAGCAGGGTTGCCAGCAGTCGGAACTCAAGCGGGGTAAGATGGATATCCTCATTTCCCCGTACTATTCTGCGGGCGGCAAGATCAACCGTGATATCGTCAAAGTGATAAACCGGATCGGGTTGCACCAGGCTTGCATGACGTCGCAGTGCGACGCGTAATCGCGCCTGTAACTCACCAATACCAAAGGGTTTACTGAGAAAATCATCAGCCCCGGCGTCAAGCGCCATAATTTTATCCTGTTCATTATCGCGGGCAGAGAGCACGATGATGGGGGCCTGGCTCCACTGACGAAAATCACGGATAAAGTCTACGCCATCACCGTCTGGCAGACCCAAATCAAGAATAACCACATCGGGTTTTCGGGTTGCTGCTTCAATAAGCCCGCGCTGTAATGTATCGGCATCAAATACGCGTAGGGATCCATCTTCCAGTGCTGCGCGAAGAAAACGACCGATCTCTTTTTCATCCTCAATCACTAAAACGGTTATCACATGACCTCGTTGATATCAGGAACTGTTGGAGGAGACGATAAGGGTAACATTATCTGAAAACTCACGCCGCCCTGAGGGCGCTGCATGGCAGAAATAGTGCCGCCGTGTAATTCGACAATGGCCCGGCAAATCGCCAGCCCTAATCCGACGCCCGGAATGGCCGACTCTTTATTACCGCGGGAAAATTTATCAAAAATAAGCTGCTCTTTTTCTGGCGGAATGCCCGGGCCGTTATCCCAGACCTCCAGCAGCAGTGAGTCAGCTTCACCCGCGCTCCGGATACCTATTTCAGCTGCCGGACCTGCATATTTGAGCGCATTTTCCAGTAAATTAATCAGTACACGTTCAAACAGCGGACCATCAACATCAATCAGCATCAGCGGGTCGGGTAAATAGAGAGTCACGCGACGACCGTTGGACGCCGGTTCAAACATTTGCAAAGCGCTACCAATGACTTCTTCCAGCGTCAGCCACTCTTTATGTAACTGGAAACCGCCCGACTGAATTCGCGCCATCTCCAGTAAGTTATTGACCAGGCGAGTGGTATTCAGTACATGCTGGCGGATATCATTGGCCTGACTGCTGTATTTTGAACCTTCATCGTGAAGATTTTTTGTCAGTAGTTCTGCCTGACCGAGCAATACCGTCAGTGGTGTGCGCAGATCGTGGGACAGGGCGGCCAGTAAAGAGTTACGCAGTTGTTCGCGTTCACTGGCCAGCCGGGCTTGTTCTTCCCTGGCGGTCAGCAACAGTCTGTCGAGCGCCGCAGCGACTAACAAGGTAAAGGTTTCCAGTAACCTTTGCTGTTCTGGAGTGACTAGCTGACGGAGATTATCGGCTTCGATAACCAGCAGTCCCAGGGTTTTTTCTGTGGTTCTCAGGGGTAAAATTTGATACGGCACCGCTGGGAGGGTATCGGTTCCCGCTCCGGCAGGCTGCCCCTTATCAAAACTCCAGCGAGCGATGGCGTCATCCCACTGCGTTGGTCCCCCTGCGGTAGAAATACCCTTAAGTTTGCCGTTCTCGTCAGGCAATAACAGAAGGCTACGGGCCCGGAAAGTAGAGTTGATAAACTGCACGCTGGTGGTGGCGACTTCTAAAGGCGATCGGTCATCGGCCAGCGCTTTAGACATTTCATAAAGATGTCGGGTACGTTGCTCGCGATAGCGAGCGATACGCGCCTGATAACGGACGCCAGCAGTAAGATTCCCAATCACCAGGCCGACGGTCAGCATGACACCAAAGGTCAGCAGATATTGCATATCTGATACTGCCAGCGTGCCGTGTGGGGCAATAAAAAACAGGTCAAAGCTGATAACGTTGATAACGGCTGCCAGCACCGAAGGCCAGCGCCCATAAAATAAAGCAATGACGACGACACCGAGTAAATAGATCATCACCAGGTTGGCGGTTTCAAAAGTGCCTAGCCAGTGATTAGCCACCCAGGTTATCAAGGCACATAGAGCTACGGCCGCCGCGCAGCCTTGTAACTGTAAACGCCATTTCTCACCCATCCCTCGGGTATCGGCGGTTCGGGTATGGGTAAATGAGGCGTGTTCATCAAGAGCCACAATCACTAAATCGAGATCCGGGGCATATTTCCCTAGCCGTTCGGCAAAGGTACTGCCATGCCACCAGCGGGCCGTAATATGCCGTCCGAGAATGATTTTTCCGAGATTGTGTTCACGAGCATAGCGTACAACAGCGGGTTCTAAATTTGAGTCAGCCAGGGTCGCTGTTTCAGCACCTAACTCCTGGGCCAGCCGCAAGGCGCTGAGAATGCTGTGGCGCTGGTGTTCAGGCAGACGATGAAGTTTGGGTGTTTCCACATAAATCGCGTGCCAGACACTGCCTAATTTGGCGGCCAGACGAGCAGCGATACGCACCAGTTTTTCATTTCCTGGATTATGGCCAATACATAACAGAATGGAATCTCGGGTATGCCAGACTTTATCCTGCCCCTGGGTTTCACGCCAGGCGCGCATCTGCTCATCAACCCGGTCAGCGGTTCGTCGCAGTGCCAGCTCGCGTAAGGCAATCAGATTACCTTTACGAAAGAAGTGTTCGATAGCACGCTCAGCTTGAGCAGAAAGATAGACCTTACCTTCATGCAGACGCTGACGCAGATCGTCGGGCGGCAGATCGACAAGGACGATTTCATCTGCGCCATCAAAAATAGGATCAGGTACCGTTTCCCGAACCTGAATACCGGTTATCCCGCCAACCACATCATTCAGACTTTCCAGATGCTGAACATTAACGGTGGTCAGAACATCAATCCCGGCATGGAGCAGTTCTTCGACATCCTGCCAGCGTTTGGGGTGACGAGAGCCTGGCGCATTACTGTGTGCCAGTTCGTCCATCAAAATCAGGGCTGGATTACGGGCCAGAGCAGCATCAAGATCGAACTCTTGCACCATGCGCCCGCGGTGATTAATCCGTTTGAGGGGCTGAATACTCAGCCCTTTAAGCTGTTCTGCGGTTTCCGACCGACCGTGAGTTTCTACCACACCAACCAGAATATCCAGCCCCTGGCCTCGTAACCGCTGGGCTTCCTGCAACATGGCGTAGGTCTTGCCAACACCGGCACAAGCACCGAAGAAAATTTTCAATTTTCCCCGTGGCTGGCGGCTGATATGTTCCAGCAGCTTATCGGGATCGGGGCGCAGAGGCTCTTCGGTCATCATTAGTCCTTGGTTATGGAGCCTGGAGAGTATCCAGCGCCATATTAAGTGTCACAATATTGACTACCGGCATACCCATAAAATTCACTGACGGAGTGACGGTATGTTCAGCCACCAGACGATTCACCTGTTCTGGAGATAAATGTCTTGCCTGTGCCACACGCGGTGTCTGCCATGCAATTGCCTCGGGGGAAAGCTGCCCGTCAAGACCACTTCCTGAAGCAGTCAGTAACTCAACCGGAACCGCCGGACTGGCCTGCGGATTTGCGGCGCGTAATATTTTCACGCGTTCTTGTATCAGTTTATCCAGTTCAGGATTGCTGGCGGCCAGATTACTGCCCCCTGACGCCATGGGATTATAAGGGCTATCCGCCGTGGCAGAAGGACGGCCATGAAAATATTTAGCCTCGGTAAAATTCTGACCAATCAGGGTTGAACCCCGAACCTGACCCTTGTCGACAATTAACGATCCGTTTGCCTGGGCCTGGAACAACCATTGCCCAAATAATGTCGTCACCAGGGGGTAAGCCCCCCCGGTTATCAGCGTGAGTAAGATCAATACCAGTAAAGCAGGGCGTAAAGTAGCCATTTCTGTCTCCTCTTAAACCAGACCTGAAACGGTCAGGGTAAGATCAATAAGTTTGATGCCAATAAATGGAACGATCAGTCCACCTAAACCATAGATCCATAAATTACGGCGCAGCATGGCCGAGGCACTTAGCGGTTTATAGCGGATCCCTTTTAATGCCAGAGGGATAAGCGCAATAATGATCAACGCATTAAAGATCACGGCACTGAGGATGGCTGAATCCGGGGAGTGCAGCTGCATAATGTTCAGCGCGTTGAGCTGAGGATAAGTGGCGGCAAAAGCGGCCGGGATAATGGCGAAATACTTCGCGATATCATTGGCAATACTGAAGGTGGTGAGCGAGCCGCGGGTCATTAACATCTGTTTCCCGATATGCACCACTTCAATCAACTTGGTAGGGTTAGAGTCCAGGTCCACCATATTCCCGGCTTCTTTCGCGGCTTGTGTTCCGGAGTTCATGGCGACGGCAACGTCTGCCTGAGCCAGCGCCGGGGCATCGTTAGTCCCGTCTCCCGTCATCGCCACCAGGCGACCTTCAGCCTGATACTGGCGGATCAGCGCGAGTTTGGCTTCTGGCGTCGCTTCGGCAAGAAAATCATCCACGCCTGCTTCAGCGGCAATGGCTGCTGCGGTTAAACGGTTATCACCGGTTATCATCACCGTTTTGATCCCCATTTGACGCAATTGAGCAAAACGCTCTTTAATCCCTCCTTTGACGATATCCTTTAGCGCAATCACTCCCAAAACCTTCGCGCCTTCAGCGACCACCAGAGGAGTACTTCCCAGACTCGCCACTTCCTCGACCAGCAGAGAGACTTTGGCAGGGAAGTGGCCTTTATTGGCTTCAATATGACGGCGGATCGCATCCACTGAGCCTTTGCGAATCATGCGTTCCTGAATATTAATCCCACTCATCCGGGTCTGTGCGGTAAAGGGAACGAATGTCGCATGCAGCTTCTGCACATCACGTTCACGCAGATTAAAGCGCTGCTTCGCGAGAATAACGATACTGCGACCTTCCGGTGTTTCATCCGCCAGTGAGGCAAGCTGTGCGGCATCCGCCAGCTCTCTCTCCTCGATTCCGGGGGCGGGTAAAAACGCTGATGCCTGACGATTTCCGAGTGTGATGGTCCCAGTTTTATCCAGCAACAGCACATCCACATCCCCGGCGGCTTCAACTGCCCGACCGCTGGTGGCAATCACATTAGCGCTCAGCATACGGCTCATTCCCGCCACACCAATCGCCGATAATAAGCCCCCAATGGTGGTGGGGATCAGGCAGACCAGTAAAGCGACCAGGACTGTGACACTCACCGCGGTACCGCCATACTGTGAGAAAGGCCATAACGTCGCCGTCACCAGCAGAAAAATAATCGTTAAGGCCACTAACAGAATGGTCAGCGCGATTTCGTTGGGGGTTTTACGGCGTGTGGCACCCTCGACCATGGCAATCATGCGGTCGAGGAAGGTTTCACCCGGATTGACGCTACACTGAATCACCAGCCAGTCGGAAAGAATACGTGTTCCGCCAGTGACGGAAGAAAAATCACCGCCGGACTCACGAATAACCGGAGCAGACTCACCGGTAATGGCACTTTCATCCACCGAAGCGCCTCCGTCGAGGACTTCGCCATCGCAGGGGATAATATCTCCGGCTTTCACCAGCACGATATCGCCTTTACGCAGCGTTGCCGCCAAAACACGCTCAAAAGGTGCATCAGGCTCTGGCGTGGACAGTTTATGTGCCCAGTTGGTTTTATTTACCCCTTTCAAACTACTGGCAAGGGCCTTACTCCGTCCTTCAGCCAAGGCTTCGGCAAAGTTTGCAAACAGTACGGTAAACCACAGCCAGAGGCTAATTGCTGCGGTAAACATTGGGTTTCCTGTCAGTTTATGACTGAACATCATTATTGCCAGCAGCGTTGTGATAACACTCCCCACCCAGACAATAAACATCACCGGGTTACGCCACTGCATCCGCGGAGAGAGCTTTTTAACCGAATCAATTAGCGCCTGACGAATTAAACCAGGTTCAAACAGCGCCTGTTGTTTGCGACTCATGGAAGCCTCGTTATTAAGAAATTAATCAGAGAAAGATGTTCCGCTATTGGGCCTAATGCGAGAGCGGGAACAAAGGTCAGCGCGCCGACTAACAGGACGGTGCCGATTAATAAACCGATAAACAGCGCACCGTGAGTCGGTAAGGTACCCGGACTGGCAGGTTGAGATTTTTTGGTCACCAGTGAACCAGCGATAGCCATTACCGGAATAATGATGCCGAAACGACCTACCCACATGCATAAGGCCAGCAGAAGATTCCAGAACGGGGTATTGGTACTCAGACCGGCAAAAGCGCTGCCGTTATTATTTGCTGCGGAAGAGACCGCATACAGAACTTCGCTAAAACCATGTATGCCTGGGTTAAAGATGGCGCTACGACCCGCATCGGTCATCATCGCCAGCGCCGTTGCCAGTAACACCAGCGTAGGCGTGACAAGAATGGCCATGGCGGTCATTTTCATCTCATAAACTTCAATTTTTTTACCCAGATATTCTGGGGTACGACCAATCATCAGACCGGCAATAAACACCGCCAGTAGCACAAACAGCAGCATGCCGTAGAGCCCTGAACCGACGCCACCAAACACCACTTCTCCGATTTGCATCAGCCACATAGGGATCATGCCCCCCAGAGCGGTCAAAGAGTCATGCATGGCGTTAACGGCACCGCAGGACGCCGCCGTGGTGACCACTACATACAGGCTGGTGGCGAGAATTCCGAATCGACTCTCTTTTCCTTCCATATTGATATCGCTGCTGGAGCCCAGCGGCATCAAGTGCGGGTTACCTTTGAGCTCTGCCCACATCACTACCGCGACACAAATAACAAAAATAAGTGACATCGCCCACAGTAAGGTTCTGCCCTGACGTCGGTCACCGACGGCTTCGCCAAACGCAAAGCACAGCGCGGTAGGGATCAGGAATATCGCCAGCATCTGAATAAAGTTGCTGACTGCCGTCGGGTTTTCAAACGGATGGGCCGAGTTTGCGTTAAAGAATCCACCGCCGTTAGTGCCGAGTAATTTTATCGCTTCCTGTGAAGCCACCGGCCCCAGAGGGAGCAGGTGTGATACCCCTTCAATTGAGGTAAAAGGTTGATAAGCATTGAGGGTCTGAGGTGTTCCCTGACTGATAAATATCAGCGCCAGGACCACCGCTATTGGCAGCAGGATATAAAGCGTAATGCGCATTAAATCGACCCAGGCATTACCTAAGGTGATCGTTGACTGACGAGCGAAACCACGAATTAAAGCAAACACGACCGCGATGCCGGTCGCCGCAGAAGCAAAGTTTTGCACCGTCAGCCCCACCATCTGACTGAAATAGCTCAGGGTGGTTTCGCCACCGTAGGCCTGCCAGTTAGTATTGGTAACAAAACTCACTGCGGTATTGAACGCCAGGTCCCAGGACAACCCGGGTAATTGTTGTGGGTTAAGGGGAAGGTGGCCCTGCATCATCAGGATAATAAACAGCAGCATCAGCCCTAAAAAATTAAGGCTGAGGATCGCCATCAGATAGCGTTTCCAGCTCATCTCTTCTGTGGTACAGCCAATTAATCGCCACAGCGCCGGTTCAATTTTGCTTATAACCGGAACCGGGACATCAAGGATAAGCCTCGCCAGCAAGGTGCCGACCGGTTTAGCCAGCATAAACAGTATCAGCAGGAAGCTGGCAATCAGTAAAAATCCAGAGGCAGCCATTAAAACGCCTCCGCATTAATCAAGGCATAAATCAGGTAAGCCAGCAGAAGCAATACCAGCACGATGCCCGTTATTACGGCGATACTCACAATCCACCTCCAGCGGTGTCAATCTATGTGCTGCGAGAATAGATTTGTGGCTGCAAAGATGTCGTAAAAGTCAGATAGCAAAGTGTAAAAAAAGTATAAAAATGGCGGGATTGAAAAAGAAGCGGTTGATGTTGTTAGTGAGGTGCTGAAAAAAGCATCGGAAGCAGTAAGATACTTAATGTGGGTGAGTAGGCGACCAAGAAACCGCAACGGATAACGTTGCGATTTCTTTCCTGTCTCTAATATTATTGTTTGCGTCCGGGCACGAAAAAACTATCCCGGTCTGATTAAAGACCTGATTAATCTGTCCGGGAGATACTGTATCGCTGATATTCTTCCTTGTAGATAAAGGTACAGGCCAGCATAAAAATGGTCAGCACAACAAGAATAACCAGTGTGGTGGTGGTTCCTGCGAGAACCAGTAAATAACCAGCAATAAGGCTACCTATTCCGGCACTGAGTTTCACGAATGTGCCACTGATTGCTGATATTCTGGCCGCAAGCTCAACGGGCATTTCCTGAATCGTGAAGACGTTATAGCCCACATTCCAGAGCCCTCCCAGTATCGCTTTGAAAACAAACAGCGTAAACATCCAAAAGGGGTTTGCTGAGAAGATAAAACCGACAAATACCATAACCCGTAAGATATTTATGACAAGCACCAGTGTTCTGAATGTCAGTAAATTAATCACTTTTCTCGCCAGGACACTACCAATCAGTCCGCCTGCTCCCAGACCCGATAATACCAGCCCTGTAATTTCAAATGCATTACTCTGTTCCTTGAGTTCCCAGATAACAGCCAGATAAAGAACCGGATGGAGGAAATTATTAATTGCTGTAAGTAAAACCATTAGCGAAAATAGTCGATGGCTGGATAACCACTTCAAAGCATGGCTAATATCTTCGGTTATACCGGATTGCTTATGTTGCACCGGAATAGGTTCATGCACTTTCATAAAGAAAAGAAAACCAAGCGCCAGCAATGAGAACAGAATGACTAAGTAGTAAGGTAAAAAACTATTCATTGATATTAAATAACCGCACAGCGCAGGAGCCAATAGCTGTACCGCTCGTGTTCTTATTTCATAAGTTGAAAGTGATGATGTCGATTTCTGGCCCTGAATTAAGGTTTTGATCACTACAGGTTCAGCCACTTCGGTGAAAACAGTAAAAACACCATATATAAAGGAGACCAGGAGGAGCCATAACAACTCATTGTCATGAAAAAAATTCAACGAAATTATAAATAATATCGTGCTGCCGATTCTTCCTGCTTCACTGATTTTCAGTATTCTAATTTTATTTTTTTTCTCGATAAAAGCAGATGAGACGATCTTGACAAAAATGACAGGACAATAAAATGCAAAGACACACCAACTGATCTGAACAGGATTCAGGTTGAGACTCAATGCTAGCAGGGGTAATGCGATATGATAAATTTCAATACCAAGCAGTGAAAAGGCTGAACTTGCCACAAAAAAATTGAAGTTTTTCTTCATGAGAACTTAAGGTCCTTTCTTTATTTATTGTTATAACAAGAACACCGGACAGCTGTGTATAAGATAAAATAGATGCATCCTCTCATCTTATAATCTATTCAGTTTTCAAGGTGAATGGAAAAACAAATATCAGTATGTTGGTCATTATATTCTTCGAGACCAAATTTGCTATATACAGCTTCACAGTTTCTTCACCAGAGTGATTTTCATTCAGTGGCCGTTATAGTTTTTCTCCCGTTTTATACTGACATTCGGGTAGCTGAAAGAGACACAGACTGATTAACGTGAGTGTTAACACAGATCCCTAGTCCGTCATGTATCACTGAAGCAAAAAGTATGACCAGGATAGTGCGTAATCAAATAGTTAAAATGAACACCTAAAAATAAACCCAGCATTCTGGTCGGATGAGTTGCAATGTTTATTTTTTAAGGTTATAATTTTTGGTATATAGCAAGTATAAATTTTTCGCTCTTTGCAATGCATCACATTTTGCGCTGTTCAAAAGTTTGATTTGAGAGTCTTCTGAAAGAAAAGGATATTATTCAGCCGGCCATCTGACCATTGCACCCGAGGCGAAACCTGTTCGTAAACTGAGAGGAGGTTCCTATGTCTCTATACCCAACTTATCCTGCATGGTTAGTCGCTTTACGTCGACTGTATGCCGTTACTATCGGTATTGCTGCGTTACCCGTTATGTTGTTCTGGAAAGACAGAGCGCGTTTTTATAGCTATTTACACCGTGTCTGGTCGAAAACCAGCGAGAAGCCGGTGTGGATGGAACAGGCTGAAGCCGCTTCGGGTGATTTTTTCTAATCCCCTGACTTGCCGCAGTCCTGCATGACGTCGTCATCTCCCTTGATATAAAGGCACGCAGAGCATCCGCTTTGCGTGCCTTTTGCATTTCTCAGCAATATGACCTCCATTCCACATCACAAAGCGCGGTTTTCAGACAGAAGCCATTACTCTGTGGCAGAATATCGCGATAGATTTTTATCAAAGTTGATGATGTTCCCCGCGAATTTACCGGACGACTGATTCAAAGTAACGGCAGGCAGGAGCCCTATGACGACCCATCTGGTTTGGTTTCGTAATGACTTACGTGTGCATGATAACTATGCACTATCTGCTGCGTGTCGCTCGCCTGATGCGCAGGTGCTGGCATTGTTTATTGCGACACCTGAACAATGGCAGCAGCATAATATGGCTCCCCGACAAGCCGAGTTTATCGGCCAGCACCTTAATGCGCTGGGGGAGCAGCTCGCTGAGCGCGGTATCAGGCTGCATATCAGACAGCAAGCCGATTTCTCTGCCGCCGTTGATGAGGTTAAACAGTTTTGCCAGCAGCAGGATGTCGGAGCGCTATTTTATAACTATCAGTATGAAGTTAACGAACGCGAGCGTGATGCCCGCCTTGAGCGTGAACTTGACGGAAAGGTTATCTGCCAGGGATTTGATGACAGCTTACTGCTGCCACCTGGCAGTGTCGTCACCGGTAATCGCGAGATGTATAAAGTTTTTACCCCTTTTAGCCGGGCTTTTATTAAACGTCTTCAAGAGCAGTTACCGGAATGTGTCGCGGCGCCACAAGCCAGAGATAAGGCGGTTGAATTCACTGCTTATCAACTAAACTATCCGCGTCAGTCCTTTGATCCAGAGCTTTTCCCGGTGGGTGAGCGAGCGGCTATTTCTCAGCTGCGTACTTTTTGCCAGACGGCAGTGGTGGATTACGCGGAGCAACGCGACTTTCCGGCGATTAAGGGGACCAGTACCTTATCGGCCTGGCTGGCGATTGGGGTGCTTTCTCCCCGCCAGTGTCTGCATCGCTTGCTGAAAGAACAGCCCCGTGCGCTGGACGGTGAGGCGGGAGCGGTCTGGCTTAATGAGCTTATCTGGCGTGAGTTTTATCGCCATCTGATGGTGGCTTACCCGCGACTGTGTCGTTATCACCCGTTTATCGCCTGGACTGATAAAGTTCGCTGGAATAATAACCCGCAAGCGCTGCTTGCCTGGCAGCAAGGCAAGACCGGTTATCCGATTGTTGACGCGGCGATGCGACAGCTCAATGAAACCGGCTGGATGCACAATCGTCTGCGGATGGTGGTTGCCAGTTTTCTGGTGAAAGATTTACTCATCGACTGGCGGGAAGGGGAGCGATACTTTATGTCGCAACTGATTGATGGTGACCTGGCGGCTAACAACGGTGGCTGGCAGTGGGCCGCTTCAACCGGGACCGACGCCGCGCCGTATTTCCGTATTTTTAATCCCACCACCCAAGGGCAGCGTTTTGACAGCGACGGCGCATTTATTCGTCACTGGCTGCCGGAACTGGCGATGATACCCGGTAAAGATATTCACACCCCCTGGGAATGGGCTGACAAGCGGCGGCAAACACTCGACTATCCACGACCGATTGTCGACCATAAACAAGCGCGAATTGCGACACTCGCGGCCTATGAAGCGGCGCGTAAATAAATAAGAGAGAAGTGATGAAAAATAGTGAACTGGAGCGTCTGATTAATGAAAAACTTAATAGCAGCGCCATCAGCGATTTTGCCCCCAATGGTTTGCAGGTTGAAGGCCGGGAGGAAATCCGCAAAATTATCACCGGTGTAACGGCATGTCAGGCATTGCTGGATGAGGCCGTCCGTCAGCAAGCGGATGCGATTATTGTTCATCACGGTTATTTCTGGAAAAGCGAACCGGCAGTTATTCGCGGTATGAAACGCAATCGCCTGAAAACCCTGCTGGCGAATGATATCAATCTGTATGGCTGGCATCTGCCACTGGATATGCATGCCCAGTTAGGCAATAACGCCCAGCTTGGACGTTTGCTGGGTATTGAAACCCAGGGCGAAATTGACCCGCTGGTGCCCTGGGGTACCTTCCCGACCGCCCTGTCCGGCGTTGAACTGGCTTCCTGGCTGGAGTTGAGCTTAGGGCGCACACCTCTATGGTGCGGAGATACCGGACCGGATGAAATTCGTCGGGTTGCCTGGTGTACTGGCGGCGGGCAAGGATTTATCGATAATGCCGCCCGTTTCGGGGTGGATGCCTTTATCACTGGTGAAGTGTCTGAACAAACCATTCACTCAGCACGTGAACAAGGCATCCATTTTTATGCCGCCGGACACCATGCTACCGAACGTGGCGGAGTTCAGGCATTAAGCGACTGGCTGTCGACGGAAACGGACTTGGATGTGACCTTTATTGATATTCCTAATCCAGCCTGACTTAGCCACGTTTATCGAAGTGGGGAAAGGGCGGGTTTGTCGCCAGTCAGATTTCCCCACAGGGAAAGAACCGTTTAAAGATAATTGACCAGGAGAAGACGATGCCTGAAGGTCCTGAAATACGCCGGGCGGCGGATAATCTTGAGCAGGCAGTTGCCGGTAGACCGCTGACCGATGTTTGGTTTGCCTATGAAACATTAAAACCCTTCGAAGAGATGCTGGCAGGGAAAACGATTGAGCGCATTGAGACACGCGGTAAGGCGATGTTAACCCATTTCTCAAACGGTCTGACCCTGTACACTCATAACCAGTTATATGGCGTCTGGCGCATTGTTGAAGCCGGTAACCTGCCGAAAAGCAACCGCATTTTACGCGTAAGGCTTGAGACGGCCGATAAAGCTATTTTACTTTATAGCGCCTCTGATATAGAAATTCTTGAGCAATCACAGCTAGACCAGCAGCCCTTTTTACAGCGTGTCGGCCCGGATGTTTTAGACAGCAGTTTAACCCTGGAGCGAGTCAAAACCCGAATTCTGTCCACCAAGTTTCGTCGACGGCAGCTTGGAACACTGTTGCTTGACCAGAGTTTTATAGCGGGATTAGGCAACTATCTGCGGGCAGAAATTCTCTGGGAAGCCCGGGTCAGCCCCTTACATCATGCTGGCGGACTGGCTGATGACGCCCTTGAGCGACTGGCACAAGCCATTCTGGATATCCCGAGGATCTCTTACCAGACCCGAGGCAAGGTGGATGATAGCAAACACCACGGGACGTTATTTCGCTTCCACGTTTATCATCGGGCCGGTGAACCCTGCGAGCGCTGCTTGAATATGATAGAAAAAACCACCTTATCCTCACGACCCTTTTACTGGTGCCCGCACTGTCAGAAATAATACTCGGCCAGGTAAATCGAATAAACTACCGGGGGATTAACTTTTTATTGAAATAAAATCTATAGGAACCGCTTCGGTTAACCAGACACTGTTTTCAGCCTGGAAAAATTTAAATCCCTGCTGGTGCATTTGCAGGGATTTAATCTCCAGAACCACTGGTTTACCGTAGCGTTGCCCGACAGCCATAGCCGTCTGAGTCTCCTGCGATAGATGTACATGGTGGCGTGAACCTGCAATCAATCCTTGCTGTAAAATAGACTCAAGGAAACGTGTTGCAGTGCCATGGTAGAGGGATTCTGGCGGTTCTTTTTCAATATGCTGGAGATTGACTTCTGGTGCTGAGTGTCCCTGTGCGGCCCGAATACGCAGGCCATCATCGGAGAGGGTAAACCGTTTCTTATCACTGCTATTTACCACTGCCTGAATCAGTGCCTGGTCAAGTATACGACCTTCTTGCGCTGCGCCGGTAATCAAAGCGTTGATGTCTGCCCAGCCCTCTGTGTCGAGTTGCAACCCGATAGCCTGGGGCTCATGGCGCAAGATATAACTTAGGAATTTGCTTGTCTCATTCAATTGCTTGTTATTCATTATTTTTTCGATTATTCAGGGTTGAGCCGTAGTCATTTTACTCGCCGGGAGCGGCTGCGTTAGATTAAGTGAACGGAGCGCGACTAACACCCGTTTTTACCCACACTGCACCCTTTGCGATTTCCCACAACTATTATATGGTTTTATGACACCATCGTAACGATTTTCGGTCTACGTCGCTGCATTTTTTACGTAGCAGCGCCACGATCCGCAAGCCGTTTATCGACAATAGCGCGGGTAACCGGAAGTCAAAGATTGACCATCCGGAGTTGGCGGGGTATATCGGAGTAAGCGCAGCGCTTGTGAACGGTATCAGAAAGTCCCGTATTACCGGCAGGTTAAAAACCGATCACCAGGGAAGCAGCGGATGCTGTAGTTATGTGCTGATTATATGCCGTTAAAAACGAGGGATCCTCGCCGAAAATCGCTCAAATAATACGTCATTACTGGTTTCTCTCTCCGTGTTCTGGCTCTGGAACAGGGGGACCGGAATATTTTGCTGCTCACAAAGACGTACGCTTTCACAAATGAGTGAGTTTACCAGAATAATGCCCGTTAAACTTGAAAGCGGCCCAGTGGTATAAACGCCATACTGCATCTGAGCATCACCGTCAGGGGCACCGTTATCGAGCACCACATCGGTAATTTCATACAGCTTTTTACCGCTGGCATGACGTGAAGCGTTAGCTTTTGACTGAGCCATTGAGGTTATTGCGACGGTAAATACCCCCTCTTTTTTAGCCCTGAGCGCCATTTCAACTACTGCCGCATTTCTACCGGAATTGGAAACAATGAACAGCATGTCCTTCGGGCCTGGCGGCGTGCATTCCCAGATGATATCGGCAAGTCCTGGCAGCTGTTCCATTTTGCTTGACCGTCTTGCTCCGCCACCGTTTAAAATGCTTTCATCAAGCATCGCACATACGTTAGCTAATCCTCCTGCCCGGCCAAACATCTCCATCGGTAACATATGAGAGTGACCAGTACCGAAGCCGAAAATAATGCCGTCTTCTTTAATTGTTTTCACCATCTGTTCCACGACTCGCTGTGCTTCATGTTCCTGGCTAAGCAACACCTTGTTGATCTGCGGAAGGCTGTGCTGAAAATAGTCAATGATCATCTTATGTCTCTCTATAGTAGTAGGGGTACGAGAGTCATTATCCTTGAACGGAGGCTTATTTAGTTCATTATCAGGGCAGTGTATTGCACTATCAGCTCAAGTTAATTTGCGAGGCTTGCTATGCTAAAACGTGAGACATTTTTATATGAAGCAACCTCTTCTTGGTTTGCGAAACGTCTTGAACTGAATGGCATCCCTTTTAAGTGGCACTATCATCAGGAGTATGAGCTCACGCTCACGCTGCATAGTGAAGGTAAGCGCTTTATCGGCAATCATACCTCTGCCTATAGCACTCCTGACCTGGTTTTCATCGCCCCTAACCAGCCCCACTCATGGGAAAGCGCTTCTGATACGCCGCCAAGTGAAGTTTTTGTGATTTTACTTCCTGAGACCTGGTTTAACCGACTATTGCTCAGCGGAATGGAAGAGTATCGCACCATTAACCAGCTCTTCTCGCTGGCATCACCCGCGATTCACTTCTCAACTGAATGCGCGAAAGCGAGCGAGCCTCTATTCAGAAAGATAACGACTCACAAATCGCCATTAACGCGTCTTAGCCTGTTGATTGAACTATTTGAACTGTTGCTGGAAGATAAGGGCATTGAACATATTTCTGAAAGGCATCCATTGCTGCCTTACCATCATCAACGTATTGAGAAGATCCTGGATTTTATAGACAAAAAATTTACGACACCATTAACGTTGCAGCAGGTGGCGGAGCAATCTCACTGTAGCATTAGTACTGTTAAGCGTACTATGCACGACTGTATTGGCCTTTCGTTTAGCGAATATCTGTTACAGATGAGAATAAAAAGGGCCTGTTTTCTACTGCGAACCACCACACTTTCGCTGTCCGTTGTTGCCATGCAGTGCGGTTTTCAGAGCGTGAGCTACTTCCATCGGCAGTTCAATATGCTGGTAAACGAAACACCGGCTAAATACAGAAAAAAACACACTATTTAAGTTTTTCTTTGTCCACCACAAACGAAATTCAGCACCCACAGATGCAACGCGCTAGCGATAAACCATTAGATTCACCGCCAGTCAATTCCATGATCGTTATGAGAGTGCGGTACTGGTTACGATTATGTTTGTGTACCGGAAAACGTGACCCTATAAAAAGCTACACCTTATTCAGCTGGAGCCCAGCTTTTGGGGTGTAGTCTATTTTATGCAGGTTTTGACGTTATACGCCGTCAGGCATGACGATATACGCTAAGGTCAAAGTGTTGCGGGAACAGGTCGTCCAGCTCTTTTTGGTGCGTAATGGCGATAACGGTGGTCTCTGGCAGTTCGTGACGGATCAACGACAGCAGTTGGCGGGCTGAGTCATGATCGAGGCTGCTGGTGGCTTCATCCAGATACAGCGTATCAGGACGCGCAAGCAGCGCTCGAGCAAAGGCTAACCGCTGACGTTCACCGCCGGAGAAAATACGATCCCAGTTCAGCTGTTCATCCAGCCTGTGGCTCCATGCAGGCAAGCCCACCTTTTCCAGTACCTCAGCCAGTAATGCACGTTCGCCGATCGGCGCCAGCGGATAACAGAGAATTTCCGCCAGAGTGCCTTGTCCGAGGTAGCTTTGCTGAGGTAATAACAGACTCATGCCTTCCTGTGCCTGCCAGTGACCGTTGTGATAAGGCCAGAGACCATTCAGGGTGCGTAATAGCGTGGACTTACCAAGACCGCTGTAACCGGACAACTTATTCCAGCTGCCTGGCTCACAAGAGAATGCGACATCAGACAGTAACGGGCTGCCGCCAGGGGTGGTGAAGGAGAGGGTTTTGATCTCGAGCTGACTCCCCTCAGACTGGCCTTCAGGCTCATATTGATGTTCCCGAATGGCCTCACGGAACTGAGTCAGACGCTGCATACTGGCTGACAGCTCTACCAGTGAATAGTAAACGCGGATAAACCAGCTCAGCGCACCGTGTACTTGACCGAATGCGCTACGGATCTGCATCAAACCGCCTAACGTCACGGTTTTATTCAGGAATGCCGGTAGGGCGGCAAATACTGGGACTATCAAGCTGATGCGGTTATAACCGACAGTAAAGAAGCTCAGATTACGCTCGGCATTCATCAGGGTGCGCCAGTTATGGACAATAGCCATAAAATTACGTTTTAAATGGTGTTTTTCCTGCTGTTCACCGCCATATTGCGCAATCTGTTCCGCGTTATCATGCTTGCGGATCAGAGAGGCACGGAAGTCTGCCTCAGCGCGTTGTTTATGGTAGTTAATCCCGTGCAGTTTTTTTCCTATCAGATGGGTTATCAGGCTCCCTATCAAGGTATAGGCCAGCGCCACCCAGACCAGATATCCCTTAACCACCCACTCCTGACCAAACAGGGTGAAACGCTGGACTCCCGAAAGCTCCCAGAGAATAAACATAAAGGAAAACAGCTGGGCCGAGGTAATCAGAAACGAAACTGACAGACTGATCACTTTGGTAACAAATAAATCGATATCTTCGGCAATACGCTGATCGGGGTTATCGACAGCGCCGGTCAGCGACATGCGATAAAATGCCCGCTTGGCCAGCCAGCTATCGACCAACTCTTCGGTTAACGCCCCGCGCCAGCGAATAATCAGTAGCTTAGTGAACCACTCCTGATAGACAAATACCCCGATATAGATAGCAATATAGACACAGTACTCTTTCACCAGGGAATACAGCAGTCCACCGTCAAAAGCGCCTAAAGCATCATAGAAGTTCTTACTCCAGACGTTAATCCGCACGTTGAGATAAACAATACTGCCGCCCATTCCGACAATCACGGCGATAAGTAACCAGGCCTGCCAATTCCTACGCGTTCCCCAGTACGGGGAGCAAAGAGCCCAGAACTGTTGTGCGATATTTTTCACATCGCCACCTTAGGTAAAGAGATATAAAGCACCCGGTTTTCTGGGTTATAGAGCTGGGCGGCGGCATCCTGAACTGCGGATAAGGTTATGCTATCAGCCAGGGTGGCGACCTCGCTAAGATAGCGCGGGTCGGCAAAATGACGATAGCTCAGCTGTAAACGACGTTGCAGGGTACTGATATCCTGTTCGCGCGCGCGTTCCTGGCGAATAAACTGCTTTTTCTGCTCATCCACTTGCTGCTGGGTAATTTGTGAAGGGAGCTGGGCGAAGACTTGCTCGGCTAGCTGCCATAACTCTTCCGAGCGTTGTGGGGCGCTGGTGAAGCTGATATCGGTTTCAATACGCTGATGGGTATCGGATAACTCACTGTTCATCTGCAGTCGGTAAATACCCAGGGCATCATCACGTAAACTGTTCTTCAGTGCCTGAAGAGCCAGATTACGCGCAATACTGACCTGTACCGCACGCGGCGCTGACCAGGGCTGAGGGGTAAAACTCCATCCTTTCACTTCAGCACGGGGTTCAATATTGATAGCCACACGGGTATCAAACTGACCGCTACGTGGTAGCTCTGGCGCTACGGTTGCCATGGGCTGGCGCGGGATGGTTGCCAGATAGCGTTCCGCCAGCGGCAGAATTTGTTCAGCGCTCATATCCGCCAGCAGATACCAGGTCACCGGGGCTGATGTCGTGGTACGCCACTGGCTCAGCAGTGTCTTGCTATCAATTTGTTTTAACTCTTGTTCTTCAGGTGAAGACCAGCCTGGTTGTCCGTAGCGCAACTGACGGATCTGGTCTGCACTCTCATCCCGTACGGTCTGCGTCTGCGTTGTTTGGCTACGCAATAGCTGCATCAGGCTATCTTTCATTACCTTGTCGTCAATGCCCGGTGTAACCTGCAGCGCGTAGTTCAGTGCCAGCAAATCTTGCAGGCCTTGCTGTGAGCTTTGCCCGCTAAACTGCAGTTCTTCTGGATGCTGGTTAATCGACAGTGAAACGGATTTATCTTTTTTCCAGGCCTGTAATTGCTCACCGCTCCATCCCTGCGGACCACTTTGTGCGACCAGTTGCGTCGCCATTTGTGCCTGCCATGGATTCAGCTCGCCGGCCCGAAAACCCGCGACGCTGGTGCCTGAAAAATAGACTTTATCCTTGGCCAGTGGCGTACGTAGCCAGACCAGTTTGTCACCGTTACTTAATGTCCACTCTTCGACTTGCTGCTCAGGGAAGTCTTTAACCTGCTGGCGGCTACCTTGCTGCTCCACCGCGGCTAACTGTGGGATCGACTGTTCAATTTTTCGTATCGGCGCTTCGAGCGCGACGGTTTGTAACTCGCGTTGTTGCTGACGGATAGCCTCAGCGGTCGGCAAGGTGAAGGTGGTCATACCCGGCAGGCTGAACTGTACCAGCGTATCGTTGGCGGCCAGCCACTGTTGCATCTTCTTATGGACTTGCTGGTTATCGAGAGTCTCTAATATTTCCAGCGCTTCACGTCCACGTTGCTGACTGCCAATATAGGGTTTATCCAGTGCCCAGTCGGTTGTTATTTTCTGTACCCACTCAGCGAATTCACGTTGCTCAGGTTGATCTATCATCCGTTGTGCTGCTTCACGGAGGTTTTGTTTCACCTCGGTAATATCAACATCGCTTAAACCGTAACGGCTAAGGCGTTCCCACTCACGCAGAATGACAGTCAGCGCCTGATCGTGGCTGCCTGGCATCACATTGGCAAAAAGTCCCAATGCTTCTGTCGTTTTACCAATATCCGATTTACGTATCACCAGAGTGCCGACTTGTGGGGGCAGGGTAGATTCCTGGCGGCGTATTTGACGCGTGTAAGCGGACATCGCTATTTGGCTGATCAGACGTTCACGAAATGTGGTCTGCCCAGGATTAAAACGCACCACAAACGAAACCTGGCTACTGCCACTCTGGCTGTCCTGTAACTGGGCTACATCTAAACGTGGTTTGATCTGGGGTTCGTAATAGTCGCGCTCAGGGATAGTTCCTGCAGGCAATTCGCTAAATGCGTTCTGGATGGTAGTCACAACAGCATTAGGTTCAATATCACCGATAATTAACAGACGCATATTACTTGGCTGGTACCAGCGCTGATAAAACTGTTGCAGTGTATCGGCTGAAACGGTGCGAATAGCCTGTTCATTGCCAATAGTAGGGCGGGTGGGATAACGGGAGTCGTGACGAATCGCCCGCACTCGCTGCTGGTTCATCCGCTCAGCAACACCCAGCTTACCGCGCCACTCTTCCAGAACCACCTTGCGTTCATCGTCCAGGTCGCTCTGCGTCAGGCTGGCATGGCCCACCATCTGGCTGAGCGCTTGTAAAGCGACATCAAGCTGCTGGGCCCCTGCAGGGGGACTCATCATATAGAGAGTACGTTCATAGTTGGTCATCGCATTGTAATGCTGCGCCCGTACCCACCCCTGCTGGTGCAACTGTGTGGCAACCCCTTGTGGATGGGCAGCGCTGGCACGAAACACCATATGCTCGATAATATGCGCGACACCAGATTCACCGTCCTCTTCATCGATGGAACCAACATCAACGCTTAGACGGACATCGACACGCTTTTTTTGCCCCTCAAGCGGCACCAGGGTATAGCGCAAACCGTTTTCCAGCGTGCCGGTGACGATAGTGGGCAGCGGGCTGAGAGGTGTTTCAGCTTGTACCTGACTAAAAGGGAGTAAAGAAATGCTAAAAATAGCGGACAGAATAAATTTAAAACTTTTATTCACTGCATTATTCCTATGGCGAAGCACGACAATATTGATTTTTTATTAGCGCATTGAAGGGGGCGTAATGCCCCCTTTGCGTCTTACCAGGTATAGGCAACGCCTAACCAGAACTGACGACCGGTTTTATAGGTTACCTTCTGATTCAAACTTGCGGTGGTCTGGGTGGCTTCAATCTGGGTATCGAGTACGTTGAGTACATCCAGCGTTAAATCAATCGTTTGATCCTTGTACACTGGTTGTGCGTAGCTGAAACGCCAGTCGTAGCTGATATAGTCGTCAAACTTGGTTTTCATATATTCCGTTGGGCTACCTATATAGTCACCACAGGCACTATTATCATCGGGACAGTCGATGGTTTGGGTGGTGTAACCGGTGTAGCCCGCTTCGTAGCTAATGAAGTGACTCCAGTTAAGACGAATAGCCGGGAAATAGGTATTGACAGTGGCTGATACTGTCCATGGCTTATTGAAGTCCAGTGCATCCATCTCACCTTTCTCCATCAATTTGTCATTAAAAATGACCATGTTGCTATCGCTATTAGTCTGATCGTAATAAGTCTGGGAGCTGGACTTATTCTTCACATAACTGGCGGCGAGCGACCAGCTGATATCCGTCCAGGAAAAATGCATCGGGCTAATAGGTTCAGCCGTTAGAGAGAAAGTATTTCCGCTGGTTCGCGCATCATTATTAAGAACATAATACTTGTTCCCTAACTCGTCGGTAGTATTGGTACGACCAAATTGATCTTTACCTTCGCGTTTTACCCACTTAACTGTCAGGACGGTATCTGCCACACGCTGGGAAGCTCCGAGGGATAATTCATCACTGTAGGGGGTTTTTAAATCTGAAATATCATAGTCATATGATGCGGTTTTAAGTTCTCCAACCACCCATGGTGAGTTAGCATCTGCGCGGGTCAGAATGCTGTTGGAACTGATCCCCGAGCGGAGTTTATAGGCCAGCAGGTTCTGTCCATAGTAGCGGTTAGCACCACCAAACAGACGAGTACTACGATCGCCAAAGACGTCATAAGAGGCGGCAAAACGTGGGGCTAGAGTAAGATTTTTCAGGAAGTCGTCATACTGAGCACGTACTCCCGGCGTCACTTCCAGGCGGCCAAAGTTCATACTATCTTGCAGGTAAACCGCGTAATTACTGTAGTTGCCAGAGACTTCGCGTTCAGGATAGAGGGTGATGCTTTTAAAATATTGCTCGCCGTCGATACAGAAACTATCGCCTGTCTGACAAACAATACTGTCACTAATAACGGGGGCTCCGCGTGAACCATAAGCATTGCTGAAGCGTTTATAGCGTGCGCTATAAATATCGGTTTCCCAGCCAAAATCAATCTGATGCTGTAGTCCAATAAATTCGAACGGATTGAGCTCATAATCTTGCTTCAGGACATAAGAGCGCTTTTCCGTCGCGAAAGAGCCGTAACCACCAATCAGTGAATTCTGGTAAGTCTGTGCTGGATTTGAACTAACCCAGTCAATAGCATCGGATACATAATTACTCGGTATATGGTAACGACGCCAAGTAATATGAGTATCTGACTCATGATCGATTTTATTTTCTTCATACTGATAGCCCGCGAGACTGGTCATTTTTCCCCAGTCACCGGTATGTTCCCACTCGATATTCACCCGGTGGCCGCCACCGCTATTGGTGAATTTACCGTTTTTAGTATCTTTCTTAACGTAGGTTGACTCGTGCGGTGAATGCATTCCTGTCAGACGGATCATATCGCCATTATCGGCGAGATAAGTTCCTTTTAGCAGGAAGGTTTCGGCAAGGCGCTTCTGATCTTGCCACTCATCGAGCCAGACGTGATAGTTAGGAATGTCGGATTGCTGGCGGTTATAGGAAAAAATAAAACCGGCTTTATCACTTAATGGCTGATTGGCCGTGAATGAGTAAAACGATTTAGTAAATTTAGGTTGATGCGTCAGCTCAGCGGCCTGGTTAAAAGCCTCCTCATTGCTGGCAGTGATATGATATTTGGTCCAGCTATCCCGCGAGGTGCGATAGGATATTTTACCAGAGGCCTTTTCTAAGTCGGGATCTTTTAGACGCGCATCCACCACACCGCCGGTAAAATTACCGTATTTAGCAGAGATATTACTGTCAAAAACTTCCAGTTGTTCGACCAGCTCTGAGTTAATCCAGAATGACTGGGTCCCGCCTGCCGGTAAATCAATGGCGTTATAGCCGTCCGGGTTATTATTTAATTCACCCCCATTGGCTCCGGGATTGATGGTGTTGTTATTCGATAAACCATCGATCATAAAATTGTTGTTATAGAACTTCTCTCCGTGGAAGGAGACGTTTTCTGGCGCTATCTCTCCCGGAGTCGTGCTGTTGTTCGCATCATTTGAGAAACGCACATTAGGGTTGGTTTTTAACAGCTCGGTGATATTGCCGTTCGAGATTGGCAAGCGTTCAATTTGTTCAGCAGTTAAAATCTGCGTACCCATTGACTGGCTGGTTGGCGTTGAACGCACCAGAATAGTATCTTCATCTGCGTGACTACTCTCTACCTGCTGCGAATCGTTTTTTTCATCGTTTTTCTTCGAATTTTCAACGTCGTTTTGCTGCGCAAAGGTCGCCCCTGGCAATAATGATATCGCCATAATGACGGCAAGTTTTTTTTTCACGGATTTCCCCAGAACTAAAATATAAATAAATGATTGTTAATTTTCTAACGCGACCTTGCCGTCCAATTTAAAGACAATCGAAACGACCTGATCCTTAACCTCTCCCTGAGTCTGATAACGCCAGCGAGCAATATCCTTATCTATAGCTGAGGCGAAAACACCTCTTGGTGTTTCCGATAGCACACGTACGTTAGTGACCGTGCCGCTTGAGGTGATATCAAACTGAATTCTTACCCGTCCTTCGACCCCGAGTGATTTGGCTCTCTGGGGATAATTCACTCGGCGATGCAGGGCTTTAACATTCTGATTGGTGGCATTTCCTGAGCCCTGTGCTGCTTGTCCGCTATCACTGTTACCTGCGATGGCAGCGCTCACATTATGAGTTGTCGAAGGCGATTTCGAAGGCATTAAGGACTCGGATTCCGATGTCGATTTTGACGGCGACAGTGACCGCGACTGCGATTGAGATTCTTCAGGTTTCGCTGGCGCAGGCGTTACTGTTCGGGTGGTCGTCGGCTTCGCTGTTTTTACTGTTGTCTGGGGCGGCGTTTCGCGGGTATTCGTTTTGGGAATTGCCCGTGGCTCAGCCTTTGCGACAGTCGGTTTTGGTTTTACCGGTTCAGGTAAGACGATTGCAGGAGCAGGGTGTTCTATCCTGACGCTATGTACCACGGGCGGCTGTGGGCTATTTTCAACAGCAGGGCTGGAGACCGGAGGCACTGAAACGGGCTGGCTGGCAACATTCACCATCGTGAAAGCCATCACCCCGCCTTCCTTGCCCGCCATCTCCAGTGGGTGCCGGTTGCTCTCATAGATAAGTCCTGCGACCAGCAGTAAATGCAATACCAGTGAGCCCGTTATGCTTCCGGACGTACGCCAGCCGAACCTTTCTGTATTTTCAGGTCCAAAACTTGCGCTGGCGGTTGGCGAATAACTCACTGCATCTCTCCTGATGGTCATAACTCTGACCGCTATCTGATCACTAAAAATGTCGCGGCTTGCCGGGAACAGTCTTAATAACCATCAAATAAAGCGTTATTGAAACCAAACGATAATTATTTTACAAATAATAATCATTATCAATAAATATTTACAGATTATTCTAATAGTGGATAAAAAAGGAATATTTGTGAGCGAAATGGTTATAAAAATTGAAGGGAAGAACTCACTGCCGACAAAAATACAAAACGCCTGATGCAGGGCACCAGGCGTTTAATCTGAATCAGAACTCGCTATGCCGCAAGCGGCTTATTTTGCCAGATCGGATTTAAAATCACGTTTGTCATAACCGGTATACAACTGACGAGGACGGGCAATTTTTATGCCGTCATCGTGCATCTCGTTCCAGTGTGCAATCCAGCCTACAGTACGCGCCATCGCGAAGATAACGGTAAACATGGAGGATGGAATGCCCATCGCTTTGAGAATAATACCTGAGTAGAAGTCTACGTTCGGGTACAGTTTTCTCTCGATGAAGTACGGATCGTTCAGCGCAATATGCTCAAGCTCCATCGCCACTTCCAGCAGGCTGTTATCTTTCAGATCCAGCTCTCTCAGGACTTCATGGCAGGTCTCACGCATTACTGTGGCACGCGGATCGTAGTTTTTGTAGACGCGGTGGCCAAAGCCCATCAGACGGAAAGAATCGTTCTTGTCTTTCGCGCGACGAATAAACTCAGGAATATGATCTACGTTGCTGATTTCTTCCAGCATCTTCAGTGCGGCTTCGTTGGCGCCGCCGTGAGCCGGTCCCCAGAGTGACGCGATACCCGCGGCGATACAGGCAAACGGATTCGCACCTGAAGAACCAGCGGTACGCACCGTTGAGGTTGACGCATTTTGTTCATGGTCAGCGTGCAGGATCAGAATTCTGTCCATCGCACGTTCCAGAATAGGATTAACAACATACTCTTCGCACGGCGTAGAGAACATCATATTCAGGAAGTTACCAGCGTAAGACAAGTCGTTACGCGGATAAACGAATGGCTGACCAATCGAATATTTGTAACACATCGCCGCCACGGTTGGCATTTTTGACAACAGGCGGAAGGCGGCAATTTCACGATGGCGCGGGTTATTAACATCCAGCGAGTCATGATAAAACGCAGCCAAAGCACCGGTGACACCACACAGAACGGCCATCGGATGAGAGTCACGGCGGAAACCATGGAACAAACGCGTAATTTGCTCATGGATCATGGTGTGACGCGTCACGGTTTTGGTAAAGCTGTCAAACTGCTCCTGAGTCGGTTTTTCACCGTTCAGCAGGATATAACAGACTTCAAGATAGCTGGATTCAGTCGCCAGCTGGTCTATCGGAAATCCACGGTGCAATAACACACCGTTATCACCATCGATGTAGGTGATTTTAGACTCACAGGATGCAGTAGAGGTAAAACCCGGGTCAAAGGTAAAAATATTGTTAGAACCAAGACTACGGATATCTATTACATCTTGACCGATTGTTCCTTTCAGAACATTCAGTTCGATAGCATTATCACCTGGTAGAGTGATTTTTGCCTTATTATCAGACATTTACGGTCTCCTTAGCGCCTTATTTATAAGACTGCTGGATGCCTAATTTGCACTAAAGCCGCATTGTATAATTACCCGTAATTATATTTAGCTTTTAGCTCTGCGTAGCGTTGTACAGCCCAGGGTACAGAGCATTGGGCGCTTTCAGGTAACACTCGCTTTGGGGCGAACGACAGCAAATCAGGGTGTTAGCAGCCAGTATCATTTAAATCTTTATACCACTAATAACCGTCCTGATTACATGGGTCAAGAGCTTCACACTGTTACATAACTATTCTTCAGGTGAAAGACTAGCCCTATAACTTTTACGAATTATATGGCTTTTATAAAGCAGTTTGTAACAATAATGTTTTAGTTTTGTCAAATTAGATGGTTAAATTTTAAAATAATGTTGTTACCGTGATCCTGGTCACTGTTCAGAGCAAAACCCCGCAAACAGTATTGCTGTTAATTGTAATGATTTTGTGAAGAGCCTATACTCCCGCCAGGTCTCCGGAACACCCTGCTACCGGGAGCCACCCAGCGTTGTGGCCTGTTTTTAGGTCTCTGGATGTAGCTGTATTTTGCTTTGCACAGTTATATGAAATGAGCGCTGTCTGACCCCGAATGCAGATCCGGAGGAAAGAAACAATAAGAAGAGCATGTGGGCGCTATTCAATGATAAGAAAAGTGAAAAAACAACGACCTGTCAATTTGGATCTGAAAACGATTCAATTTCCTGTTACTGCTATCGCTTCCATTCTCCACCGTGTTTCTGGTGTGATAACTTTTGTGGCGGTTGGCATCCTGTTGTGGTTACTAGGACAGTCTCTTTCCTCCCCTGAAGGTTTCCTGACTGCGTCTGCAGTTATGGGCAGCTTCTTCGCTAAGTTTATCATGTGGGGCATTCTTACCGCCCTCGCTTACCACGCCGTGGTAGGCATCCGTCATGTGATGATGGATATAGGTTGTCTGGAAGAAACATTACAAGTGGGCAAACGATCCGCGTATATCTCTTTTGTTATAACTGTCGTGCTTTCAATCCTCGCAGGAGTCCTCGTATGGTAAGCAATGCCTCCGCATTGGGTCGCAATGGTGTGCATGATTATATTCTGGTTCGTGCCTCTGCTATCGTCTTGACGCTGTACATTATTTATATGGTTGGTTTCTTCGCCTTTACCGGTGAATTAACTTATGAGATTTGGCGTGATTTCTTCGCCTCGTCCTTCACCAAAGTGTTTACCCTGCTGGCACTATTTTCGATTTTAATCCATGCCTGGATTGGCATGTGGCAGGTGTTGACCGATTACGTTAAACCGCTGGCTATCCGACTGGTATTACAGTTTGCGATTGTTGCTGCGCTGCTGGTTTACGTTCTTTATGGATTTGTTGTGGTGTGGGGTGTGTAATGAGTTTACCAATCAGAGAGTTTGACGCGATTGTTATTGGCGCCGGTGGTGCAGGAATGCGTGCTGCGCTGCAAATTTCCCAGTCAGGCCAGACCTGCGCCTTACTGTCAAAAGTGTTTCCAACCCGTTCTCATACGGTATCCGCACAGGGTGGTATTACTGTTGCGCTAGGCAATACCCATGAAGATAACTGGGAATGGCACATGTACGATACCGTCAAAGGTTCCGACTATATCGGTGACCAGGACGCGATTGAGTATATGTGTAAGACCGGTCCTGAAGCCATTCTGGAACTGGACCACATGGGTTTACCCTTCTCCCGTCTTGAAGATGGCACTATCTATCAGCGCCCATTTGGTGGCCAGTCAAAGAATTTTGGCGGCGAGCAGGCGGCACGTACCGCAGCGGCTGCTGACCGTACTGGTCATGCTCTATTACATACGCTTTACCAGCAAAACCTGAAAAATCACACCACGATTTTCTCCGAGTGGTATGCACTCGATCTGGTGAAAAATCAGGACGGAGCTGTAGTGGGTTGTACTGCGCTGGATATTGAAACCGGCGAAGTGGTCTACTTTAAAGCGCGTGCCACAATACTGGCGACAGGTGGGGCAGGGCGTATTTATCAGTCCACCACCAACGCCCACATCAATACCGGTGACGGTGTTGGCATGGCCTTACGTGCTGGTGTTCCGGTACAAGACATGGAAATGTGGCAGTTCCACCCAACGGGTATCGCCGGAGCGGGTGTTCTGGTTACCGAAGGTTGTCGCGGCGAAGGTGGTTACCTGTTGAATAAACACGGTGAGCGCTTTATGGAACGTTACGCGCCTAATGCCAAAGACTTGGCCGGACGTGATGTTGTTGCCCGCTCTATTATGATTGAAATCCGCGAAGGCCGTGGTTGTGATGGCCCGTGGGGACCACACGCTAAGCTGAAACTGGATCACTTAGGTAAAGATGTTCTGGAATCTCGTCTGCCGGGTATCCTGGAGTTATCCCGTACCTTTGCTCACGTTGACCCGGTGAAAGAACCTATCCCGGTTATTCCAACTTGTCACTATATGATGGGTGGGATCCCGACTAAAGTCACGGGTCAGGCGCTGACAGTGAATGCCCAGGGCGAGGATGTCATTATTCCAGGACTGTTCGCCGTCGGTGAAATTGCTTGCGTATCGGTACATGGTGCTAACCGTCTGGGGGGCAACTCGCTGCTGGACCTGGTGGTATTTGGTCGTGCCGTTGGCGTGCATTTACATGAATCTATTGCCGAGCAGGGCGAGCTGCGCGATGCCAGTGAGGCCGATATTGAAGCCGCTCTGGAACGTTTGAACCGTTGGAATAATAACCGTAACGGTGAAGATCCGGTGCAAATTCGTAAAGCGCTGCAAGAGTGTATGCAGAATAACTTCTCGGTCTTCCGTGAAGGTGATGCGATGGCCAAAGGTCTGGAGCAGTTGAAAGCGATTCGTGAGCGTCTGAAAAATGCGCGTCTCGATGATACTTCTACTGAATTCAACACCCAGCGTGTTGAGTGCCTGGAGCTGGATAACTTGATGGAAACCGCTTATGCAACGGCTGTTTCTGCTAATTTCCGCACGGAAAGTCGTGGGGCTCACAGCCGTTTTGACTTCCCAGAGCGCGATGATGCGAACTGGTTATGCCATAGTCTGTATCTGCCTGAATCGGAAAGCATGACCCGTCGTGAGGTCAACATGCAACCGAAACTGCGTCCGGCATTCCCGCCGAAAATACGTACTTATTAATAGCGGAGATATGTCGATGAAACTCGAGTTTTCTATTTATCGTTATAACCCGGACGTTGACGATGCTCCGCGCATGCAGGAGTACGTACTGGAAGGTGAAGAAGGGCGCGACATGATGCTGCTGGACGCCCTGATGCAGCTAAAAGAAAAAGATCCGACCCTGTCGTTCCGTCGTTCCTGCCGTGAGGGTGTTTGCGGCTCTGACGGTCTGAACATGAACGGTAAAAACGGTCTGGCTTGTATTACGCCAATATCCGCGCTGGGTAACGGCAAGCAAAAAATTGTTATCCGTCCACTGCCTGGTCTGCCGGTTATTCGTGACTTAGTTATTGATATGGGACAATTCTATGCTCAATATGAGAAGATTAAGCCGTATCTGCTGAACAATGGACAAAACCCGCCAGCTCGCGAGCATTTACAGATGCCAGAGCAGCGTGAAAAACTGGACGGCCTGTACGAGTGTATCCTCTGTGCCTGTTGCTCCACCTCTTGTCCTTCATTCTGGTGGAATCCGGACAAGTTTATTGGCCCGGCAGGATTGCTTGCTGCTTACCGTTTCCTGATAGACAGCCGCGATACTGAAACGGCAGAACGTCTGGAAGGTTTGAGTGATGCTTTCAGCGTATTCCGCTGCCATAGCATTATGAATTGCGTTAGCGTATGTCCTAAAGGTTTGAACCCGACAAAAGCGATTGGTCATATTAAATCGATGCTGTTGCAAAAGAGTGCTTAATCAGACGACTCCCTCTCAAGTGAGGGGGAGTGTTTCTAGCTAAAGATGCAGGAAACCTTTGAAAGCTGCCACTCTGACAGTTTTCAAAGGTTCCTTCGCGGGCCATTTTGATAATGCTCGCAGCGAGTGAACCCTGGAACGTGTACTTCGCGGTATACGTTATAGTTTCCACGGCGTAATAAGCATAATAATGCGTAAGGGATCACGATGCAGAACGGCGCAATGAAGCCCTGGCTGGACTCTTCCTGGCTGGCGGGCGCAAACCAGTCCTACATAGAGCAGCTCTATGAAGACTTCTTAACCGATCCTGACTCTGTTGATGCGCACTGGCGCACTCTTTTCCAGCAGTTACCTGGAACCGGAGCCAGACCAGATCAATTCCATTCTAAAACACGTGATTATTTTCGTCGTCTGGCGAAGGATGCCTCACGTTATTCCACTTCAGTCACTGACCCAGAAAATGACTCTAAACAAGTCAAAGTACTGCAGCTGATCAACGCCTGGCGTTTCCGCGGGCATCAGGCTGCTAATCTGGATCCGTTAGGACTGTGGAAGCAAGAGACTGTGCCAGATCTCGATCCTGCTTTCCATAATCTGACTGAGGACGATCTTCAGCAAACCTTTAACGTGGGTTCTTTTGCCGTTGGCAAAGACACCATGAAGCTTGCTGATTTGATAGACGCTCTGGAACAGACATACGGTGGATCGATTGGTGCAGAATATATGCACATCACCAACACCGAAGAAAAACGTTGGATCCAACAACGTATCGAGTCTGTGGCTGGAAAATCCACTTTTACTGCAGATGAGAAGAAGCGTTTCCTCTCCGAACTGACCGCAGCAGAAGGCCTGGAGCGTTATCTGGGGGCTAAATTCCCAGGCGCCAAGCGTTTCTCACTGGAAGGTGGCGATGCGCTGGTTCCAATGCTGAAAGAGATGATCCATCACGCAGGTAAGAGCGGTACGCGTGAAGTGGTGCTGGGTATGGCGCACCGTGGTCGTCTTAACGTATTGATTAACGTTCTCGGTAAAAAACCACAAGAACTGTTTGATGAATTCGCGGGTAAGCATAAAGAGCATCTTGGCACCGGCGATGTGAAATACCATATGGGCTTCTCTTCTGAGTTTGAAACAGAAGGCGGTCTGGTTCACCTGGCGCTGGCGTTTAACCCTTCTCACCTCGAAATCGTGAGTCCAGTGGTTATTGGTTCAGTACGTGCGCGTCTTGACCGACTGGTAAAACCGGGCAGCAATCAGGTTCTGCCAATCACCATTCATGGCGATGCCGCAGTAGCAGGGCAGGGCGTGGTTCAGGAAACCCTGAATATGTCCAAAGCGCGGGGTTATGAAGTGGGCGGTACGGTACGTATCGTCATTAATAACCAGGTTGGCTTTACCACCTCAAACCCACTGGATGCCCGCTCTACTCCATACTGTACCGATATCGGTAAAATGGTGATGGCGCCGATTTTCCACGTGAATGCGGATGATCCTGAAGCGGTTGCTTTTGTAACCCGCCTGGCTCTCGACTTCCGTAATACCTTTAAGCGCGATGTCTTTATTGACCTGGTTTGCTATCGCCGTCACGGCCACAACGAAGCTGATGAGCCAAGTGCAACTCAGCCAGTGATGTACCAGAAAATCAAAAAACATCCGACCCCACGTAAACTGTACGCGGATAAACTGGAACAGCAGCAAGTTGCTACGCTGGAAGATGCCACTGAGATGGTCAATCTTTATCGCGATGCGCTGGATGCCGGTGAGTGTGTCGTGAAAGAGTGGCGTCAGATGAACCTGCAGTCTTTTGCCTGGTCTCCTTACCTTAACCATGAGTGGGATGAAGCTTATCCAAGCAAGGTTGAGATGAAGCGCCTGCAAGAGCTGGCTAATCGCATCAGTACCGCACCTGAAGCGGTAGAGATGCAGTCTCGTGTCGCTAAAATCTACAGCGATCGTCAGGAAATGGCGAACGGCAATAAACTGCTGGACTGGGGCGCTGCTGAAAACCTGGCTTATGCGACCTTGGTTGATGAAGGCATTTCTGTACGTCTGTCAGGTGAAGACGTTGGGCGCGGTACCTTCTTCCATCGCCATGCCGTTATCCATAATCAAACCAATGGTTCCACCTATATCCCACTGGCTAACGTTCATAACAGCCAGGGACAGTTTAAAGTCTGGGATTCGGTGTTATCAGAAGAAGCGGTTCTGGCATTTGAATATGGCTACGCCACTGCTGAACCACGGACGCTGACCATCTGGGAGGCACAGTTTGGTGACTTTGCCAACGGTGCTCAAGTGGTTATTGACCAGTTCATCAGTTCTGGTGAACAAAAGTGGGGACGTCTGTGTGGTCTGGTGATGCTGCTGCCACACGGTTACGAAGGTCAAGGGCCGGAGCACTCCTCTGCGCGTCTGGAACGATATCTCCAGCTGTGTGCCGAGCAGAATATGCAGGTCTGTGTACCTTCAACGCCAGCTCAGGTCTACCATATGCTGCGTCGTCAGGCACTGCGTGGTATGCGTCGTCCGCTGGTAGTGATGTCACCTAAGTCTCTGCTGCGCCATCCATTGGCGGTTTCCAGCCTCGACGAACTGGCGAATGGAACCTTCCTGCCCGCTATCGGTGAGGTTGATGACCTGAATCCGCAAGATGTGAAACGCGTCGTTCTCTGTTCAGGCAAGGTTTACTACGATTTGCTGGAACAACGCCGTAAAAATGACCAGAAAGATGTGGCTATTGTGCGCATCGAACAGCTTTATCCGTTCCCGACTCAGGCGGTACAAGAAGCGCTCAAACCGTTCGCTCATGTACATGATTTTGTCTGGTGCCAGGAAGAACCACTGAACCAGGGTGCATGGTATTGCAGCCAGCACCACTTCCGTGAAGTGATTTCGTTTGGGTCTGCCCTGCGTTACGCAGGTCGCCCGGCCTCCGCCTCTCCGGCGGTAGGGTATATGTCCGTTCACCAGAAACAGCAACAAGATCTGGTTAATGACGCGCTGAACGTCGAATAAATTTAAGGGATAAATAATGAGTAGCGTAGATATTCTAGTACCTGAGCTGCCTGAGTCTGTAGCTGATGCTTCAGTGGCAACCTGGCATAAAAAACCTGGCGACAGCGTTAAACGTGACGAAGTGCTGGTAGAAATCGAAACTGACAAAGTGGTTCTGGAAGTTCCGGCGACGGCTGATGGTATTTTAGACACTATCCTCGAAGACGAGGGAAGCACGGTGACTTCTCGTCAGATCCTGGGACGTTTAAAAGAAGGCAACAGCGCTGGAAAAGAGATCTCGGCAAAAACTGAGAGCAAAGAGTCGACTCCGGCTCAGCGTCAGCAAGCCTCTCTGGAAGAGCAAAATAACGATACCCTGAGCCCGGCTATTCGCCGTCTGCTGGCTGAGCACTCTCTGGATGCCAGCGCGATTAAAGGCAGCGGTGTGGGTGGTCGAATCACTCGTGAAGATGTTGAAAAACATCAGGCCCAGGCTCAGGCTAAACAACCTGCCGCCGCTGCTCCAGTCGCCTCACTGCCTGGTCGTAGCGAAAAACGTGTTCCGATGACGCGTCTGCGTAAGCGTGTTGCCGAGCGTTTGCTGGAAGCGAAAAACTCAACGGCCATGCTCACCACGTTTAACGAAGTGAACATGAAACCGATTATGGACCTGCGTAAGCAATATGGTGATGCATTTGAAAAACGTCACGGTATCCGTCTTGGCTTTATGTCCTTCTACATTAAAGCGGTTGTTGAAGCGCTGAAGCGTTACCCAGAAGTTAACGCCTCTATCGACGGCGAAGATGTGGTTTACCACAACTATTTCGATGTCAGCATTGCGGTATCAACCCCACGTGGCCTGGTGACCCCAGTACTGCGTGATGTGGATACTCTGGGTATGTCAGATATCGAAAAACGTATTAAAGAACTGGCACTTAAAGGTCGTGATGGCAAGCTGACGGTAGAAGAACTGACCGGTGGTAACTTCACTATCACGAATGGCGGTGTCTTTGGTTCTCTGATGTCTACGCCTATCATCAACCCACCACAGAGTGCGATCCTTGGGATGCATGCCATCAAAGACCGCCCAATGGCGGTTGACGGTAAAGTAGAAATCCTGCCGATGATGTATCTCGCTCTGTCCTATGACCATCGTCTGATTGATGGTCGTGAGTCAGTGGGCTATCTGGTGGCCATTAAAGAGCTGCTGGAAGATCCAACCCGTCTGTTGCTGGACGTTTAGTTAATAAATACTTTGGCGGGTGATGTATTCACCCGCCTGATGAAAAAATCTAACCTTACCCCCGAGCAGTAGTGCTCTTTATCTGGATGGATAGAACTCATGAACTTACACGAATATCAGGCGAAACAATTGTTTGCCCGGTCAGGTCTGCCGGCACCAGTAGGTTACGCCTGCACCACTCCGCGTGAAGCGGAAGAAGC
>Ga0302347_1000818_pt1 | contig 43248 bp, 40 predicted proteins | sample PhyWR1_FD_202178 | JGI IMG/M metagenome (GOLD analysis project Ga0302347, IMG submission 202178) | Leaf surface microbial communities from wheat plants in UC Gill Tract Community Farm, Albany, California, United States - DLSL W.R1 (v2)... | ecosystem: Host-associated > Plants > Phyllosphere >... | reverse complement strand
TATTTCTTGAAAGGTGTCAATGGATGGTCTAAGCAAGTGGTTTTCAAAAAAGATATAAAGTCAAAATATACTTTGATCATCAATACAAAATGGGTTTACGCGGGTTGGCACGCCGGGTTGGTGGCTCAGGAAGGAAAACTGACATCCGATTTGATCTTTGTAGAAACTGATAATCCTTCAAAAGTAGTAATGAAAATTCACGGTGCTGAGATTCTTGGGAAAAAGACCAATAAGGATTTCACGATGGAATACGGCAGAATTGCCGCAGCCTATGAAGTGACAGGGAAATTGGTTGGCAAGGCTTTGAAAAAGCTTGTTAGATAAAAAGTAGAAAAGGTCTGAAATTTCAGACCTTTTCTTATTGTTTTTCGGATTTTTCTAATTTGATGAAATCTGCAAGATTCTTAACTGCTGTATCGTGGATCCTCACAAAGGGGTTTTTCTTATCCCAAACGTAACCAGCAAGAACTGCACATATTTTTCTCTTTACATCAGGATTTTCCGGTTGGTGGAAAAATAATTCCTGAAGATTTCCAGTGTACCATTCTTTCACATAAGTGGTAAAAACATTCACACCGTATAAAATGTAATCGGAATATTCCTTTTGCCAGTCGATGGTTTCGCCGTTCAGTTGTCTTAATGCTAGTTTTGCAGCAAGCATTCCGGATTCTGTTGCAAATGCCATTCCTGACGAAAAAACAGGATCTAAAAATTCCGAAGCATTTCCAGTCAACGCAAATCCGTCACCAAATAATTTTTTTACGGAGCAGGAATAATCTTTCAGCAGTCTCGGTTCAAAGAGAAAATCAACTTCGCCAAAACGTCTGACGTAATAATCTGACAGCGAAATGGCCTTTCTCAAGGCTTCAGTTGTATCGTCATTTTCCGCCAGTTTATCAATATATTCAGTCGGTCCAACGATTCCTAAACTTGTTTTTCCATTTGAAAACGGAATCACCCAAAGCCAGACTTCCGTTTCAATAATATCAAAGGAAATCAAAGTGCCTTCCTCGCCTGCCTCACGATTAATATCATCCACGTGCGCAAAAATTGCAGAATGTGGCGAGAGTTTTGAAGGCTTTTCCAAATCTAATAATCTGGGAAGAACTCGTCCGTAACCACTGGAATCAATGACGAATTTTGCATGGATTTCCTTGGTTTCGCCGTTTTTATTTTTAACAGTTGTAATAGAATCTGTCCCGTTGAATTCAATGCCAATCACCTCGGTTTCAAATTCCAGATCTACACCTTTGTTAATCACTTCCTGAGCTAAAGTATTGTCAAAATCAGCTCTCGGAACCTGCCATGTCCAGTCCCAGCCTTCACCAAATTTATTGCTGAAATCAAAGACGCATACTTCACTGCCACGCATAAAACGAGCGCCCAATTTCTTTTCAAAACCCATTTTATCTAACGCAGGAAACAATCCGGCTTCCTCAAAATGATCCATCACTCTGGGAATCAGACTTTCACCTACCACAAGTCTGGGAAAGCGTGTTTTTTCAACAACTTTTACATTGATGTTATTCTTTTTCAGAAAAGCAGAGGAAACGCAGCCCGAAGGTCCGGCCCCAATTACTAGAACATCAACAATTTCTTTGCTCATTTGTTTAATAAAACTTTTATCTTTGCGCAAAATTAATGACAAATATTTAATTATATTACAATTTTATCTTTTATTACTATAATTAATGAAAATTAGCAACCATTTACATATTAGAGACTTTCAAAAAGTAATCATCGGAAACGAAAGCATAGAATTGGAGGATTCACTTCTAGAAAGAGTGAATGCCAGTTTCCAGTTTTTGAAAGAGTTTTCAAAAAATAAAGTGATCTATGGCGTCAATACGGGTTTTGGGCCTATGGCGCAATTCAAGATCAACGATCAGGATACGCATCAGCTTCAGTATAATCTTATCAGAAGCCATTCCTCTGGTATCGGAAATCCACTGCCTGCGGATGAGGTGAAGGCTTGTATGTTGGCGAGACTTAATACTTTGTCATTAGGCCGTTCCGGTGTTCACGATTCGGTTATTCATTTGCTTAAAGAATTGATAAACAGGAATGTTACGCCACTCATCTTCGAGCACGGCGGTGTAGGTGCAAGCGGCGATTTGGTGCAGTTAGCACATTTAGCTCTAGTTCTTATTGGCGAAGGCGAAGTTTTCTTTGAAGGTGAAAGAAAATTAACGAAAGAAGTGTTTGAAAGCGAAGGATTGCAACCCATTAACGTCGAAATCCGCGAAGGTCTTGCGTTGATGAACGGAACTTCTGTGATGTCCGGAATTGGAATCGTAAATGCTTACAAAGCCAGTCAGTTAACAGAGATTTCTATCAAATTATCGTGCGCGATCAATGAATTGGTTCAGGCTTATGATGATCATTTTTCCGAATCTCTTAATGCGACCAAAAAGCATCTTGGGCAACAAAAAGTGGCGGAAAAAATGCGCAATTATCTGTCTGACAGTAAATTAATTAGAAAAAGAGAAGACCATCTCTACACAAGTTTTGAAGAGCAGGACAAAGTGTTCAAGGAAAAAGTTCAGGAATATTATTCTTTGAGATGTGTGCCTCAGATTTTGGGACCTGTTCTGGATACTTTGGAATATACGGAAGAAGTGCTGGAAAATGAGATCAATTCTGCTAATGATAATCCAATCATTAATGTTGAGGATCAGCACGTTTATCACGGTGGAAATTTCCACGGCGATTATATTTCTCTGGAAATGGACAAGCTAAAAATTGTGGTGACAAAGTTGACAATGCTTGCAGAAAGACAGCTGAATTATCTGCTGAATGCTAAAATTAATGAGATTTTCCCGCCGTTTGTGAATTTAGGGAAACTGGGATTCAATTTTGGGATGCAGGGCGTTCAGTTTACAGCGACTTCTACAACAGCAGAAAGCCAGATGCTGTCCAATCCAATGTATGTACACAGCATTCCTAACAACAATGATAATCAGGATATTGTGAGTATGGGAACCAATGCCGCGGTGATCTGCAGAAAGGTTATCGAAAATGCTTTTGAAGTACTGGCGATTGAAGCTATTACTATTGTTCAGGCGGTTGAATATCTTGGTTTTCAGGATCAGATCTCATCATCCACAAGAGAATTATACACCGATATCCGAAAAATTATTGCTGCATTTTCAGAAGATATGGTGATGTATCCATATTTGCAGGGCGTAAAAAAATATTTGATGGAAACTGAGGTTTTACATTCATAATCAATTAAATAAAAACTGAAACCCATGAAATGTGCCATTATAACAGGAGGATCCAGAGGAATTGGAAGGGCAATATGTCTGAAGCTGGCCGAGGAAAAAAATTATCATATTTTAATTAACTATACTTCAAACGAAGCTGCAGCAAAGGAAACTTTAGCAAAAGTTGAAGAATTGGGTGCTACAGGCGAAATTCTTAAATTTGATGTAGGAAATGCTGACGAAACTCAAAAAGTATTAAACGAATGGCAGGAAAACAATCCAAATTCTATCGTAGAAGTGATCGTCAACAACGCTGGAATCACAAGAGACGGATTATTTATGTGGATGCCCAGAGAAGACTGGAACGCTGTGATTAACACGAGTTTGAATGGTTTTTATAACGTCACCAACTTCTTTATTCAGAAATTACTGAGAAACAAATATGGCAGAATCATCAATATGGTTTCTGTTTCCGGAGTGAAAGGAACGGCAGGACAAACCAATTACTCAGCAGCAAAAGGCGCAGTAGTAGGTGCTACAAAAGCTTTGGCTCAGGAAGTTGCTAAAAGAAATATCACCGTAAATGCAGTTGCACCGGGTTTTATTAAAACAGATATGACGCAGGATTTCAATGAAGATGAACTGAAAGCTATGATTCCTGCCAACAGATTTGGCGAAGCGGAAGAAGTGGCAGATCTGGTTGCTTTTTTAGCATCCAGAAAATCATCTTACATTACCGGCGAGGTCATTAATATCAACGGCGGAATTTATTCTTAAACTACGTAAAAAGTAAATCAATGTGTCAGTTACCAATTTTTCAATTGTCTCCAATTGTTTCGTTGTTAAACTAAATATATTGTTAAATTTATAATAATGGAAAACAGAGTCGTCATCACCGGAATGGGAATTTATTCCTGCATTGGGATTTCTTTGGATGAAGTTAAAAATTCCCTTTTTCAAGGCCAATCTGGAATTGTTTTGGATCAGAACAGGAAAGAATTCGGTTACAGATCCGGTTTGATGGGTCACGTTCCAAAACCGGATCTTAAAGCCCAGCTTACAAGAAGACAGCGCATCAGTATGGGCGAGGAAAGCGAGTATGCATACATCGCAACCACAGATGCTCTGAAACAGGCCGGGATAAATCAGGATTTTTTCGATCACAACGAGGTCGGCATCCTGTACGGTAATGATAGTGTTTCTCAGGCAGTTGTAGAAGCTACAGATATCGTGCGAGAAAAAAAAGATACCACATTGATGGGTTCCGGATCCATATTCAAATCCATGAACTCAACCGTGACGATGAATCTCTCTACGATTTTTCGGCTCAGAGGAATCAATCTGACCATCAGTGCTGCCTGTGCAAGCGGTTCACATTCTTTAGGCCTGGCTTATCTGATGATCAAAAGCGGTCTGCAGGATATGATTGTCTGCGGCGGCGCACAGGAAACCAATAAATTCTCGATGATCAGTTTTGACGGTCTGGGCGTTTTTTCTGTCCGTGAAGACGAGCCTGCAAAAGCATCGCGCCCTTTCGACTCCGGCAGAGACGGACTGGTACCAAGCGGAGGCGCAGCAACGTTGATCGTAGAAAGCCTGGAATCTGCTCAGAAGCGTGGCGCCAATATCCTGGCGGAAATCACCGGTTACGGCTTCTCTTCCAACGGCGGCCATATTTCTACGCCCAATGTAGATGGCCCGGCCCTGGCAATGGAACGCGCACTGAAACAAGCTGGCCTCACTGCGAAAGATATCGATTATATCAATGCTCACGCCACTTCTACGCCCTTGGGAGATGCCAATGAAGCCAAAGCGATTTATGAGATTTTCGGAAGCGAAGTTCCCGTAAGCTCTACCAAGTCTATGACCGGGCACGAGTGCTGGATGGCCGGCGCCAGCGAAGTCATTTATTCAATATTAATGATGCAGAACGATTTTATCGCTCCTAATATCAATCTGGATCATCCCGATGATGATGCCCAAAAGATAAATCTGGTCACCAAAACCAAAAATCAAAAAATTGACGTATTTTTGTCGAATTCTTTTGGTTTCGGAGGAACCAATTCTGCTTTAATTGTTAAAAAATTTGCTTAAAAACACTATGGAAAGAGATAAAATTGTTACGATTGCCGATGACTTTCTGGTCAACGAATTTGAGGTAGATCGTGATGATATTGCCAATGATGCTAATTTTAAAACCACCATCGGGCTAGACAGTCTGGATTATATCGATATGGTCGTTATTATAGAATCCAATTTCGGCGTGAAATTAGGCGAAGCAGACTTCAAAAAAATTGTGACTTTTGACGATTTTTATGATTCTATCCAAAACAAAATCTCCGAAAAGACAGCACAGTAAAAAAGGCGTAATCCGTTTTGATTACAGCGCCTGGCGTCCAACATCTGCATTATGAACAAATGGAAAGGCAAGTCAAAAGGAACAATCTTAGGCTACAGAATCTTCGTCTGGTGCATCAGAAATCTTGGCGTGCGCAGTTCCTACTTTGTCCTCTATTTTGTCGCCGCCTACTACTTCGTTTTCGAGACCAAAAGCAACCGCTACATTTCCTATTATTTCAAAAAAAGATTGGGCTTCAGCACTCTGAAGACCAGAATTTCCGTTTTCAAAAGCTACTTTGTCTTCGGAAAAGTACTTATCGACAAAACGGCAATATCCGTCGGACTCAGGAACCGGTTTACCTATGAATTCGACGGCATTGAAAACCTCAAAAACCTTCTCGCCGAGAAAAAGGGTGGCGTTCTCATCAGCGCGCACATAGGGAATTTCGAAATTGCCGAACACTTTTTTGCCGATATTGACTTTGATGCCCAAATCAACTTAGTCACTACAGATCAGGAAGTGACGGTCATCAGGGAATATATGGAAAGCATTTCTGTCAGGAAAAGCAACATCAAATTCATCTACGTCAAAGATGATATGTCCCATATATTTGAAATCAACAAAGCCTTGTCAAACAACGAGTTGATCTGTTTCACCGGCGACCGCTACTTCGAAGGTTCCAAATTTCTGGAAGCCGAACTCCTGGGGAAAACAGCCAGATTTCCCGCCGGTCCTTTCCTGATTGCCTCCAGGCTGGGCGTGCCCGTCGTCTACGTCTACGTGATGAAGGAAAAAAATCTCCATTATCACCTCTATGCAAGGGTCGCTCAAAACACAAAAAATCGCGATTCCCAGGGTTTACTGCATTCCTATGTGCAGAATCTGGAATCGATGATCAGAAAATATCCACTCCAATGGTTCAATTATTTTGACTTTTGGGACGAAACTGATTAATTATCAATACATTTATGGCAGCTTTATCCGTCTTCCGCTCCCAATCTTTTTGCCCGCGCTTTTCCAGCCGCAAAAAAGGATTTCCGCTCAAGCCGGGCTGCAGTTTCCAGATAGAATCATACATCAACATAAAACCACGGTGCTGTTTCCAATACAATAACCATTGAAAAAAGAATACGACATACTAGTGATAGGAAGCGGTCTGGGAGGACTGGTCTCGGCGTTGGTTCTCGCCAAGGAAGGCCTGAAAGTGTGCGTTCTGGAAAAGAACAACCAATACGGCGGAAACCTCCAGACTTTTTCACGGGACAAGCTTATTTTTGACACAGGCGTGCACTATCTGGGCGGGCTTTCAGAAGGGCAGAATCTCTACCAGTATTTTTCCTACCTCGGCATTATGAAAGATCTCAACCTCAAAAAGCTGGACGAGAACGGCTTTGACAGGATCACCTTTGAAGGCGATGAAATAGAATATCCACATGCCCAGGGTTATGAGAATTTCGTAGAACAATTAACCAAAATTTTCCCTGAAGAAAGACAAAATCTCGAAAGATATATTCAGGAAATCCAGAATGTCTGCAATGAGTTTCCCAGATACAACCTCATTGGCAAAGGCAAATACAATGACGATATCCTGTACATCAACGCCCAGGAATTTATAGAATCTGTGACCTCTGACAAAAAACTACAGGCAGTTCTCTCGGGTTCCAATTTTCTCTACGCCGGCGTCGCAAACAAAACACCGCTGTACGTTCACGCTCTCACCGTCAATTCCTACATCCAGAGTGCTTACAAATGCACGAGTGGCGGCAGTCAGATCTCAAAACTACTTATCAGACAACTCAGAAAATACGGTGCAGATGTCTATAAACACACTGAAGTTTCAGAGATCGTTTTTGATGAAGACGACATTATAAAGTCTGTAAAAACTAAAAATAATAAAGAATTCTTTGCAGAAATATTCATCTCCAATATAGAGATCCGTGCGACTCTGGAAATGGTAGGCAAAGCGCATTTCAGAAAGTCATTTATCAGGCGGATTTATGATCTGGAACCTGTGGTCTCGTGTTTTAGTATTTACCTTGTACTGCAGCCGGATACTTTTAAAAACTTCAATTATAACTATTACCACTACAAATCGGAAGATCTGGTCTGGGACAAATCCCGTTGCAGTGAAGAGCTTTGGCCGGAATGCTACATGCTTTCCTGTACGCCGTCAAAGCACAATCCCGAATATTCCGAAAGCCTTACAGCCATCACTTATATGAGTTATGATGAGGTAAAAGAGTGGGAAGATACATTCCATACTGCGGCGGAAAAACGCGCGCGTGGCGACGATTACGAGGAATTTAAACGGAGAAAAGCAGAAAAGCTGATCGCCGAAATTGAGAAGAAATTTCCCGAGATACGCTCGGTTATAAAATCCGTTCACACTTCTTCGCCGCTTTCGTACAGAGATTATATCGGCGGATACCACGGTAATATGTACGGCTATGTAAAGGATTCTGCCAATCCTCTGAAAACAATTATCTCGCCCCGGACCAAAATAGAAAACCTGTTTCTCACGGGGCAGACTGTCAATATGCACGGGATTCTGGGTGTTACCATCGGTGCATTCACCACATGTTCAGAGATTCTGGAACGGGAATTTATAGATGACAGATTGTTTGACTTTGTTAATAAAAAAGGATGATGAGAATTCTACTTTATCTCTTCACCTTCCTCAGTCTCATGTCTTGCGGCGTATCAAAATCTGTGCATCATGTTCCTGAAGTACAGCAATATGCGCTGGAAATCCCTAAAGTTCAGAAAATTAACGATTCAACTTTCAGTTTTAATCAAAACTATTTAACGAAGAATAATCAGCAAATTTGGGAACTGTATATAAAAGGAAATCCTTTACAATTGGGCTATAACTACGGTGCGCTGACGCAGAATCTAATGCAGAAACAGGAAGAAATCTTCTTTTCGAAAGTAGAAACTTTTGTGCCTTCTAAGCTTAAGCAGAATCTTTTAAGAGGATTTTTAAAATGGTACAATCGGAAAATGTATCTGAATATCCGGGACGATTTTCAGGCAGAATTGTACGGGTTGTCGCAATATTCATCGGATCAATATAATTTTATTGCCCCGAAATTTCAGCGGAATATGTATTTGCATGGCGCGCACGATATCGGTCACGCGATGCAGGATTTGATGGTGGTAGGCTGTACTTCTCTTGCAGTCTGGAACGAAAACTCGGAAGACGGAGATTTGTTAATCGGAAGAAATTTCGATTTCTACGTTGGTGATGATTTTGCCAAAAATAAAATGGTGGAATTTGTGGAACCCGAAAACGGAATTCCATATTTGTCTGTAAGCTGGCCCGGAATGATCGGCGTGGTTTCGGGGATGAATAAAGAAGGCATTTCGGTGACGATCAATGCTGGAAAATCAAAAATTCCGATGGCGGCAAGTACGCCGGTTTCTCTGGTGACGAGGGAGATTTTGCAATTTGCAAAAACAATTGACGACGCGATTGCTATTGCCAGAAAGCGAAAAGTTTTTGTTTCGGAATCTATTCTGGTGGGGAGCGCAAATGATAAAAAAGCCGTGATTATTGAAGTTTCGCCCAAGAATTTCGGTGTTTATGATGCTGCTAATTCAAGCAAAGTTTTGTGTACCAATCATTTTCAATCTGAAGCTTATAAAAATGATAAAAAAAACCAAAAGCATATCCTCGACAGTCATTCTGAATACCGCTATGAAAAACTTCAGGAGCTTTTGCAGGAGAACCCAAAACTGAATCCTGAGAAAATAGCTTCCATCTTAAGAGATCAATCTGGATTGAAAGGCGAGAAAATTGGTTTCGGAAATGAAAAAGCCATCAATCAGCTGTTGGCGCATCATGCGGTAATTTTTTCACCTGAAAAAAGGCTGGTTTGGGTGTCGGCAAATCCTTATCAGCTGGGGGAATTTGTGTGTTATGATCTGAATAAGATTTTCTCTGCTGAACGTTTAAAAACCGGCAAATTTGCGACTTCAGGTTTGAATATTTCGAAAGATCCTTTTGTGGATTCTCAGGAATTTAAAAACTATGAAGAGTTTAAAAAATTAAGTCCGCGATTTGATGAAGAAAAAGTCCTGTCAGAGGAATTTATCAAGCATTATCAGGCGTTGAACCCGGATTTTTGGCTGGTTTATTACCAGGCTGGAAAGTATTATTTTAAGCACAAAGCGTTTTCAAAGGCGAGGATTGCATTTGAACAGGCGCTGACGAAAGAAATCACAACTGTTCCGGATCGGGAGAATGTTGAAAAGTATCTGAAGAAAACTCTTAAGAAGTTGTAAAACTCGGTTTTGTGCCAGATCTTGTTTTATGCCGAATCTGCAGCCCGACCTGAATGGAGCTCATTTTTCTGCTGTTTTCAAAATTGTTCCGAAGCTGCGGCCGTGTGCAGAAAAATAGCGGGAATGGAGGGCGGAAAAGCTGCCCAAATTTTAACCGTTTTCAGGATTCAACTTGTTCAGAAAAAGATAAAATCCCACGCCAAAAGCCGCTGAAACCGTTGTGGCCAAAATCATACTGCCAATAATGTACTGAAGGAGATGATTTTTCATCAATTCGAAGTCGAGTTCGTGCGTAAAAAAGTTGGTATTTCCATCCACAAAAGGGGCGCCGATAAAGAGAGAAGCGGCAATAATGAATGGGATAAACGGCGGAAAACTGATGTTGGATGAAAGGAATGTGAGGACTTTGTTCAGTTTGAAAACGACGGATAGGGAAATGGCCAGAAACGTCTGCAAACCCCACACCGGCGACAATCCGATGAATACGCCGAGGGCAATTGAAAATGCTTTTGTCCGGTTGCTGCCGTCGCTTTCCAAAACATCTTCCTGAATGAATTTTTTGAAGCTTTTCTTCCTGAAATTAATGATGAAATTCCGCGGTTTTATGTAAGCTAAAGTGATGATAACCAGAATGGTATTGAGAATGCTGATTCTCGTAAAATCTCTGAATGGGCGGAAATGCGAAACGCGTTCAGCGGGATCGTAGAGTACTTTTACGGGAACATTTTTTACGGGAATGTTTTTCCAGGCGCTTCTTACGATCACCTCGATTTCGAACTCAAATTTTGGAGTGAAATATTTCTTCGGAATTTTGTTTAACGGATAAAGACGGTAGCCGGATTGCGTGTCCTGGAGCTTAATTCCCGTCTCAAACCAAAACCAGAAGTTGGAAAAATTGTTTCCAAAGCTGCTTTTCTTTGGAATTCCGTCTTGGGACATATTTCGGTTTCCAATCAGTAAAACATCTTCGTTTTCTTCTAGCAAGGCTTCAACAAAAACAGGAATATCGTCCGGATAATGCTGTCCATCAGAATCGATGGTGATGGCGTGATGGTAGCCAAGTTCTGTCGCTTTCCTAAAACCCAACTTTAAAGCGTTTCCTTTTCCTTTGTTTTGAGGCAAATTGATAATGCTCAACTGGGAATAACTTTTTAAAATTTCTGAAGTGGAATCCGTAGAACCATCGTTGATGATGATGATATTCTGTGTGTACTCCAAAACGCCTTCAATGACTCTTTTCAACGTTTTGCCATTGTTGAAAGTAGGAATTAAGACGCAGATTTTTCGCTCAGAAATTACATTCTGTACTTCAGAACGTGTCATTTATTTTAATGCATTTTTTTCCGTCGCAGTCATCGTTTTAGACTGCATCGCAAACTTTTTGATGTAGGTTTTCAGAGAAGAATTCTGCTTAGAATAATTATTCAGAATAAAAGTTTTGTCTTCTTTCAGATTTTTAGAATAGCCAACAATTTTAGGAATGTTTTCCTGAACACTCATTCGGATCACCCGCAGTTCTACGTTGTTTGGGTTTGATTTTATAACGGCTTCAAGATCCGTTGCGCCAGATTTTACGAAAGATTTTCTCTTGTTTTTTTCCGTGGTCACTTTGGCTTGAAGAATTTTTGCAGCAGCTTTGTACCCTTTAACCAAAGGATCGGAAGAGGAATTTTTGTCTGCCAGCTGAATGAAGTTTTTTGCGCTTTCGTTGGATGAATTAGCTTTGGAATAAGCGTTTCTTAAACCCTCTAAATCTCCGCTTTGGAAGAATAAAAATAATGCTGTTATGAATGAAAATAAAAGTTTCATAATTAAATCGTTGTGTAATTAACAGACATTTTCAGTGCAATAGTCTCGCCAAAAGAGGTGGTGTTTTTTACCTTCACTTCGTTTTCGACTTCTTTAATATCCAGTTGCATTGTTAAATCAGGTGTCTCAAAAGGATTGATAATCGCCATAAATTTCACATTGGAAGCCGTTTTTAGAAATAGTTTTTTTCCTGTAAATTCTTCACTCAGTTCTTTTACAATTTGCATCATACAAACGCCTGGTGTAACAGGATTTCCCGGAAAGTGACCTTTAAAAATAGCGTGATCCTGGTTTAATTTAATATTGGCTGTGAAGCTGCCGGTTTCTGATTTTTCGTAGTTTTCTAAAGTGTAAAAATCTGTCAGGATGGTTTGCATTTTTATTCTGTTTCTGTTATCTGAAATAGTTTGATATCGATCTTGAAATCTTTGTGTTCAAGATGAATTGTCTCTGCAAAAGTAGGTTTTTTAGGTTCAAAACTAAAATTGATTTTTTCCTTATTATTTCTTGTATAAACAATTTGTGTAAGCAGAGAATTTTCTTTGCTGAAAGACAGATAGTAATTTTTTTTGCCCCATTCTGACCTTAAAATATTTGATTTTTCATTTTCAAAACTTTCGACAACAGAATATTTCTGTCTTAGTAATTCCCGAAAGTCGTTTTTCAAAAAATTAATGACCATTTTTTTGTCTAAATCTGCGAGAACATAATTGAGCTTAAAATCATATTCAGAGATTTCGAAATCAATCATTTTATTCCCGAAATCTGAGGTCATTACAACTCTGTGCGATGTTTCAGAGATTTTTTTGACGATCAAAATTCCGCTGATGTCATTCCCATAAACTTCCATTTGGCATTTGTAAACATAATCTTCGTTCGAAGAAAAGTACAGATTTTCAACTTCTTTTTCGGAGTTTGAAATTGGTTGTGCATCTTTCAGCTGATACGTTTTGCACGAATATGTCAGCAACAAAAATGAACTATAAAGAAAACTCTGAAGCAGGAATCGGCGCATTGATTTTGGTGTTTTTGAAAACGATATTTGTGGTGTCGCCAGAAGCTTCGGTCATATTGACCTGTGAAACAGTGGTTTGGTTCTTAGGGAAATGGAGTTCGATCTGTTTAATATACTTCAGCAATTGCGCAGATTTCGGAGTGAATTTAGCAATATTTGAGCTTGTATTTTTTAAGTAGACTACTGAAAATTCCGGATCGCTGAACATCTTTCCGTTTGAACTGCCGACGATTAATTTATTGATTTTCTCAAAGGTTTTACTTTTCGCATCAACCGAAGATTTTTTTCCCTGATCGTTGATAAATATTTTATTTTCCTTAAAGATAATACTGTATTGATAAGGTTTTGTGTATTTCCAGCTCAACGTATTTGGCGATTTTAAAGACATTTTGCCGGAGGTGACGATGTTTTTATCCAGAAAATCCATCTTTTTGGTTTGAATGAAATCGCTCTGTAAAGTTTTGATTAGCTTCGTTTCAGCAGAAATCTTTGTCACAAATGCTTTAGATTCCGCACTTGTCATTGCGGTGTTCTGTGCAAAAGCAAAACTTGAAATCAATAGAAATGCTGTGAAAGCTATATTTTTAAACATTATTTTTCTGATTTAATGAGTGGATCAATCGTGAAAGTTGAATATTTTTCACGCTCCAAAAATAACAATAATTCCACCAAAACATTGTAGGTTTTTTCCGAAGTGTCGTGAAGTAGAATGATGCTTCCTTTTTTTAGATTTTTTGTTACTTTTCTTAGAATTTTATTTTCTTCAGAAATAACAGTGTCCAAAGAACGTACATTCCAGCCGATACTTTTCTTATTTGTTTTTTTAATCGCCTTTGCAATATTTGGATTGGTAACGCCGAAAGGTGGTCGGTACAAATCAGTTTTGATATTTCCAATTTTAAATATGGCGTCGTCACACTTTTTAATCTCCTCAATCATTTTTGAAGTCGATAAAAAGCCGGTGTTATTTGAATGTGAAAAAGTGTGATTTCCAATTGAATGGCCTTCTGCAATGATTCTTTGGAAAGTTTCGGGATATTTTTCTATTTGTTTTCCGATGCAGAAAAAGGTGGCTTTGATGTTGTTGTCTTTTAAAAGATCTAAAAATTGTGAAGTAAATTCAGTCGGCCCGTCATCGAAAGTCAAAGCGACTTCTTTAATTTTTGTTCGTTTGTGAGTAAAACTGTTAACAAAATATCCTAATTGAATATCAAATGAACCCCAAACGACAACCGCAGAAAAGAGTATGAAACAGAAAATATAGACCCAAATTGTTCCTTGAAATGCATAAATAAAAAGATTCAAGAAAAGATAAAAGATAATAAATGGATAATGTTTCATCTTTTCAGTTTTGGATTTTCATTTAAAATATTCAGCTAATTTTTAGACAGTGCTTTTGTCATTCCGCAGGAATCTAAACAAAGAATTATGACAGTTTAGATTCCTACGGAATGACAAAAGCAGTGATTTAATTAAAGATAATTAAACTTTCTCCAACAAAACCAAACTATGGTCTTTCCCGCCAAAATGATTGTAAAGTAAAATGTTTTTGATGCTTTCCTTTTTTACGTCATTAATCATCATCACTTCCGGAATCTCCTGATTTTTTAAAATATGACAAGCCATAAATGTTGAAAATCCACTTGCTGTATTGAATTCACCACTCAAATGTTTGTAATACAATAAAGATGAATTTTGAAATAATTCTGACGCGTTTTTATAATAAACATCAGATTTTGAATCGCCGCTGAAACCTAAAATCACAGCATCAATATCTTCATTCTTCAGCTTATTTTTAACTAAAAAATCTTCAACGAATTGTTGAGTTTCGTCTAATTCTAATGAGTTAATGATTTGTATATCTTTCAATTGAGCGTAAGAAGTTTCCGTTTTATCTTTTCCTAAAACAAAAAAGCTTGAACCTTCACCCCAAATCACACCTTCTGTTGTAGAATTTAAATAATCAACGGGCAGATTTTCTTCTTTTTTGATGGCGCCGCTTAGTTTAAACAATTCTAATGTCCTGTCTGTCTGCTCATCAGTAGAACCTACCAGCACATTTTCAGCCTCTTCATCCAAAATCTGAAGTTTGCCGTCCAACATTGAAAATTCTAATGATGACGAGCAATTGACGTAAGTAAAATTATAGCCGTGACACTGCAGTCCCAAAGCGATTTGCCCCGAAACGGTGTTGTGCGTGGATTGAATGAAAAAAGTTGGCGTCAAAAATTCTTCATTGTTTTCCAAAACATTTTTCAGGAATTTTTCAGAATCCTGAGAGCAACCCATTCCGGTTCCTACGATGATGGCGTCGGGTTTTTCAATTCCTGATTCCTGCAAAGCTTTTGTGGAAGCCACAGAACTCATTTTCACTGTTTTAGACATTCGTCGGCTCATTGCCGGTGGAATGAATTCTTTGTAGTTGGGCTCAATCGCTTTTAGAACCTGAACAGAATTTTCAGGTTTTAAAGTGTCGGAGAAATTTTCATTTAAAGTGTCCTGAACCGAGATGCAGGCGGCACTGTTGATATAAACTGTACTCATTCTTTAGAAAATATTAAAGTTGAACAGTTTCCGCCAAATCCAAAAGAGTTGGAAAGTACGTGGTTGATATTTTTTTCTTTTAGTTCGGTAACCGGCGTCAAATCAAATTCTTCCATTTTAGTTTTAAAATTTAAATTCGGAAAAATCACATTGTTCTGCATCGCCAAAATCGAATAAACCGCTTCAATTCCCGCCGCCGCCGCCAAAGTGTGGCCGGTAAACGCTTTTGTAGAACTGAATTCCGGAACCTGGTTTTCACCAAAAATCCGAATCATTGCAATACCTTCCGATAAATCATTATTGGGTGTCGCCGTTCCGTGAACGTTGATATAATCGATGTTTTCTTTATTTAAACCTGAAACTTTCAACGCTTTTTCCATTGCTAAAAAAGCGCCTTGTCCATTTTCCGAAGAAGCGGTTTGGTGGTGCGCATCGTTGGCATTTCCGTAACCGGAAAGATAAGCGAGAACTTTTTTGTTTTCTTTCTGAACGATTTCATCAGATTCCAAAACAAGGAAAGCGGCTGCTTCACCCAGATTCAGACCTTTTCTGTCGTTGTCGAAAGGGGTGTTGTAAGAATCCGTCAAAATCATCAGCGTATTAAATCCATTCAAAGTAAACTTCGAAAGTGAATCTGTTCCGCCAACAATCACACGGTCCAGAACGCCGTTTTTAATGAGTTTCGCTCCCATCATAATCGCATTGGCAGCGGAAGAGCAGGCTGTGCTGATGGTAGAAACCATTCCTTTGAGACCTAATAATTCTGCAATTGCCAAAGATGAATTTCCGGCATCGTGAGAGTTGATGTATTTCTGTTTGTCAGGAAAATCTTCGTAGCTATAGAAATATTTTTCGGTGATATCCATTCCGCCCACGCTTGTGGAGGAAATGAGTCCGGTTTTGTACTCGTTGATATCCAAAATTCCGGCACTTTCTACCGCTTCTTTTGCGGCCACCATTCCTAATAAAGTGGTTCTTGTCACGTTGTTGTCTTCGCTCAACTTAAGTTTCTGCACAAGTTCTTCATTAGACAATTTGATCTCGCCTGTTTTGATGCTTCCGGCGTGGCGGGTTTCAAACAATTCGATGTCTGAAATGCGGTGTTTGCCGGTCGACAATGAAATAAAATTTTCCGCTACATTGTTACCAATGGCGGAAATGATGCCCATTCCTGTAATGGCAATTTTTTGACCCATCTTTTACAAATGTAACAATATAGCAATGTAAAAGTTTACCAATAATTGTAAGACTGTTGCATTGCTTCATTGGTAATTAATTTATTTTGTTCTGTTTTCTTCGATGTATTTTGCCATCACTTCGATAGATTCGAAGATTTCTTTTCCTTTTTTAGGATCTGCCAGTTTGATGCCATAGTCTTTATCAAGCATTACAATCAACTCCAATGCATCAATTGAATCTAAACCAAGACCACCGCCGAAAAGTGGATCTGTATCTTTGATTTCTTCTATTGCAACGTCCTCAAGGTTAAGAACTTCTATGATTTTGTTTTTTAATTCTAATTTTAAATCTTCCATTTTTTTTAAATTTACCAATGTATCAGTGTATCGGTTTACCAATTGAGACTGAATAGTATTGTTACATTGTTATACTGTTTTATTGTTAAATTACGTAGTCAGCAAATATACAAAAGCTTTATAACTTTCCTGATATAGTTCTACCCAGCCGCACAAGACTTTTTCAGCTTTCCCTGATTGCATAATCTGTGCCGCATATGAGTTTAAAAATTCCTCATCAAATTTATCCAAGACGAAAAAAGCGTTCTCAGTCTGCATTTTATGTTTAATGCTGATTTCGCCGACGCAAATGTTGGGTAACGTATAAACGAAAACAGCAGGACTCGGGAAATAATTTTCCTGAGAATTAATGCTTTCCTGGTATTTAAAATCGGTGTCGAGGCTTGAGGATTTGTTGGCAAAAACCAGTGCAGTTTTGCTGTGGTCGTCATTTTTCAGAATCATTTCGGAAGCGAGGAAAGCCAGTTTGCTGAGATTATCCATTTTATGAAATTTTGGATAATTCAGGTCCAAACTTTTATAAGCTTCTTTCGCAAAGTCTGAGAAATTTTCTGTTTTAGTTTCAAAAATAATTTGTTCGTTGAGGATTATTTTTGAGTTTTCTATGATGCAAATGTCTGTTTTCTTCATTGAGTTTTTTCAAAAAGTTTAAGGCTTTTTTGTCGGGTTTTGATGCGTGTTGAAAACAGAAAGTACAATGATTTTGTAATCAATAATATCGAAAACAATGAGGTAAGGAAACTTGTGAATATAAGTTTCTCTATAATTTTTTTTAAGCTGAAAATGTTTCGGATTGTTTTGAATTCTACGTAAATATTTGTCCAAATGTATCATAAATTTCTCTCCCAATCCTTTCTGCGCATCTTCATAATAAATATATGCTTCCAGAATTTCCAGACTTGCTTCTTCTTGTAAAATTAATTCATAGGTCATTTCAAAGCAGATTTTGCTTTCTCTTTGACTTCCTCCCAAGTGTAAGATTTGCTTTCTCCGCTTAAGTATTTCTCTCGTCTTTCGTCTATTTCATCATAATGCCAATCAGGAATTGTTGGATAGTTTTCTTCCTGCTCCTCAACATCTATAATTCCGTTGATGATGCGGAGAATTCTCTCATCTGCAATGTCTATGAAGTCGTGAATTCTTTGTCTGATGTCTAAAGTAGATTCCATTTCCTAAAACTTTAATTCTATCAAAATTACAAAATAATTTTATGCTTTCTCCAAAACTATCGCCGCATTACATCCACCAAAACCAGAAGCCGTTTTCAAAATATATTTAATTTCTGCCGTATGGTTTTCTTTAATAATATTCAAATCCTGAGAAATGCCCATTTCTTCGAAGTTTTTAGATGGAAGTAAAGTGTTTTTCAAAGCCGATTCCATAGAAATAATACTTTCCAATAAACCTGATGCACCTAAACAATGTCCGTAATAACCTTTCATACTGTTTAACGGAACATTTTGTAAATCCATTCTGTTAAAAGCGATGGCTTCCATTTCGTCGTTGTACAGCGTTGCCGTTCCGTGAGCGGAAATAAAATCGATTTGTTCTGATGAAACTTTCGCTTCTTTCATCGCATTTTGGACACTGGCAAACAGTCCGTCACCTGTTCTCGATGGTCCTGAAATGTGATTGGCATCGTTAATTGCTGAATCGCCTAAAACTTTAAACCTAAATTTTTCGTTTTGATTTAATTCTGAAGTAATATAAGCTGCAGCAGTCGCTTCGCCCAAATTAATTCCATTGCGGTTTTTATCGTACGGTTTGCAAGGTTCGCTTCCGATTGCCTGAAAAGAATTGAAACCCGAAATTACAAACTCGGAAATTTCATCTCCGGCAACTACAAAAGCGTCTTTATATTCTCCTGCCTGAATCATATTTTTCGCAACAGAAATCGCCATCACTCCGGAAACACAGGCGTTGGAAACGACAATCGGTTTGGTTGTAAATCCAAAAAAATCAGCCAGTTTTTGCGCTAGTTTTGAAAGGTAAACGCCTTCCGGTAAAGTGGTTTCATTTTTTAATAAACAGATATTTCCTTTAGTTGTGGACAGAATAAAAGCGGTGTCATTTGAAATCTGATGTCTTTCTACCAAAGGTTTAAGACTCAAAAGAAACATTTTTTCAAGTCTCGTGAAATTCTTATTATCAAAGTGTTTATTAAATTCCTCATCCAATTTCTCAGAATCAATTTTAGAAACAAAAAATGCGTCGTGATTTTCTATGACTTTATGTAGAGCAACGCCGGATTTTCCTTCCAGAAGTGCCTTCCAATTTGATTCCACATCAAAACCTAAAGGCGTGATGCAGTTGTAATCTGTGATGTAAATTTCTTTGTTCATTAATTAATGAATTGTTCGATTCATATTTTGAAAAGCCAAAAGCTATTAGCCAATCGCCAAAAGCTAACTATAATCCCATTTTATCTTTCCAGGTTTGAAAAAATTCGGGATTGTAAAGGCATAAATTATTATCAGAATCCAGAAAAACCTGTATTGTTTCGCCACTGCAAACCAATTGATTATGCTGATTAAAAATCTCGTATTTGTAAATTAATTTCGCCGAAACAGAATTCACGAAAGTCGTAACGATGTTGAATGTTTCGCCATATTTCAATGGAAGAAAATGCTCCGTAGTTGTTTTCACAATAGGCGTTACAAATCCGGCTTTTTGGATGTCGAGGTATGTTAGACCGTGCTGTCTTCCAAAAGCTTCTCTTCCGTCTTCAAAATAGACAATATAATGGCCGTGCCAGACAATTCCCAGCGGGTCTGTCTCGTTGAATCGGACGCGTACTTCTTCGGTACAGGTTATGTTTTTAGACTGCATTTTGTTTTGTTTTTTTAACCACAATGGGCACAAAGTTTTTCGCAAAGGACACTATTTAAAATCAATTTCATTTTATTTTGTTCTTTGTGAAAAATCTTAGTTTTCTTAGTGGTTAATAAACCACAATGGGCACAAAGGTTTTCACGAAGGACACTATTTAAACTTAATTATATTATTGAAATTATTCAATTGTTCCGTTAATTAATCTCTTAACGCCATTTTTAAATAAAACCGAGTTAAAATTAATAAGTAAACCTAATTTGCAATTGCTTAGTTTCAAGTAGGTTAAAATTTGGGCAATGTGAATATCATTTAATGATTCGACAGATTTTATTTCTACAACAACTTTTCTTTCAATTAAGAAATCGAGCCTGTAACCAATGTCCAATTTTATATCTTCATAGATTAATGGCATTGGCTTCTGTTTTTCTACCAATAATCCTGTTTTCTTCAGTTCAAAGTGCAGACATTCTTCATAAGCGCTTTCCAAAAGCCCTGCTCCAAGTTGACGATGAACTTTTAATCCTGCATCAAATACAATTTTTGAAATCTCATTTTCATTCATATAGTTTGTGTTTTTAATGAGTAAAATTATTATTTATTTAATGCTTAATCTTTTTTAACACAAAGGCACAAAGGTTTTCACAAGGGACACAAATTAAAAATATTCAATTCCTCCTTGTGCTCTTCGTGAAAAATCTTAGTGCCTTTGTGGTTAAACAAATCAGACACTATTTTGTTTCCTTTCGTAAAGTAAAGAAACAGTGACCATCGCAATATAAAATAAAAATAAGAAAATCAGTTCTTTGGCAATTTCGCCAATGCCGCTGTTTCTTAAAATGATATCGTAATACGCATTCAATCCCCAGTTCATCGGGGAAAACTGCGCTATTTTCTGCATAAATTCGGGCATCAGGAAAACGGGAACCCAAATACCGCCAATTGCTGCCAAAACAACTACCGAAGTCGCTCCAAACGGCGCCGACTGTTCCTGCGTGTTGGAAACGGTTCCGATTAAAATTCCAAATCCAATTGCGGCTAACCCGGCGAAAAGAGTGACAATTAGAAGGTGGAACATTTTTCCGGAAACATCAAATTGTGGTAAATCCATCAAAGGGAAAATCCAGATTCCTACCGCAACCATCAGTAAAAATTGGATGACGCAAATGATTAAATAAGTGAAAGTTTTTCCTAAAATATGAATGAAATACGGCGTCGGACTCGTACGGATTCTCACGCTCGTTCCCTGACTTTTTTCTTTGACTAAATTAATTGACAGCGGCACCACAATAAAGAAAATCGCAAACAACGCCCAAGCCGGAACGTTGTGCTGAACGGAATTCGGTATTACATCCAGTTTACCTTTGTTCGGTGTGATTTCTTTGAAGGTAATTAAGCTTTTATTTTCAAGGTCTTCCGTCGTTCCGAGTTGGTCCTGAAAGGCTTTGTAGATTTTTTTATTCTCAATTTCGAAAACCATTTTGTTGATGGCGTTCATCACAGAATTTTTGAAACCAGCATTTGTTGCGGGGTCGAAATAGAGATGGATGTCTTTCGTTTTTGAGGCCACAGTTTTTGTCGCAGTTGAATCGGCTTCTAAACCAAACGAGCTTACGACGGTCTGAACTTTTGAATCGATATTTGAATTTAAATCTTTCGTTAAATTTTCCGGAATGACGATGGCCATTTGATAATCTCCTGTAAACACAGCTTTCTCAGCCGATTTTTCGTTGTAATCGGTGACTAACTCAAATGTTTTGCTGGTTTCCAGTTCTTTTTTGATGACTTTGGAAACCTCGGACTTATCATTATCAATAAAAATAATCGGGATTTTTGAACCTTCCAGATTTTTGAATGTCGAATCCTGAATTAAAGTAATCGTAATAATCAACAATAACGGCATCAGGAAGATGATGACAATTCCGCCCGAATCTCGCTTCAGTAACTGAATTTCCTTGATGAAACTTCTCCACAATTTATACAACATCTCTCAATTCTTTTCCGGTTAATGAAATGAAAACATCCTCCAAATTTTCTGCATTGGCAACTCTTTCCACCAATTCTTCCGGAGTTCCAGTCGCGTGGATTTTTCCGTGGTCGATGATGGCGATTTTTGTACAGAATTCCTCAGCCTCAGAAAGGTGATGCGAGGTGTAAATAATGCACGTTCCCTTTTTATTTAAATCTAAAAGATAATCGATAATCGCTTTTTTCGATTGAACGTCAACGCCAACGGTCGGCTCGTCCAGAAACAAAACTTTCGGGTTGTGAAGTGTTCCGGCAATCAGGTTGCAACGGCGTTTCATTCCTCCTGAAAACTGGTCGATTTTTTTGTTTGCAAATTTGGTTAAGCCCATTAATTCTAAAGCTTCATCAATTGCTTTGTGAAGGTAATCGTTTTTCAAACCGTACAAACTTCCGAAGAAAAGAAGATTTTCTTTTGCGGTCAGAGTCGGGTAGAGCGCATATTCCTGGGGAACAACGCCGATGATTTGTTTGATTTTTGAACTGTCTTTTTTAGGTGACAATCCGTTAATGGTAAAACTTCCTGAGGTTGGTTTAATCAAACCTGAAAGCATAGAAATCAAGGTGGTTTTTCCCGCTCCGTTTGGACCGAGAATTCCGTAGATTTCGTTTTTATCGATGTTCAAAGAAATATCATTAACCGAAAAGTCTTCCGAATTTTTGTATTTCTTGTAGAGGTTTTTTATTTCGATGATATTCTCCAAACTATATCGCTTTTCTCAGTTTTTTATAAAACGCCTCTTCCAAATCGGCAATATGCAACATCGATTTTGAAAGCTGATTGTAAATATCGCTTTTCGAATTTCTGTTTTTGTAAACTCTTGCAATATCAACGGCAAAATCTCTCCAAAGGTCTCCGATTGCAGTAATTTCTTTAGATAATTCCTTTAGCTCGTCATTTTTAAGAATCACAGCAGCTTCCTGTAAAAAAGCACCGTAAATAAATCTGAATCCGCCGCCGCCGGTTCCGATTTCTTCTTGCATTCTGATCAATTGTCCCAGATAATGATTAGTCACTTTCGTGCCTTTTTTCTCAGCCCATTTCGGGATGCTTTTGGCTACCCAACGCATTGCTTTTACGCCGATAATGGGAACGGGAGCGAGCATATTTTTGCAGGTATCTTTAATTCCTTTTTTAATGGCTTCTTCCAAATTTACATTTTCCGGAATGTGTGTCGGGAAGTACATATGACCTTTCGGAGCGAGTGCGCCTTTGGCATAACGAACTTTTTCCAGCTCGGCTTCAGTCAAAGTTGTGGCAAAATCCATCACAGGATCGCTGATGAGGAATTTTCCGTCTTCTTTTCCGTAAACGACCAAATTGTGCGCGTTGAAATGGAATTTATATTCTTCAGGAAAATATGTAAGGTTGAAAACGCCGACCTGTAAACCTGTCGGGATATTTTGTTCTAAATTTTTCTCCAAAGCAGCCTGAGCTTCTTTAGGATTTGAAAATTTAACTCTTTTAATTTTTATGCCCAGTCTTTTTGCCGCTTTACTGAAAATCGCTCCCGGCATCGGACGGTAACTGAATCCCGGCGCAAAGTTTACTTTTAAGAAAGGTAAATACACGAAAAATAATCCTGAGCCGATTCCGAAAATCATCGGTTCGCTGAGTTTCAACCCTTTGTTGAGGAGTAAATTGGAGGCAACACCATTTTCGCAGTGAGCGGTTTGATGGTGTTCGAAATTTATTTTCATTTGTTGTTTTTGATTTATTAAAACTAATTGATGATAAAGTTTTTACTTACCGTCAAAGTTTTTGAGTTCTTCTATCGAAATTCCGAATGTGTCGGCGTATTTTTTCAAAGTAGAATCGCTGAGTTTTTTAAATATTTGCGGTTTTGCGTGTCTTTTGACCGTCCATTGCCACTTTCCAACGTATGCTGCAAGAACCTGCAAATCCATTTTATTCAGTTCCATAAAATAGATGATGGGACTCACGATTTTGTTGGCAACATTCTGTTTTGCCTCTTCAATTCTTTCATAGATGAGCTCCATTGATTCGTCGAGAGCCGCTTTTTTGGCTTCCCAACCGATGCTTTGGGCGGTGGTGTAATTGTTGTTTTCATCAGTCACGTATAACATTTCGGTCATATTTGCTGATTGAAGATTACTTTCGTCTTGTGGAATGTCTTGTTTTTTCATTGATTTTTAGTTTTTCAATTCCTGAATAAACAAATTGATTTCTGCCCTTATTAATAATTTATCATTAATGAAAGTCTCGCAGAAAATGTTACAAATGTTCTCGTATTGAGAGATCAAAGAGGCTTTGGAAATGATATTCTCGCCCACTTTTGGTAAAGCGAAAATCTCTATTTTTTTGATATTGGTAATGAAGCCAATCACTTTAGTTTCAACATCCGTATTCTGGAAAAAACTCTGTCCGAGAATTGAGGAACAGGTCTGCGCCACATTTTCTATCAATCCGGCTTCAACAAATTCATTATTTAAAACAAAAATATTATCTGCTTTGATTTCGAAAGAAGTAATAACAGTTTCCGGAGTCAATTCCAATATGTAATCCGCCATCAGCATTGGCTTGCGATGGGGAAGAAAATTGTGGATGTTGATCAAATTTTCGGACTTCAGTTCCATATTTTGTTTTAACCACAAAAGTCACAAAAGCAGTTTTCGACTTTCTTTTGTGACTTTAGCAGTTTAGTTTTTTATTATTTCACAACGGTTTTCATCTGCGATTTTGCAATTACCGTTTTATTGATTTTCGTAACGATTTCGACCAAAGTGACGCCCATCATCTCATTCAGGATTGTCGCTTCAGAAATCAATTGGTCGCCCACTTTCGGTAAGCTTTCAACTTCAACAGATTTGATGGCGCCGATGTAACCGGTCGGAGATTCCTTACCCAAAAGAAAATATTTGTAACCTGTGTGCAAAGCGACAGTTTGTGCCTGATGTTCTATCAAACCTGACGCCTGGAAAATGCCTTCGCTCACAAAAATATTATCTTCTTCAATGATAAATTTTGAAACAACTAGATTCTCGGAATAGTCGGAAACTTCGCCAACCATTACGAAAGGAAACCGTTGCGGAATCAGACTTTCAACAAAATCTCTGTCGGAATTTGGTAAGTTGCTTTCCATTAGCAAACCGTCAATAAGGCACAAGAATAGGCGAATCTTCCACTTTCAGGAACGCAAAGAAGGATTTTTTCACCTTTCTTCAATTTGCCGGAATTCATCAGTTGTTCAACAGCTATGAAGATAGAGCCAGCACCGATATTCCCAACTTCGGAAAGGTTGTAGAACCATTTTTCCCAAGGGAAATCCAAGCCAACATTTGCGAATTCCTCCTTCAAACCGTCTTTGAAATAACCGGAAGAAATGTGCGCCAGAACATGGTCCACAGATTCCGGATCCAATTGATGTTTATCAAAAGATGTTCTCAAACTTTCTGCACCTTTCACCAAAATATATTTGTCGAGGATTTTTGTATCCTGCTTCAAAGCGAAAATAGATTGTTTCAACCATTCGTCAGATGGATAATCTGCCCACGATTTCAAACTTCCGTCTTCTTGTTTTTCGCAACCGGAATACATACAAGCTTCAATTTGGTGAGCGTAGGAATAGAAATCAATCCATTCGATTCTCAAAGAAGTCTGATTTTCTCTTGGCTTATTTTCCAATAAGAATGCACCAGCACCGTCGGAAAGCATCCATCTGAGGAATTCTCTTTTGAACGCTACGATTGGTCTTTCTTCCAGAAGTTTCAGGTTTTCTGCCTCGTGGTCAAATTTATCTGCCGTCATCCAGGAAGAGAATCTTTCCGAACCTACGCAAACTGCATTATCCTTTACACCTGCTTTTACGGAAAGAAAACCATAATTCAAAGCATTCATTCCGGAGTTGCAAAGTCCCATTGATGTGTTGATTTCAACCGATTTGCCGATATTCAGCTCACCGTGAACCATTGATGCGTGCGAAGGCTGGATCTGGTCTGCAGAAGTAGTTCCGCAAGACAAAAGTTCCATATCTTCTTTCTTGAAATGCTCATCAAAAAGTCCGTTGATAGCATTGGCAGTTATCTGTGCGTTGGTATGCGTTGGCTGTCCGTTTTTGTCCAAGGCATAATATCTGGTTTTGATTTGGTTGTTTCTGAGAATCAGCGCTCTCGCTTTGGACGGCTTGTCGTTTACCAATCCCAGATGTGTTTCCATCTCGTCATTCGAAACTGGTTCGTTTGGAAGGTAAGTTGACGATTTGGTGATATAAACGTTATTCATTTCTTATTTTAAATTAATTCCTTGTAAATATTCTCTTTGTTTCTTTCTTTTCCACCACAAAATGGGCGTCATAAGGATGTGTGGAACCAGCACTATCGGAGAAATAATCCATATAGCTGCCATCAAATATACCTTAAAAAATTTAATCAGCAAAGGGCGTTTTTCTTTTTTTCTGATAATGAGATTGCTCCAAACGGTGAAAATTTTATTCCCGACTTTCTCAACTCTGACCAGGAAAGGGCGGATTTCTACAGCTCCGTTTTTCACTAAATCCGGCTGTAGATCTGCAAAATCATTTCTGTCTAGATAAGTCTTGATAATTTCGCCATATTTCCCTGCGCCATCAATTTCTTCCTGAGAGATTCCTGCTGCCGGCAACATTCCCGAAGCTTCTTTTTTTCCGGTCGTCAGCCATCTTAAAATGGTCAAAACACTGGTGTAATTGTCGTGCCGGTCTACCAATGCGATGTTTCCCACTAGTTTTGCGTTCATGTTTTTGAGGTAAACCTTCAGTTTTTCCTGAGAAAGCATCCACATATTTCTGGTTCCGGAGATCGTAACGATTGGTGTGTCTTTCAATATATTTTCGGCAAATCCACTTTTCAGAAACGAAATAACCGGAATTGAAGGCGTAAGGTACCAAACCTGGTAGCCGAAAAGAATGAGGTCAAATTTGGCGTTCAAAACTTCATCCGAAGGCGGGAAAATTTCACTTGGGATCTGAAGATAAGATTCCGGAAAGGTGTTAAAAAAAACGTCACTCGGCCACGGAAAAGGGAAGTCTTCTTTCAGTTTGATATTGTAGTAGGTGACTTTGTATTGTTCATTATTTTCAAACGGATGGGCGATATTTTTGACGATATCTTCCAATTGTCCCGTTTGGGAATAATAGATTACAAGTATGTTTTTCTGCATCAATCTTTAATATAATTACAAAAATAAGATTTTCAAATTTATTATTTCCGTCTTAATACTTTAATTGATTCTGAATTGTGCACTAAGTTAAAATCAGGATTAGGAGAAAGTGGGTTTTCTACATTAAGGAAGATGACCGTTTCCGGCAGATTTTGAATCTCAGAAGGGTCAAAATTGTGGCTGGAAATTAAAAGTATATCCACGGTTTTAGTAATGTCAGAAAGGGTTTCGACATAATTGATTTTCCTTCTTTTGACCAGATAATTGTGAGCGGCAATTTCTCTTTTTTCCTTATTTTTAATAAAACTAAATATTTTTCTTCCAGCCTGTTGACTGGTAAGAAGGAAATCTTTCTGGCCAAAATCATCAGCGATGTGGAGAATTGTAGCGTCTTTTGGAATGTGTTTGTTCAGTTCAAAATAAGCAGATTTATTTTCAGTAAAATCATTTTTCACCTCTTTCACAACTTCGGTTTCTTTGTAAAGGAAACTTAGTAATAATTTCTTTTTGAAGTAATTTTCGTCTTCAATTTCACTTCTCAGCTTGGCAAATTCATTTCTGAAATTGGCGTTGATGTTTTTCGCACGTTCTTTGTAAGTTGTCCCAAATGACAAATCGTCCTTGCTGATTCTTTCGCCTACTTTTACAATAATATCGCCATCATAAATAATGAAATCGCCTTTCGGTAAAACTTCAGAATTCCCGTGAATGTAAAGTGGTAAAATATCCAGGTCAAATTCTTCTGCCAGATAAAAAGCGCCTTTGTGGAAACGTTTCACATCATTAGTATACGATCTTTCAGCTTCCGGAAAAACGACTAAAGAATAACCTTGATCTATCTTTTCTTTCAGTTTTTCCTTACCATTTTCTATGCCCTGAGAAACCGGGAAGAAACCCAACGCTTTCACAAGTTTTCCAAATATCGGCGAATCATAAACCCAATCGTTCACGAGATAAACGATTTTATGCGTCGTCATCCCGATCGCCAAAGTATCCAGAAAAGAAGTGTGATTCGCAATAATAATCGCCGGTTTGGTGAAATCTTCGTTAGAATTTGTAACGACTTTTTTCTTCACAAATGGATTTCCGTACAATACCGAGGTCATAAATCTGGCTAAGATCAATTTGATGATATCTAAAGTTTTCCCTTTTGAATTTTTCACGAAAATGCTTCCAAATGCTGAGAAAATCAATCCGCCCAAACCATAGTAAATAAACAGAATCACGGAATGTAAAAATAGCCTGATAGTGATTGGTGACAAACCTTTTTTCTGTCTGTTGATAATCAAAAACCGAAACCAAAAAGGATATAAAGTTGAAGTAATGATAATCACAGAAAGCATTCCGATGAGCGCAACCAAAGCCAAAGAATGCAATGCCGGATGTTTTGCAAAAATCAAAGAACCGATGGAAAGAATTGTAGTGAAAACCGCCAGAATAATTGAAATCCGATAAGTCGGAAGTTCATTTTTTCCGGTCGTGTGTTCTTTCTGCATTGCTTTTGTCAGGAAAATACTGAAATCGTCACCAACTCCAAAAACTAAAGTGCAGACAACGGTGCTGAAAATATTGAGTTCTAATCCTAAAAAATATAAAATTCCTGCCGTAACAACGCCAGTCAAAACAATCGGAAACATTGTGAGCAAAGTCAATTCGAAATTTCTGAAGAAAACCACAATCGTCAAAAGAATTGCCAATAATGAATAATTGATCAACGTATTAAAATCTCTTTTCAGGAGACCCAAAAAGTTCTCGTTCATCTGCTGGCGGTCGATGGCGATGGCCTCTTTTCTTTTTTCAACGTCTTTTATAAATGCGTCTCTTTTCTTTTCATCAACTTTCACGATATTGGAAACGGTGTAAAAACCATTTTCCTGACTGAGGAATTCTGAAATTTGCAGGGCTTTTATTTTTTCGTAATCTTTAAGACTTAAAGTGGAGTAGGTTTTATTGAGATTTTGATTAAACTGGTCAAAAGCCGAAGCATTAAAACCGAATTTATTTCCATTATTAACAAGCTCCGAAATAGTTTCATTCTTCTTGTTTTGGTTCCAGAATTTCTTCCAACTTTCCACTTTTTTCTGTTGGTCTTTTTCAGAAAGCACCACATTTCCAATAGAATTGTAACTTAAAATTTTGCCGTCTTTCTTTTCCTTTTCCAAAAATTGGCTCAAATCTGAATTCCTTGACAAAGCTTCTTGCTCAGAGTTTCCGTAAGAAATCGTGTAAATGGATTTTGAAGTGATGTCTGACAGTTTTTCAAGTTTCGCCTCGCTTATTTTTAACTCCTTCGGAATGTAATTCAGATCGCCAATGTCTTCATTAAACCCAACGTGGCGGAAACCGAACAGACACGCAATAATGATGATAGAACAGCCAATTATTAAAGGTTTATTCTTTTCGTAAGGATAATGCCCGATTTTGTCGATGAAATTGCTGTTTACTTTTTCTGATTTCTCCTTCGGATGGTACAGTTGAGGGACAATAATCAACGCCAAAACTGCTGAAAATAAAACCGTGATCGATGCGAAAAGTCCCAAATCTTTCAATGCTTCCGAACGCACAAAAACAAGGCATAAAAATGAAACCGCCGTCGTCGCACTGCTCAGAATAATTGGCTGGGTAATTTCTTTGTAAAGCTCTTCGATATTGTTGTTGTGCTTGTAATGCGTGAGAATGTGAAGCGCATAATCAATCGTAATTCCAATTAAAATGGCTCCGACGCTCAGTGAAATGGCAGAAATTTTATCTTTAATAAAATACAAAACCATCAATGCCATCAATACCGAAAATAAAGTCGGAAGAAAAATAACGATGGGTGTGAAAAAACTTCTAAAATAATAAATCAATAAAATCATCAACACAGTCATCGAAATAATAACCGTATTCTGAATGTCTTTCTTGATTTGTTGGGCATTCGCAACAGCAATTACCGGCGAACCGAAATAACTGAGTTCAGTTTTTCCTTTGAATTCTTTGTTGAGATTATCTTTGATTTCGTTCAGTTGATTGACAAAAGCCTCGTTGTTTTTGGTGTCGTTGCTTTTATTTTTCGGTTCGATGAAAAGCAAAAGGTTTTTTCCGTCTTTGGTTACAACGTAATTGTCTTCGAGTTTAAAATCTTTGCTGATGTTTAAAGCATTAAGTTTTTTGATTCCTAAAAATGTGATTCCCAGCGGATCTTTTTTAATGAATTCTTTCGTCACCAAACTCGTAGGCGAAACCAATGAAACATAATTGTTCTCAACTTGTTTTGCAATGCTGTCTTTGTTGAGCTTTCTTTCAATTTCCTTATAATCGTTTTCGTCTAAAAATAAAGGCAGATTCTGATTGACGAAATCAAATGTTTCGGAAATCTCATTATCATTCACTTTCCCTTGAATCGAGCCGATATATTTCTGTAAAGGCTGGGTTTTTTCTAAAAATTCGTCAGCGGTTTCGGATAACTGAAAATTGTCGTCTTTCGATTTTTTTTCGATAATGACGATGATTTTGTCTGAAAAGTTGAGTTGTTTCAGAACTTTCGACGTCAAATCAGATTTTTCGCTTTTGGGAATGATTTGATTGATGTCTTCTTCAAAGTTGATTTTTGAAGCAAAAAATAAACACAAAACAGCAACTCCCAGCGCCGTTGCGATGGAAAGAATTCTGTTTTTGGCAATCAGATAATATAAAAAGATAAAAAAGCGATGCATTTTAAATTTGGTTCCGCTGTACTTCTACAGCTTGGAAATGGTTAGAGTTTTTGTGTTTTCGAACTTATTCATTTTCAAGGACTAAAATCGAAATTCTTATAAATTTGAGTCTGCGAATTTAATAAAAAAGTTAAGATTTCGAAAGTCAAAACTAGACTAATTTTTGTGGAAAATCAATAATATATATAAGGTATAGACAGGAGAAATAACTGTTAAAATGATTAATTACAAAAAAACGCCTACTTTTGCAAAAATTTTTCAGGATGCCAAAAAACTTAGTGATTGTCGAATCTCCGGCAAAAGCAAAAACAATTCAGAAATATTTAGGTTCAGATTTCGAGGTCAAATCCAGCTTCGGACACATCCGAGATCTGCCTAAAAAGGGAATGGGAATCGACTTGTCGAATTTCACACCCGACTATGAAGTGTCTGCTGATAAGAAGAAATTAGTGGCAGAACTGAAAGCCTCTGTGAAAAAAGCCGATATGGTTTGGCTGGCTTCCGATGAGGACCGCGAAGGAGAAGCGATCGCCTGGCATCTTGCGGACGAGCTGAAATTGAAACCTGAAAATAGAAAAAGAATCGTTTTCCACGAGATCACCAAAAATGCGATCTTGAAGGCGATTGATAACCCAAGAGATATCGACCAGAATTTGGTCAACGCACAACAGGCAAGACGAGTTCTGGACAGGATTGTTGGTTTCGAAATGTCACCGGTTCTTTGGAAAAAAGTGAAAACCGGACTTTCTGCAGGACGTGTACAATCCGTTGCTGTAAGATTGGTTGTAGAGAGAGAAAAGGAAATCCGTGACTTTACACCGAAACCAAGTTTCAAATTGGAAGGGATTTTCCTTAATAATGCTCAGCAAGAGATTTTAGCGAAATTGAAAAAAGATTTCGAGAAAGAATCTGACGCAGAGAACTTCCTTAACCTAGCCAAAACCACAGACTTCAAAGTTCTGAATGTGGAGACCAAACCGGGAACCAGAACTGCTTCGGCGCCGTTCACGACTTCTACTTTGCAACAGGAAGCTTCTTCCAGACTTGGATACAATGTAACTTCCACGATGCGTTTGGCGCAGAGACTTTACGAGGAAGGATTCATCACGTATATGAGAACGGATTCCGTAAATCTATCTCAGGAAGCCATCAATGGTGCTAAGGCGCAGATCGTTTCTGAATACGGTGAGAATTATTCCAAACCAAGAAATTATACCACCAAATCATCTTCTGCACAGGAAGCCCACGAGGCGATCCGTCCGACAGATTTCGCTTTGAAATCCATTGGCGATGCGCAGTTGAATAAATTATACCAATTGATTTACAGACGAACTTTGGCTTCTCAAATGGAGAATGCGAAGATCGAGAAAACCGTGATTGAAATTGGAAACGCCAAGTTGCCACAACATTTCGAAGCACAAGGTGAAGTCATCATTTTTGATGGTTTTCTTAAAGCTTACGGTATCGTAAAAACGGAGGAAGAAGATGACGAAAGCAACGAAAAACTGTTACCGAAAGTTTCCATTGGCGAAGCTTTAGACTATAAAAAAATTACCGCGACTGAAAAGTTTACAAGACCATCTGCAAGATTTACGGAGGCTGGTTTGGTGAAGAAACTGGAAGAGTTGGGAATCGGTCGTCCATCGACTTATGCTCCGACGATTCAGACCATTCAGAATCGTGAATATGTAGACAAGAGAGAAGTCGAACCTCAAAAAAGAGAGATCGTGAAAATGACATTGGGGAAATCTGGTGTTAAAAAAGAAGTTCTTGAAGAGAAATTTGGTGGTGACAAAAACAAATTTATCCCAACCGATATTGGTGAAGTCGTGAATGATTTCCTAACCAATAATTTTGCTGAGATCCTAGATTATGGTTTCACGGCGAAAGTGGAGGAGAGCTTTGACCACATTGCAAGCGGCGACCAGAAGTGGAAGGAGATGATGACGGATTTCTATTCCAAATTCCATCCAAGGATTGAAGATGTTGAGGAAAATGCTGACCGTGCGAATGGTGAAAGAATCTTGGGTGTTGACCCGAAATCCGGGAAAAACGTCCACGCAAGAATCGGAAGATTCGGACCGATGATCCAGATTGGAGAACAGGATGACGAAGAGAAACCAATCTTTGCCTCATTGATGGCGCATCAGAATATTGCAACCATCACTTTGGAAGATGCTTTGGAAGTGTTCAGACTGCCTTTCGATTTGAAAGAAGTGGACGGACAACCAGTTGCTGTCGGCGTTGGAAGATTCGGACCTTATGTGAAATGGGGCGAGACCTACATCAGCATTCCGAAAGGTGAGGATCCGCTTTCCGTAGATCAAAACCGTGCGGAGGAAATCATCAACGAAAAGAAAGTGGCAGACGCACCAATTGCAAGCTACAAAGGCGAACCAGTTACTAAAGGAACCGGAAGATTCGGGCCTTTCATCAAATATAAAAGTATTTTTATCAACGTTCCGAAACGTTATAATTTCGATAATCTGTCTCAAAGCGATATCAATGAACTGATTGATGCGAAACTGGAGAAAGAAGCCAACCGATACATCCAGCATTGGGAAGCAGAAAAGATCTCCATCGAGAATGCGAGATGGGGACCGATCGTGAAACACGGCAAAAACATCCACAAAATCCCGAAAAAGAAAGATGACACAAAATACGAAGCAGACGAACTAAAAGACGTTTCCTTGGATGAGGTGAAAAAATGGATCACGGCACAGGACCCAAAAGCCTTCGTCGAAAAAAAGAAACCTGCCGCCAAAAAAGCTACAACAGCTAAAAAACCTGCTGCGAAGAAAGCACCGGCGAAGAAACCTGCTGCTAAGAAGTAAGAGTTTTAGAAATAAATATAAAACCCCTTTTGATGATTTCAAAAGGGCTTTTGTTTTATTTATTGAAATGGCAGCTGCTCAAAGTCTCCTGACTTTGAGCAAATTTCCGTTATAATGTTTGTTTTATTCGATTAGCAAATAATAATCTGAATAATTTATCAATCCCCGTACGCAATTAATCCACTTTGTCTGCTTTCGGCCTTTTCAATAATTTCACTGAACTGTAATACGTCGCTATCTGCCTCCAATTGCCTTTGTGAAATGATATCCCGAATTTTCGTTATTTGCAGACGGCTCAGTCTGAAATCGGAATAGAAGTCAAATCGCTTATCAATTATTCCTTTACTCTGTAGATTGCTGAAGGTTTTGCTGTCAAGTCCTCCGGCAAACTCACGTTCCAATTTTTCCTTATACGTTTGTTTTGTCTGATCGTCTTTTACGATATAAAAATCTAACATATCTGTTTACTTTGTTTTGATATTCTTCATCCATGCAATCATCTCCTGCACAGGCTTTTCATCATCCGAGAATGCCGTATTATGTCCTAAAGTCGGAAACAATTTGTGCTCATAAGGTTTGCCTTTTGCCTTCAAAATGTTGAGTTTTTCAATAGAAAGATTCACAGGAACCTGGATGTCTTTGCCGCCGAAGATCCAAAGTCCCGGGATTGATAATTTGGAAAGCGCATCCATTGGGTCAACGTCTGTGAACTCGTATCGGTCCGGATCGGTCATGGTGTGTTTGCGGGCGTCTTCTTCTGTGTGGGTATCCCAGAATTTTGAATTCCCGTTGGTGTAAAACTGAAACCTTAGCTGTTCCTTCACAGTGATAAGTGCGCCACTGAAGATCGCCATAAATTGGACTTTCTTATTTTTCTCTGCCGCCAGCGGAATGATCCATCCGGCCTGGCTTCCACCCGTAAGACCTATTGCGATTTTCTTGTTTGATAAATATTTGGATAAGACATCCACTGCAGCACTCGCATCCAGAGACAACAGATTAAGATTGGCGGCGTCCACATTATTGGTTCCTACTTCCGGTCCGGCATAGATCCCGCCGGATTCTCCGACGCCCCGTTTGTCATACGTGAAGACTGCAATCCCATTGTTAGCCAGCAGGGTCGCAAATTCTGTCATCCTTTTTTCCTGTCCCGATCCGTGAATGATGACAACGGCCGCAGAAATATGCTCCGGCTTATAAATAGTTCCGGCGAGAGAGTCGCCTTGGCTTAGGAATTTTATGTTTTTGGTGGTGAAGGTTGGGGGAGTTGCGAATGCTTGAGTGATCGCTGCAAAAAGGAATAATAGCAGAAGGAGGTTTTTGCAAAATTGTTTTGTGCTTGCATAATTTTTTAAGGTAGTCATATTTATAGTTTTCATTTTAGGTTTAGTTTGATTGTTTTTCTAAAGTGCCTGACTTTTGTAAGTAATAATGAATTCTTTTGCCTCTTTCAGCGTTACAGGATAATCTACAGCATAGTATGAATATTCATCATCACGTTTTGAAAGTATTTGTTGGTACTTAAATCCATTTTTAACAAGTAGTTTTACAACTTTCCACTCTTTGCTTTCTAATTTTGGAGGTCTGAATTTGTGATTTAACAAAACCATTTTTTGTCCGCATTGTGGACAAGCTGATTCTCTTAAATTTTCATAGTCAGTTCCAAGGCTGTAGGATTTATGACAATGTAAACAAACGCTTTTATATCCCATAATAATAAGTTAAGTCACGGATTGCTCAAAGTCAGGAGACTTTGCGCAGCGGGGAGATTTTCCTCTTTTTCACTGCAGATTATTTTGGTAGAATGGATTCGTAAATTTCCGACCCTTTTTTAACGATGTAATTTTTCTATTTCGGGTAATTCTTTTTTATACTTTTCAACTTCCCAAACTAAATTCCAGTTTCTAACGTAGTCAGACATCGGACCTAAACCCACTTCTTTTCTTCTTGCATCCACATTGTCAGGATCGATCAAAGGCAACACATATTCAGCATTTGTATTTGGGTTGATGCCTATCTGACTTCCGTAGATTTGTTTTCTGCCTCCTTTGATTTCTATTCTGTCAATCAACAAAGCTAAAGAGCCAGCATTTGCATTTCCCTTTGCCACCGCTTCTTTCATCATAGGCAAATATTTTTTCTGCGTTTCTACATCGGAGTGCTGAATGACTAGAAATATCGCGCTATTGGCCTCTGCACCCACTTTTTGTTTGCCCACCCAGCCTCTTTCATCCAATATTTTTTTTACTTTTAATAAGTTAATAGAGTCTTTCTGGAGGGTTATTTTCCAAAGATCCTGCATCTCTTTAGAATCCTGGGCGAATTTTTTTTGAGCTTCATGCATTTGCTTTCGATATTTTTGGTCTTCCTCCAGAATGGTCAATAATTCAGCCTGCAATGGTTTGTCATAATTAGCTTCTGCTTCTGCTAATTTATTCTCCAGTTTTTCAACCGTTTTCCTCCATTTTTTGTTTGAATGTAAATGGTCTAAATCAGTATCAGATTTCAAGTGCCTCAGATTTGTCCAGCCATTTTCTATGGATAGGTCCAGCCATTCAAATGCTGCTGTAGTGTTTCCCGCCAAAGCGGCTGCGCATGCGCCATTATATAAATGACTGGCATTCCGGCTTTCAATTTTAAAAGCTTTGCCAAATAAATCAGCAGACCTTTTATAATCTTTTGTGTTATACAATTGATTAGCTTCCCCTATTAATTTTGAATATTCCTGAGCATCAACGCTTATGAATAAAAATAATAATAGCAAAGTAAAAATACTGTTTCTCATGTTTTCTCAATTAAATTTGATTAAGTGTGTTTTTAAAAGCACTGTTGAATTGATTAAAACTGGAATAACCGTTCGATTTCAGATATTATCTATCGGGATAAAACCATTTTTTTTACCGCTGCGCAAAGTCTCATGACTTTGAGCGAAGTACAATCACCACATCCCAAATATACCCACAATTCCCAATCCACCCAAAAACACTCACAAACCACCCTTCCACACTCACCATCCAGTCTCCGAGACTCAAAAACGAGTCTTTTATACTGGAATTCGAGTCTTTTTTAATCTTCGTTGAGCCTTTTATACTGGAATTTGAGTCTTTTATACTCAAAAACGACTCTTTGATACTCGTTGATGAGTGTAAAAGAGTCGTTTAGGTAGTTTAAGAGTTGATTTTACTCGGTATCAGGTTTCTTTTTGTAGCCTTTTCTGGTAAATCTTGCGCTGAGGTCTTCGTAAATAGGAGTTGCCGTCGCTACGCCTTTGTTGGAGGCTTCTTTTACAGAGCCGTAATAGAGTAGTGCCGCCAATAGTGCCTCGTTGCCGGCAATGGTAATGGTGTCGCTGAGGTCGGATGTTAGTTGATCCGCCAGATTGCGCAGTGGCGAGAGTCCTGTAACCACCGCTTCATCTTTTAGAAACTCAGGCTGATCCATGTAACTGGGCGCAAATTCCGGATTGGTGTCCGTGTAGTCTTTTACTTTCTGCACTGTGGCTACCGTTTTGTCGCCCATTTTGAAAATTGATTTTTGTTCGCCCGGCGCCAAGGCTTGTAAATACGGGGCAAGCAGGGTTTTAACGGATTGTAATTTTTCTGTAGCATCTGCAAGAACTGCAGCAGGAATCTCTACACTGATTTGATTTTTTGTGCTCATCGTTTGTGAATTTAATTTATTAAACGGTTAAAACTAATAAATTAAAATATACAATTGTGATTTATTTTAAATTGTTTTTCAACAAGTTAGTTTGTTTTGGGGTTTTCTTTTTCGAGAGTAAGTTTCTAGGCCTTGTTTTTCCTTGCGTTTAACAATCGCAAGGGCAAACAAGGATTTTTTAATCAATACTTTTTATAAAGAAAAACAAAGACATTAATTTAAGAAAGTAAAACAAAAATTGAAATCTGTCAAATCGGTATACTTTCGGAGGTTCAAAACCAAGCCGAAACCGCAGGACACTATTTAAAACGACTTCCATTAACTTAGCTCAAAATCAAAGTCATGAAAACACCAAAATCTGTCACCCGCAAAGACTTTTTACAGATCTCAGCTTTAGGAATCGCTGCCGTAGTTTTTGGGACTTCATTCACCAAAGCATTTGATTTTTCCGAGAAGCCTTACTTTAATTTAAAACCCATCGGAAGACAGTTTTCTCTCGATGGCTACTACATCTGGTGCAGTTCCCCAATTTGGGGCGACGATGGGAAAGTCCACCTGTTCTACTCCCGCTGGAAGAAGGAAAAAGGAATGGGCGGCTGGCTCAACGGCTCCGAGATCTGCCGCGCACAAGCAGATTCGCCTTTCGCAGAATTTCAGCACAAGCAAGTCATTCTCGCGCCAAGAGGCGAAGGGTTTTGGGATGCAACAACTTGCCATAATTCATTAATTAAAAAAGTGGAAGGTCAATATTTACTTTTCTTTATGGGGAATTCCAACGGGAAAACCAACACCAAACGCATCGGACTGGCGACATCCAAAACCCTAGACGGCGAGTGGACAAGACCGGAAGAACCGTTGCTCCTTCCAGGAAAAGACGGCGCGTGGGACGACCACTGCACCACCAATCCCGCTTTCGTGAAAGGCAACGACGGCCAATACTGGCTGTTCTACAAATCCTGGAACACCCACGAATACGAAACTCAGAAAGGCGCCGTCCGCGGCAACCGGAAATATGGTCTCGCAAAATCAGATTCGCCGATGGGACCGTACACCAAAGTCTCAGAAAATCCCGTCATCGACTTTTCAAATATGCCCAACAACGCCCAACTGGAGGACGCTTTCATCTGGCAACAGCGCGGCAAATACCATATGATAGCCCGCGATATGGGCTTCTACAACCACGAGTACGGCCTGCATCTCTCCACAAAAGACGGCATCCAATGGACAAAACCCGAGATCGCCTACCTCGAGATGAAACATTACATCACAGAACCTATGCCGCCCCAACACCTCAAACGCTTCGGTAGGCTAGAGCGCCCGATGCTGCTGATGAGCAAAGACGGGACAAAACCGCAGTTCCTCTTCGGAGCCACGCAGGGCGGGCAGTTCGAGACTTCTACGACTTTTGTGTTTGAGATTGTTTAGGAGCCGGGAACCTGCTGTCCACTGTATCTTTTGCTCTTCGTTCCTCATCACAAAAGGATGCCGTTCCCATCAGGGCTATGGGTTTTGTCATATGCTGAGGTTTTGTCAATAGTCGAAGATTTGTATAATTATCACGGCACTTCGACTCCGCTCAGTGTGACAATTGTGATTATAAACAAGTCTGTTTCCGGATGTCAGGCTGAGCGGCGTCGGAGCCCTTTCGCAAAAAGTTGGAAATCACAAAAAACTAAATGCATTCTGAAGTATTATTAATATTTTTGACCCATCAAAAACCGATAATACAACACCGATGGGCGAAAAACTACAATGGGCAGACTGGAAAAGATTTCCGTGGATCATTTTTTTTACTGCGATTTTTATCTGGATTGCCATTGCCGGTGCCAATTTCTATTACCGGACTCAGGGCGGCTTTACCGGTACAGGTCCGCTTTTCCCGATTTCCGTCATCTATCCCAATCAGTTTTTGTGGACAGGATTTGTCTCCGCGTTTGCATTTCTCATTAGCGGAATTCTGGCCTTCAGATATGCAGACAGGCTCAATGTTTATCTCCTTTTTGCGGTGGCCGTAGTGCTTGTAATTCTGGGCAATCTCAGCCAGGGCAACTTTGATATTGCTTTCCTGCAACCGTTCTATCTCAAAGGAAGACAATATTACGCAGATGCGGTTCAGATTACGGATGGCGCCATTTGGCTCCGGGATTTTACCAAAAATCTGGAACACTTTCAGCTTCACACCAGAACGCATCCGCCGTTTGTGACGCTGCTTCATCATTGGATTCTCACTATCTCAAATATAGAAACCCTGGCTATTTCTTTCTTTGCAATCGGTTGTCTTTCTTTTCCGCTGTTTTATCAGGTCCTGGTTTACCTGGGTTTTACAGAAGAAAGACGCAAATGGATGTTGCTTCTTTTTGCGGTCATTCCGTCTGTCAATGTCTATCTTCTGGTATCCATAGATGCTTTGGTGCTGACGTCTACTCTTATTTTTCTACTCGGATTTGCAAGGATATTCCATCAGAACAGAATAGATGTCTGTTCTTTCCTCCTCATCTTTTCTGGGTTGCTGCTCACGAATCTCATTACATTTTCCGGCTTGTTCCTTTTTGCATTCTGTGGCTTTTTCAGCTTGTACTTTGTGATGAAAGGAAAATGGAATTTTGTCTGGCTCAGCGTTATGGTGACAGTGCTCTTCATACTGACATTTTTGCTTATAAAATCCGCCACCGGTTACAGCCATCTTGACACATTTTTGCAGGCTTCGCATTCAGAAAACCCGGATGGTTTCAGGCTGCTGCACCAGCCTTTTGTCTATCTGATGACCAGACTGGAGGATATCGGCGAGATCTTTCTTTTCCTTTCTTTTGGCTTTTTAGCGGTATTTTTTTCAAAGAAATCCGGTACCGAGGTATTGGGAAATCCGAATACCGGGATGCTGTTTTTCTCTGCTGTGACCGCTATTTCTGCAATGCTGCTGACCGGTGCGTACGGTACAGGCGAGACTGCACGCGCTTGTATGTTTCTTGTGCCCTACTTTCTGATTATGCTGAAGGATGTTAATAATCAGCAATTCAGGATGTTATTTTATCTCTGTATTTTCCAGACCTTCGGAATGCAGATGATCGGTAATTTTTATTGGTAAATAACCAAGGATAATCTTATTTGTTTATTAAATTTGTATCATATTCAACATATGGTTGTTTATTGGTATGGTAATTGACGAAATTAAGATTAATCACTTGTTCTATAATTTAACGATAAAATTTTAACCTAAAAGCCTATGTCTTGTTTTTCTTATCTAGATGACTCCGACAAAAACACAAAAACAATGACGAAAATTTACACAGCATCCTTGTTGTTCTGTGTATTTCTTTTTTACGGCCAAAGCCAGACCGGTAAGTTAGCTGCAGATTCAGCATCTGCTAAAGACTATACATTGGCTCCCAACAGTTACATTTTCGATATTAATGAAGCGATCGCCGAAAACAGAGCAGGGCTTATTATTCCTGTGGCAAAAGCATATGAGATGTGGCGCAGAAGCGAATACCTCAGAAATGCCGACAGTGGTTCTACACCTATTCCAGCAGGAACGCAGTCTGCCGACGTATTTTGGGAAGACAATCCGGGACTTATCAAAAATATTACTTTAATCCAAGGGTCACAGGCCGATTCTACCAAATTAAAAGTCTTCATAGACAAAGTCAAAGGCAAGGGAAACGCAGTAGTTTCCTTCAAGGTAAATGGAACCATTTACTGGAGCTGGCATATCTGGGTGACAGACAGTCCTGAAGGTGGTGTGACCTATGCCCAGGGTTTTGAAACAGACCTCAACGGCAACCTTTTCGAACCACAGTATATGGATAGGAATCTTGGCGCTACTAATGCCACATTTCTGGGGAACGACTGGAACAAATCGGGTGGACTGATGTATCAGTGGGGCAGGAAGGATCCTATACCACCATTGCTTTACAAGGACGGGACTTTTTATGAAGTTCAGGGATCTGCAGGCAATCTCCGCCATTCCAGTGCGGTAAGCGGAATCAATTCCTCAAAAATTAAAATGATTAAAAGGGGAGTGGGAACGGGGAATGTCACAGGATCCGATTTCATTAATGATAATATAAGGTATACAGTGACGCATCCGGTAGATTATATCATCCATACCGATGGTGCAGCAACGTGGTTTTCCAATCAGCAGTATAAAGTGCCTCACAATGATGTACGTCTTATAGAGAGCTGGGACTTGTGGAGTGATAACCGAAGAGGAAAATACAGCAATGCAAATTCCAGCGATATGGCAATAGCCGATGACAGCAAATCTTACGAAGTGAAATCATCGTTCGATCCGTGTCCTGATGGCTGGAGAATCCCTTCAAATTATACCAGTGCCGGAATTAATAATAATCTCAATCCATTCGGGCGAAAGAATAGTGGTTTCAATGATGACAATACGCCGAACAGTACTTTTCTTCCGGATGCTGTCAACAGCAATCTTGCCGGAATCAAAGTTTATCCAGGTTTAGGGATGGATTTTTCGGTGAGTACGGCGGACAGGAATATCGGTGTGATGCCAATGCCTGGCAATTATGAATATTATGCCAGTTCGCAACAGGCTATTTATCAGGATCACGAGGCAGACGGCGGCCTGATTTCTGCGACTTACGGTACTGTTGAAAGTGGCGGAATATCAGGCTACAGAGGGCTTTTGCTGATCAGCGATCCCTTCCAGATGGATTATAAAACAGGGCGTAATGTAATTGTGGTGAATAATCTTGGCACCACCAGCAACAGTTCTGCAGTAAGATGTATGAAAGATCCAAATGTGGCTTTGGCGAACTATGATTTTGCCACAGAATATTTTTCAGGTTCGCAGAGTTTTGATATTGATACTTACAAAACATGGAGTGAGGATCCCAACAGTTTTATTGTGCTGACAAATACTCCGAATGTGGGAGACAGGATTGTTGATATCAATCTGCGAAAAGCCTACGCTATGCAGCGTCTTTACCTGAATGAGAATAATGCTGCGCCATCGGGTTCCGTAAAAACGGCCAGCATCCAATGGACTTCCAATACAAACCTTATTAAAAGTTATCAGATCATAGACGGTGGAGAATCGGGATCTGTGCTACGGGTAACACTTAATCCAAATCAGACCGGAAATGCAGTGCTGGCATTTCATTTAGGAAATAGTGGCGTCTGGGGAACAGGGAATCCGGACAAGATTATGTGGAGCTGGCACATTTGGGCGCCTCAATCTTCCATTGAAGAAACAACTTATACTACGGAAACTGCAGAAAATGGAGGTATTATTTCCGTCAGCAATCCCAATTTTGTAAACCCAACCAAAAGTGGATCGCCGCCACTCAAAACAACTTTTATGGATAGAAATCTTGGCGCCGTTACTAGTTTTCCGAATGCCGACGGATTTGGTGCGACCGCCATTGTAAATGATCCCAATATCAGGAATTCGGGTGGCTTGCATTACCAATGGGGCAGGAAAGATCCGATTCCGCCATTTTACACACCTGGAGGTATTGCTGCTGCTCCAGTTTACAAACAAATCAGCTATACCAACGGTGTTATAGGCTATGGCAGTGCTGTAAACGATGCGTCTTATACGGCCAACTTCACGCAGGAATATAACACTTATTCATCCTCCGCCGGTGTCTTGAGTAATGATACCAAAGCTGAAAGAAACAGAAAAATCACAAAATTCTCGGTGGAATCGCCTTTTACGTTTCTTTACCACAACAGGTCCAATGCCGAGATTGCTTTTCTGAATGCCGGTACAGTCCAGGCCAAATCTCTACAGATTAAAGATTGGATCAGTCCGGCTGGAGATGTGGGGAATGCGTCTGACCGTTGGGGTCACGCGACGGAGAAATCACCGTATGATCCTTGCCCGGACGGATGGCGGGTTCCGGATACTTTTGGAACCAATCTTTTAAGTGGGAAGGATAAGGGCAGCTCGCCATGGTTTTTTAATAACTATAAAAAAAGCGGCAGTTATGCAGATTATGGTTTTTCTCAGGCCTTCCCTTTTAGTCTGAAAGGTGCTAAAGCCAATAATAACAGCCAGACGGAAAAACTATACCCGGGAAAATTTGTTAAGAAATATGCAGCGCCGGCAGCTACAGTTGGTTGGGAATTTAATTTCGACGGCAGTTTATTTAACATCGGAAATTTTGGCAATACAGGCGTTCGCGGCAGATTGGGAGGTAATGACTGGTTTGACAGATATGATCTTTCCAATCCCAACTACAGATTTGTAAACGGATTGTGGACTGCATCTATGGGAGATCTGCAGTCAGGCTATGCTATAGCTCTGGAGATGAGCAGCTATAATACTACAAACGGAGCAGTTTCC
>Ga0302347_1000817_pt1 | contig 43355 bp, 39 predicted proteins | sample PhyWR1_FD_202178 | JGI IMG/M metagenome (GOLD analysis project Ga0302347, IMG submission 202178) | Leaf surface microbial communities from wheat plants in UC Gill Tract Community Farm, Albany, California, United States - DLSL W.R1 (v2)... | ecosystem: Host-associated > Plants > Phyllosphere >... | reverse complement strand
CGATAGCTGACCGTTAAACAGGCTCCAGGTGTAGACCGACCCAAGCGCAAACTGGGTGATGATGGTGCCAACCAGCGTTAACCACCGGGTGCGGTTAACGTGAAGGGTTACCGTTGCTGTACTCATTTCATTCTCCCGATGGGAATACTAAGAATATCGAATTGGAAGAATTTTAAGCGCCCTGACACCCCAATCTGCCAAAACGTGCATGAAGTGCGCTTTTCAGGGAATGAAATGCATTGGCAGCGACATGAATGGCTGAAAAGCGTGTTTTTCGCGTAGAAGTTCGGCGTGAATAGATTGATTTAAATCATGTTTTTACGTGATTTTTGGTTGGCTGCACGGCTATCTCTCACGGATAGTGAAATTTGAAGGTAAATGCACATGTATTGGTGCCAGGATTTAATCTGATGCATAACTTTTGTCGGCCGCCGAGCTTCTGGTGACGGACGAGGGTGAAGCAGATGTTGGGTATTGACTCATAATAAATAAAATGCAGAGATCTCGCGTCCGCACCAGGATATTTGAATAGTCCTACAGTCTGTAGCAAGTGAGACGTCTTACATCAATCAGGGCGCTGCTATGCTAGTTCTTACCGCCGTGTACATTAAGAATTTTCTAAAGCTTAATTCCGCTTTTTAGGTATTTTACTTATCCGATGTGTTTCTTAATTATCTTGCTTGTTTTTTCGCCTGTCTATAGCAAAACCTTTAATAATCGATAGAGGATTTTTTTTGTTCAACTCACTGATTTTATTGCGTTTAGTGGAGTTATTTCGACGGGCTGTTCAGGGGTTTATTTGCTCAGTCTATATTCCTTCTTATGGAGTCATTACGAGTTACAGGTACATCTAACTATTATTATTTTGATAAGATTTAGTAAGACATTTCTTATGAATCTTAAGGGTGAAATAATATTGTGAGTTTTTGATTAATGAATTTGATATTTAGTGGTGCATTGATCTATTATCGTCCTTAATGAATCGCAGTGCAAGAATGCACATGATTATATTAAAGAGGGATGATCAGATGGCTGATAGTTTTCAGAATGAAGTGCCAAAAGCACGTATTAATTTAAAACTTGATCTGCATACCGGTGGAGCAAGTAAAAAGACCGAGATACCCCTTAAGCTACTGGTTGCCGGTGATTTCAGTAACGGCCAAGAGCATGCGTTATTATCGGAACGCATTAAAGTTAACGTGAATAAAAATAACTTTGATTCAGTTATTTCCGAATACGCACCCAACGTGAATCTTGTTGTTAAAAACACGCTGGCGGATGACGGCAGCGAGGACAATATCAGGCTGACGTTCCGCAGCATGAAGGATTTTTCCCCCGAACAGGTCACCCGCCAGATCCCCCAGCTGAAAGCCATGCTCTCCATGCGCAATCTGCTCCGTGATTTAAAAGCCAACCTGCTGGATAACCAGAACTTCCGCAAGGAGCTGGAAAAAATTCTGCTGGACCCGGCCCTGAGCGCAGAGCTCCGCGCCGAGCTTTCCGCTCTGGCACCAAAACAGCCATAACGCTCACGATTGTTTAACGGATTAAATAAAGGAATGCTGATGTCTGTACAAAATGAAAACAGTGCCGGTGGTGAAAGCGTTGTACTGGAACACGCTTCGGCCGGCGGGGTTTACGCGTCCCTGTTTGAGAAAATCAACCTGAACCCGGTGTCCGAACTGAGCGCGCTGGATATCTGGCAGGATGCGCAGGCCATGTCGGATGCGACTGCGGATGAGCGTCTGACCGCCGGTATGCAGGTCTTTCTGGAATGCCTGACCAAAGCCGGTTCAAAAGTTGAAAAGCTGGACCGAAACCTGATTGACCACCACATTGCCGAGCTGGATTTCCAGATCAGTCGCCAGCTGGATGCGGTGATGCACAATGAGGCGTTTCAGGCCGTTGAGAGCCTGTGGTGCGGTCTGAAGTCGCTGGTTGATAAAACCGATTTCCGCCAGAACGTGAGAATCGAACTGCTGGATATGTCGAAAGATGACCTGCGGCAGGACTTCGAAGACAGCCCGGAAATCATCCAGAGCGGGCTGTATAAACATACCTACATTGATGAGTATGACACCCCGGGCGGCGAGCCGATTGCGGCGCTGATTTCCGCATACGAGTTCGATGCCTCCGCGCAGGACGTTGCCCTGCTGCGCAATATTTCAAAAGTCTCCGCCGCGGCGCATATGCCGTTTATCGGCTCGGCAGGCCCGAAACTTTTCCTCAAGGAGTCGATGGAAGAGGTCGCGGCGATTAAAGACATCGGCAACTACTTTGACCGCGCGGAGTACATCAAGTGGAAATCGTTCCGCGACACGGATGACTCCCGCTATATCGGTCTGGTGATGCCGCGGGTGCTGGGCCGCCTGCCGTATGGCCCGGACACCGTTCCGGTGCGCAGCTTCAACTATGTGGAAGAGGTGAAAGGCCCGGACCACAATAAATACCTGTGGACCAACGCGACGTTCGCGTTTGCCGCCAATATGGTGAAGAGTTTTATCAATAACGGCTGGTGTGTGCAGATCCGCGGCCCGCAGGCCGGGGGTGCCGTTCAGGACCTGCCGATCCATCTGTATGATCTCGGCACCGGTAATCAGGTGAAGATCCCGAGCGAGGTGATGATCCCGGAAACGCGCGAGTTTGAATTCGCCAACCTCGGCTTTATTCCGCTGTCGTACTACAAAAACCGCGACTACGCGTGCTTCTTCTCCGCAAACTCCACCCAGAAAGCGGCGCTGTACGATACCGCGGATGCGACCGCCAACAGCCGCATCAACGCGCGCCTGCCGTATATCTTCCTGCTGTCCCGCATTGCCCATTACCTGAAGCTTATCCAGCGTGAAAATATCGGTACCACCAAGGACCGCCGTCTGCTGGAGCTGGAGCTGAACACCTGGGTTCGCGGGCTGGTAACGGAAATGACCGACCCGGGCGACGAGCTGCAGGCGTCACATCCGCTGCGTGATGCGAAAGTGGTGGTGGAAGATATCGAAGACAACCCGGGCTTCTTCCGCGTGAAACTGTTTGCCATTCCTCACTTCCAGGTCGAGGGCATGGACGTCAACCTGTCGCTGGTTTCTCAGATGCCGAAGGCCAAATCCTAAGGCGAGGAAATACCAGGGATGAAGATTTATCGCCCGTTATGGGAAGACGGTGCTGCTCTGGCACCGCAACAGTTCCAGCAGCAGGCTCGCTGGGATGCGCACATTGCTGATACGGTCGCAGGGATGGGAATTTCCCATCCCTGGGGTGTAGTCAGAGCTGAATTTGATGATGCCGCTCTTGCCCTGTCGCGGCTGAACTCCACTCGTCTGGTCGTGCGCTTTCAGGATGGCACGATTGTCGATACTAACCTGGCGGATAACCTTCCGCCGGTTTGTGATATCTCACTGGCAAACGGGCATGAACCTGTAGAGGTTCTTGCATCACTGCCCTTGCTTAGCGCCAGCGGCGGTAACCTGGATAATGGTCAGGACAGTGCGCGACCGCGCCGCTGGAAATCGGAACGTGTTGTCGTCCAGGAACTCGCCGGACATGAAAGTGGTGAGCTGGCTATTCTGCGCCATGCCGTAACATTACGGCTGTCTACGCAGGAAAATACCGCCTATCTTACCTGTCCGGTGGCTCGTCTGATCCGTAATGCTCAAGGGCAGTGGGATCGCGATCCGTCCTTTATTCCACCCATGCTTTCTGTCTCCGCAAGTCCGTTGCTGGTCACCGAACTGGGTGACCTTCTGATCCGCCTTCAGGCCCGGCGTCGGCGTCTAATGGCCATGCGTCGCGAGAGCAATGAGCGGATGGCCGATTTTGCCGTGGCCGATGTATCTCTCTTCTGGCTACTCAATGCGCTTAACAGTGCAGAGCCGGTGCTAGCGGAGCTATTACAGACTCCGGGTCGCCATCCGGAACTGCTGTATCGTGAACTGGTCCGACTTGCCGGTAGCCTGCTTACATTCTCTCTGGAGCACGATGCCGGGGATATTCCTGCTTATCAACACGATTCGCCTGAGCGAATATTTCCGCCGCTGCTGACCCTGCTCGACAAACTACTTGAGGCGAGTCTGCCTTCACGGGTGGTGAGTATCCATCTGGAGCATGAGGAGCAGATCTGGAAAGGGGATCTTCACGATGCACGTTTGCGTGAAGGGGCTGATTTCTACCTTTCGGTACGCTCGACTATGCCAAATCATGAGCTTCAGACTAAATTCCCGCAGCTGTGCAAGGCGGGCAGTTTTGATGATGTCTCAGATGTGGTGAATGTGGCTCTGAGCGGAATGTTGATTAAGCCTCTGACGCATGTTCCGGCAGCAATTCCCCTAAGGCTGGAAAATCAGTATTTTTCGCTGGATTTAAGTACCGACGCAGCCCGAACGATGCTTGAGATGGGCAGTTGCACCTTCTACACCCCGCGTTCTCTGGGGGATGTAAAACTTGAACTCTTTGCGGTGCTACGCACATGAATACATCCAGTATCAGCCTAATCGAACGTATCTTCTTCCCGGGTTGGCTGATGGTCAGCCAGCTTCGTGGAGGGCAGGAAGTTCGTGACGGTAAAGAACTTTATCGTCGAGCCTGTCGCCTGGTTCAGGAGGCCCGTACGGCACTGAAGGATGCGGGCTATAGCGACACCCGTCGCGATCACATGGTGTATGCCCTTTGTGCGCTCCTTGATGAGAGTGTTATGAACCGGGGGACCACAGATGGCGCCTATCTGACGTGGCACCGTGACCCCTTACAGGCTCACTTCTTTGGAACCCTGAATGCCGGTGAGGAGTTGTGGGAGCGTATTCGCAGTTTGCTTAAAGAGCCTGCGCCGGACATAGCCGTATTGACCTGTATGTATCGCACTTTGCAACTCGGATTCGTCGGGCAGTATCGCGCTCAGGACGATGAGCGTCGTGAGGATGTGATCCGCACGCTCGAAGAGCGAGTGCCGGCTTACTCTTTGGCACAGGATGCGCCGATTGTCGTGCGGTCTTCACATCTGAGTACCGGACGGCGCTGGTACGTATTGTGCTGGGTAGTATCGGCCGTAGCTCTGGCCGCGCTCTGGTTTTTCCTCTCGTCTTCGCTTACCGAAATGGTGAGCCAGATTATCAGACCGGAGTAAGCGATGCGTGATGCTTACCGGAGTCTGTTAATCGTTTTAGGCGCGGTGCTGGCGCTGTGGCTCATCCTGGGGTTCTGGTCGTTGTCAATCAGCAGTCAAGTGGCACTCAGTGTGCTGGTTGTCCTGATATCCGGTGGCGCTTTCTGGCGCCAGCGCCGGATCTCTAAAACCTGGACAGAGGCGGCTGGTGATGTGGCCGAGGATAATCTGCCGCCGGTAGATTTCCAGGGCGCAATAATCCTGGTCTGCGGTGATAACATGCCGCTCTTTGCGCCGGAAATCCATCATCGGGAAACCCGCCAGGGCTGGTATCTGCGGATAAAGGATGCGGAGCAGCTTCCTCTGATTGCCCGGCACCTTATCCAGATGCGTCCGGCTTTGTTATCGCAGGTTTCCTTACTGTTAGCGTTGGTTCCGGAACACCATACCTCCGTTGATGATTTTACCCAGTGTCTGCGGGGATGGCAGCGAGCCGTAATGCACTGTCGGACCGATTTCAGCAAACCTGTGCCCCTGTGGGCAGTTACGTGGGTATCGCCACCCTTAGCCTGCGCAGATGCAGAGCCCGCCTGGTTTACCACGGTTAACGGACGGCCCGAGATTGAAGTTTATCAATCCGGGCTGGGTAACCTGCCACTGCAGGAATGGATCCGTGAAAGAGATACGGGAGCACGATTTTCCCGTCTGAGTCAGGGGCTGTGGTTGGACAGTTTGCTGGCCTGGCAAAATACGGTGGCCCGTCAGGGTGAACATCCCGATATTACGCCCTGTATACAGGGGCTATGTCTGTCTCCGGTCAACGGTATCGCCGGCAATCTCTGGCAACAGCACATTGCTTCGGTCACTGCGCTGTCGCCGGATGTAGTTGTTACCGCGGAGCGCCTCCCTCTGCCTGAACATATGCTGCGCGCGCTACCGCGCTGGCACGGTATTAGCCACAGGATGATGTTCTGGAACCGTGCCGGACTACTGGGTATCGTTTTCCTTGCCTTAGCAATGCTGGCCTCATGGACTAACAACCAGCGCCTCATCCGAAATATTGGCGATCGTCTTGCGGTATATCACCATCTCACCGGAAATCCAGTGGAGCCGAAACTGCTCGCACAGCAGCGGCTGCACGCCGATGGTGTGCGGCTGGATGACTGGCGTCGCCGGGGTGAACCGATGCGCTATAGCCTTGGGCTTTATCAGGGTTTGCGTCTGATACCGATTATTGAAGCGGCGATAAATGGCTGGGCACCGCCGCAACCTGATGTACCGGTTATCAAGCATAACGTGCAGGAAGCGAAAACTCTTCGTCTTGACAGCATGTCGCTGTTCGACACCGGTAAATCCGATCTTAAAACCGGCTCGACCAAAATGCTGATTAACTCCCTGGTGGGCATCAAAGCCAGACCGGGCTGGCTGATTGTGGTCGCCGGACACACTGATAACACCGGCAACCCGCAGCTGAACCAGGCGCTTTCCCTGAAACGTGCCGAAGCGGTACGTAACTGGATGCGGGATACCGGTGATGTACCGGAAAGCTGTTTTGCGGTGCAGGGCTATGCAGCCAGTCGCCCTGTTGCCAGCAATGACACCCCGGAAGGGCGGGCGCTTAACCGCCGTGTCGAAATTAGTCTGGTACCGCAGGCGGATGCCTGTCTGGTGCCGGACTTATCATCAGCGTCACCGGCTAAGGGTGACGCTTTAACCCAAGAAATGGAGAAGTAACCATGGCAATTCCTGTTTACCTGTGGCTCAAGGACGACGGTGGCGCGGACATTAAAGGGTCCGTTGACGTTAAAGACCGCGAAGGCAGCATCGAAGTGGTGGCGCAGGAGCATAACCTGTATATCCCGACTGATAACAATACCGGCAAGCTGACCGGCACCCGTATCCACACCCCGTTCCTGTTCACCAAGGAAATCGATGCCTCCAGCCCGTATCTGTACAAGGCGGTGACCACCGGCCAGACGCTGAAAACGGCAGAGTTCAGATGGTACAAAATCAACGACGCGGGCCAGGAAGTTGAATATTTCAACACCAAGCTGGAGAACGTGAAGGTGGTAAAAGTGGCCCCGCTGATGCACGACATCAAGGACCCGGCTAAGGAGAAGCATAACCACCTGGAGCGTCTGGAACTGCGCTACGAAAAAATCACCTGGACCTACAAAGACGGCAACATCATTCATTCCGATTCCTGGAACGAACGTACCACCGCGTAAGTCGCCGGCGGGCAGAGTTTCTCTGTCCGCTTTTTTTGCTGAAGGTCTGCGGGGCGCGGGGTTTCAGCAAAAAAACTCACCGTCTGCCTGCCAGAATGCGCTCCGGCCCCCTTACTCAGGAAACAGCGAGGGGCGGTAGCGTTCCCGAAATAACCGAACAGAGAGAACACCGAGAAATGGAAAATCCAGCCATCCTGTTACGTCGTCTTAACCCGTACTGTGCCCGCGCCCTGGAAGGCGCCGCCTCACTGTGTCAGACCCGTGCCCATGCGGAAATATTGCCGGAGCACTGGCTGCTGAAACTGCTGGAGCAGGGAGAAGGGGACCTCACGGTGCTGGCGCGCCGCTATGAATGGGATATGGATACGCTGTGGCAGGATTTGCTCTCCTGGCTGGATAAACATCCGCGCTCGGTGCGACAGCGTCCGCAGCTGTCAGACACCATTCAGACGCTGATGCAGCAGGCGTGGCTGGTTGCCTCCCTGAACGGTGAAACGCATATCCGCAGCCTGCATCTGCTGATGGCGCTGGTGGAAAAACCGAAGCTGGCCCGCTGCGACGGGCTGTGGCCGCTGCTGACGCTGGGCCAGAGCCAGCTGGAGCGCCTGCGCCCGCTGCTGGATGGGCAGTCCGATGAACGCCCTGAGGCGCAGCAGGAAGCGGAGCTGGCGCAGAGCCATGGCGGAGAGGTGGAATTTGTCGGGCGTCCGGCCGGGGTGGAAATGAAAGAGGGGGAATTAAACCCGGCGCTACAGAACGCGCTGGATAAATTCACCCTCGACGTTACCGCCAGGGCTCAGGAAGGCAAAATTGACCCGGTGTATGGCCGCGATACGGAAATCCGCCAGATGGTGGACATTCTGTCCCGCCGCCGCAAAAACAACCCGATTCTGGTCGGTGAGCCGGGCGTGGGGAAAACCGCGCTGGTTGAAGGGCTGGCGCTGCGCATTGCTGAGGGGAACGTGCCGGAGAGTCTGAAATCCGTTGTGCTGCGCACCCTGGACCTCGGCCTGCTGCAGGCGGGTGCGGGCGTGAAAGGCGAGTTTGAACAGCGCCTGAAAAACGTGATTGACGCGGTGCAGCAGTCGCCGGTGCCGGTACTGCTGTTTATCGACGAAGCGCACACCATTATCGGCGCGGGTAACCAGGCGGGCGGGGCGGATGCGGCCAACCTGCTGAAACCGGCGCTGGCGCGGGGAGAGCTGCGCACCATCGCTGCCACCACCTGGTCTGAGTACAAGCAGTATTTTGAGCGCGACGCCGCGCTTGAGCGCCGCTTCCAGATGGTGAAGGTGGACGAGCCGGACGACGACACCGCCTGCCTGATGCTGCGGGGCCTGAAGTCCCGCTATGCGGAGCACCATAGCGTCCATATCACCGACGACGCGGTGCGTGCCGCGGTCACGCTGTCGCGCCGTTATCTGACGGGCCGGCAGCTGCCGGATAAAGCGGTCGATTTACTCGACACCGCGGCCGCGCGGGTGCGCATGAGTCTGGACACCGTGCCGGAAACGCTGACCCGCGTGCGTGCCGCTATCACTGCGCTGGAAATGGAGAAGCAGGCGCTGCTGGGTGACCTGGCCGTGGGCGGCCAGCGGTCCGGCGAACGGCTGGCGGAGATTGAAAAGGAAGAGGTGCGCCTGGCCGCGGAGCTGGAGGAACTGGACGCGCAGTACGGCGAAGAGCGGACGCTGACGGAACAGCTGCTGGAAACCCGCCGGGATATCTCCCGCCAGGATGAAACCCGGGCACTACAGCAGGCGCTGAATGACATCCAGCAGGGTAGCCCGCTGCTGCCGGTAGATGTGGATGTGCGCACGGTTGCCGGTGTGATAGCCGACTGGACGGGCGTCCCGCTCTCTTCACTGATGAAGGATGAGCAGACCGGGCTGCTGACGCTGGAAAAAGAAATCGGCCTGCGCGTGGTGGGGCAGGACGTGGCGCTGAACGCGCTGGCGCAGCGCCTGCGGGCAGCCAAAACGGGGCTGACGCCTGAGAACGGTCCGCAGGGTGTGTTCCTGCTGGTCGGCCCGAGCGGGGTGGGGAAAACCGAAACGGCGCTGGCGCTGGCGGATGTGCTGTACGGCGGCGAGAAGTCGCTGATAACCATCAATCTGTCGGAATACCAGGAGCCGCACACGGTATCGCAGCTGAAGGGTTCACCGCCGGGCTATGTGGGCTACGGTCAGGGGGGTATTCTGACCGAGGCGGTGCGCAGACGTCCGTACAGCGTGGTACTGCTTGATGAGGTGGAAAAGGCCCACCGTGACGTGATGAACCTGTTCTACCAGGTATTTGACCGCGGCGTGATGCGCGACGGGGAAGGGCGTGAAATCGACTTCCGCAACACCGTTATCCTGATGACCTCGAACCTGGGCAGTGACCACCTGATGCAGCTGCTGGACGAACAGCCGGAAGCCACTGAAGGCGACCTGCACGAACTGCTGCGCCCGGTTTTACGCGACCACTTCCAGCCTGCGCTGCTGGCCCGCTTCCAGACGGTGATTTATCGCCCGCTGGCTGAAGCGGCCATGCGTACCATCGTGGAGATGAAGCTGTCGCAGGTCAGTCAGCGGCTGCAGCGCCACTACGGCCTGACCACGCAGATTGATGAGAGCCTGTATGACGCGCTGACGTCCGCCTGCCTGCTGCCGGACACCGGAGCGCGCAATGTCGACAGTCTTCTGAATCAGCAGATCCTGCCGGTGCTGAGCCAGCAGCTGCTGAGCCATATGGCGGCGCAGCAGAAGCCAAAAACCCTGACGCTGGGCTGGAATGATGACGAGGGGATTGTGCTGGAGTTTACCCATGGCTGATGAAACGATGGATGGCTTCAGAATCAAAGAGGGAGGTGTCAGACTACTCACGGCGGGGGAAATACAGCTGGCGCAATCCGTTTTTTTATCAACTATTAATTATTCGAAAGTATGGGTCCACAGGGAAAGTTACCTCCCTTTTAATTTACAGGAAAAAAATACGGCGATGACACCGAACGGAGAGATCTATTTTCGAAATCAATATTTCGATGATTTCTCTATGAAAACGGACAGTCTTCAGCATTTATTTATTCATGAGATGGGTCACGTCTGGCAACGTGAAAAAGGGATGAATGTCATCTTCAGAGGGCTGGTTAGTTGGATGGTGAGCTACCGTTATACGCTTGATGGACGCCTGTTAAGTGAATATCCGATGGAGCAGCAGGCACAGATTATTGCCGATAATTTTGTTCTCCAGAGATTTGGATATGACGCATGGAATTATCTTGAAATAAAAAAATATCCCGTTGTTACTCTTGATGGCGATACATCTGAATCAATAATAAGAGAACAATACAGAAATGCATTGCGAGGGTTTCCATGGTGAGAGTATTATCTACAACTTTATTAATAAGTATTAGCTTAGTAATTCTTACAGGGTGCCCTGGTCCGGGTGACAGAATGGTGCCGGATGAAACCTCGCTGGCCAGCCAGAAAAGAGGGAGGATATGTATTGAGATCAAAGATGCGCAGGATTATCAACCTGTTGCTATTGCTATCAATATACGAGGGGCACCATCGAAAGAAAAAAAATATAATTTTTCGCCCAATCTTACTGTTTCTGATGGAGAGCTTTGCATTCCCTCAACTTTTTATAGTTTTATAAATGGCAATAAATATATTGTCGAGTTTATACTGCGTTCCAACCGAAATAATGATGAATCAAGAAGTTTTGTCGTTGGCGTGGGTGTTAACAATAACCAAGTTTATAACTTCCCTTTGTCTGGTCGGGAGTTTGCAAGGCCGTACGGATCGATTGAGGTATCTGAATAGTTTTCTGTTGTTAAAGCAATGAGTATTTTAATTATAAATCCGTTAAGAATTTTATTCTCATTAGTTGTGATGAGGAATATTCGATGGATCATTTTGAAATGACCGCGCTGCTAATTAAGGCCTTTATGTATGCTGTTGGGGCTGGAGTAGTAATCACTCATTAATTATTCGAAAGTATGGATCCACAGAGAAAGTTACCTCCCTTTTAATTTACAGGAAAAAATACGGCGATGACACCGAACGGAGAGATCTATTTTCGAAATCAATATTTCGATGATTTTTCCCAGGCGACAGACGATCTTCAACATATGTTCATCCATGAAATGGGACATGTTTGGCAACGTGAAAAAGGGATGAATGTAATCTTCAGAGGATTGGTGAGCTGGATGGTGAGCTATCACTATATGCTTGATGGTCGTCTCTTAAGTGAATATCCGATGGAGTAACAAGCACAGATTATTGCAGATAATTTTACGTTGCAAACGCAGGGATATAAGATATGGCATCGATTATGTGGCGGTAAATATTCAACTATTACTCTGGATGGTGATACTACTGAATCAGTAATACGTGAACAATATAAAATTGCGTTACGGGGGTTCCCATGGTGAAAGTGGTTGGTTTTGGTATGTTTTGGCCTGTTGTATTTTCTGGTATGTGTCTGGTGATTTTAACCGGATGCCCAGGCCAGGGAGATAGATTTATCCCCCATGAAACCACTTCTGTTAGTAAACAGAGAGAAAACGTATGTTTTAACATTACAGATGCTCAGGATTATCAACCTGCTGACATAGGAATAAATCCGCGCGGAACTCCCTCGAAGGAAAAGGACTTTAATTTTTCCCCTGAACTTACGATCGTTGATGGGGGATTATGTATTCCCCCTTTTTTTTATCACTTTCCTGATAATGGGGTGTTTGTTGTTGAATATATATTAATTTCAAAGAAACATGATGAGCCACGGAAATTTGTTGTCGGCGTGGGAATAAATCATGGGGTGGTTTACAATTTTCCATTGACCGATCGTGAAATTGCAAGACCGTATGGTTTAATTAAAGTTTCTGAATAGTGCTCCGGTATAACATCATGAAGGTTTTTATCTTTTTAGCTTTAGTGGTGGCGGGAGTGCTGTTTCTTCCGGATACGTATTTTTACACAATCGTTAAGCGCTTTATCCCCATCACTGGTGACGGCGAATACAGCATGAACGATTTTGAAATGACCGAATAACTGATTAAAGCCCCGTTGCGCTGTCAGGGCTGGAATTGTAATAACTTTATCCGTACTCGCTGAGTACTTAAACCTGCAACTTGCCCTCAGGCAAGACAGTCATGGACAGCAGGTTATCCCATGGAGTCAATATCATGAGTCTGACCGATACGCTTAAGAACACTCTGTCTGCATTAACTGAAAGTGGGCTGAACCGCTACCGCCTGGATATTCCGTCCTGTACAGCCTCACTGGATGTGGAAGAATTCAGCGGTAAGGAGTTCATGAGTGAGCTTTACCACTACACAGTTCTCTTTACCAGCAGTGACCAGAATATCCGCTCAGCACAACTGTTGACTAAGCCGGCCACGCTGACCATGGGAACAGGTCCCCTGGTGGAGCTTGCAGGGCAGAAAGTGGTGCATGGCGTGGTGACGCATTTTAAGCGTATCAGCGGTTCACGTGACCAGGCGACGTATCAGATTATTATTGAGCCGTTCCTGTCTCTGTTGCGTAATCAATTCCGTACTCACCGTTTTTTTGTCAATAAGTCAGTACCGGAAGTCGTCACCGAAGTACTGCAGGAGCATGGGCTGAAAGGCTGGGAGCATGAGTTTACTCTAAAAGCCGACTACCCGAAGCGCGAGCAGATAAACCAGTACAGGGAGAGTGACCTCGCCTTTATAGAACGCCTGCTGGCCGAAGTAGGGATTTTCTACTTCTTCACCCTGCAGCCGGACACGCAGACCGAAGTGGTGCACTTTGCGGATAAACAGAGTGCGTGGACCTTCGGTAAAACGCTGCCGCTGAACAGCCCGTCAGGGATGAATGACAATAAAGCGGATTCTGTATGGGGCGTAAACGTCCGACAAAACGTGGTTGAGCACACGGTGACCGCCGGTGATTACAATCACCGTGAAGCCCAGAATGTCCTGACCTCTGTACCGGCGGACATGACCCGTGGCGAAGGTGACGGTGTGACCTACGGCGAGGTTTATCACTACCTGCCGCGTCATCTTGAACGTGGTGACAAAATTTCTCCTTCAGCGGAAACCGGTAACTTCTGGGCGCGTCTTGAGCACGAGCGTTTTCTCTCCGGGCAGACAACTGTCAGCGGATACAGTAGTGATGCCCGGCTTTCACCGGCACAGGTACTGACCATCAGTGAACTGGTGGTACCGCCGACACTGCCATCAGAAACGGACAATGGCATAGTAATTATCCGCACGGGCTACATAGCCAGCCGGAAGGATGCACTGGTGGTGATGTGGGAGGGGATGCCGTACTACGAGAACCGCTGCTGGCGGCCGGCTGCGAAAAAGCGCCCGGTGGTCAGCGGCACCCTGATGGCCCGCGTCACCAGCGCCAAAGAAAACGATATCTACGCCTGGCAGGATGCATCGGGCATGTACAGGGTGAAGTTCGATGCTGACCGCGATGACAAGCGTCAGGGCATGGAGAGTATGCCGGTGCGCTTCGCCAAACCTTACGGTGGTGATAAATACGGCTTTCACTTCCCGCTGATACAGGGTACTGAGGTTGCCATCGCCTTCCATGAAGGTGACCCGGACCGGCCGTATATTGCCCATGCGATGCACGACTCCCGGCACGTGGACCATGTGACTGAATTAAACAGCACCCGTAACGTCATCCGCACGGCGGGCCTGAACAAGCTGCGTATGGAGGATAAGCGTGGCGAAGAGCACATTAAGCTCAGCACGGAGTATGGTGGCAAGACGCAGCTGAATTTGGGGCATAACGTCAACGTCGAAAGGACTCTTCGTGGAGAAGGCGCTGAACTGCGTACAAATGACTGGGTAAGCATTCGCGGAGGGAAAGGTGTTCTCCTGACCGCAGATGCTCAACCTGATGTTGGCAGCAAAATGCTTGAAATGGACAGGGCTGTTGAACAACTGGAGCAGGCCCTCACGCTGGCCAGGAGTTTGCAGACTGCTGTGAAAGGGGCGAAGGCGACAGCGTCCGACATCGATAATCAGAAAGTACTTAACCGTTCACTGAAATATTTGAAAATGCCGGGGATGCTGGCGAGTGCACCGGCCGGAATTGGTATTCTTAGCCCTGAAACAGTCCGCCTTGCCTCGGGCGGCGCAAGCATTGGTCTGATGTCCGGAAAAAACACCGATATCAGCGCCGGACAGTCTTTCACGGTTGCTGCCAGCGAGACGGTAAGTTTGTTTGCCCAGGCTGCAGGAATGAAAATGTACGCGGGGGCAGGAAAAGTTGATATTCAGGCGCAGGGGGATGCCATGGATATCTCTGCACTACAGGACATTACCATCACCAGTGGTGAGAAAAGTGTGAAGGTTAATGCCAGCAAGGAACTGATTCTAAGCTGCGGTGGTGCTTATATAAAGCTGAGCGGTGGGAATATTGAATTGGGATGTCCTGGAAATATTTTGCTGAAAGCGGCTAATGTAAATCAGACCGGGCCAGCAACACTTGATACACCACCACTTACATTTCCTAAAGGATATGGTGGCACTTTTATCGTTACCGACCCTGATTCAGGAGAAGTCAAGCCATTTGCCAATTATAAAGTCACCTCCCCTGAGGGTGAAATATATGAGGGAATATCAGACTCGTCAGGTAAAACAGCACCATTTTATTCATCAACACCCGATGATGTAAAAATTGAATTCCCACGTGAGCAAAAGGATGAAGGGCCTGGGCATTGGGTCACGGTTGATAATGATTATCATGGGTTAAAAAATACTGCAATTATGGCTATCAATCGCTTAACCTCTATGGGGGATGAGGGGCGTGTGTTTGGGTCTGATGGAAAGGATTTTATGAATACGAAAAGAGACAAGATCCAGGAATGGCAGCCCCTATCATCAGATGTTTCGGATGAGATCGGCCAACAGTCAGCGGTACATCGCTATGGTGAAAAGAGGAAAGTCACGCAAACTTTCTTAGAAGGTGACGATGCCTGGAATGTTGCAGGCCGATCGTGGCACTGGCAACCGGTTACTGCTGATGATGTATTTGAGGGGAAAAAATGAACACTTTTCTGAAGCGTAATCATGTTTTATATTTTTGGGCTGTATTTGATCTCTTTTATATTGCCAGGTTTTCCTGGCTAAATATCTCACAAGGACGAATCCCTTTAGTTGATGATGTAGTTTCATTTGGTGATATCTATCCGCAACAGGGTGCATATTCGCTGATTTTGTTTTCATTTTCATTACTGCTTAATATATCCATTATATTTTCTGCTGTAATGTTCTTGAAGCAATGGAAGTATGCACATTGGTTGGTGTATTTTCAATCGCCACTAAGGATTTTCTTTATGGTCCCTTCAATATCGATATTACCATGGGTATTTAAGGTTATGTCCATTAAAGTCGGAATGCTGTTTTTTTTATCAGTGCTCATCTCTGAAGTAATTAAAATTGGGTCAATATATCTGACAAGAAAAGGGAATGAATAATTCTTTTATAACCTCAGGGATAAAGAGGAGTGTCTATGGCAAGTAATTCATTAGTAACCTCTGTAACGCATACAGAGGCAAAAGTTATGACGGGTAAGCAGAAACCCTATTGGGTAGAAATTCAATTAGTGGATGAGCAGGGCGATTCAGTGGCAAATATGCCATGGACAGCCGAAAGTTCTCATCCGATTTCCGGACAGGTCGATAACTTTACGTATACGGGGCAAAGCGATGCGGATGGGCTTATTCGGATTGATATGCCGCATGGACTTGAGTTGAAACTGACACTTGACAGTAACCAACTGACAAAGGAAATGGAAAAACGCTCTCTTCGCGTTGGTAGAGATCCTCTTAAAGACTCGATTGTTCGTCTAAAAGCTGAGGAGAGTGGTTATGTGTGGCACTACGCCGTCGTGGGCGAATTATGCTATGAACAACCTGATTTAAAATTAAGAGACGGGGAAAATTTACCCTTATTTCATTTTCCAAATAGTAGTTCATTTAAGGGTGTTAAGGTCAGAACAAATGAACTTGAAAAACGCCATGTAATTGAAATTTGTCCGTTCAGAGCCTGGGAGCTAGTGCTTCATCACCAGAATGATTACTCCATGGCAAATGCCATTAACTTAGGATTAACCTCAGATTTAGCATATGATGAAATAGATATCATCATAAAGTATTTCATTAATCAGTGTCAGGATCTTTCAACGATACCCTCCCGAAAAATCGGCAAATCGACAATTAATGCTTTAGTTATTGATGTTCCATATTCTGATAGATATTTTCTTCCAATAGATATTGATTCGACCAAAGCTAAGAATCCTGAAGGAGATACACAGCTTTATTATGTTTACAATAATAATAAAATAGTTATAGCGTGGCGCGGCACTGCCAGTCTGACAGATGGGATTACTGATGCCTCTTTCAGGCCAGTGGAGTCCAATAGTTGCAACATCAAATCTGAATGTACTTCATTAGTTCCTACTGGGAAAGTACATACCGGATTTTGGGCAGGCTATACATTAATTGAAAGAATTTTTGAAAATCAGATTAATGAACTTAGCAATAAAATAGAAGGTAGGGATTTGTTCATTTGTGGTCATAGCTTAGGAGGATCGCTTGCATTAATCCACTCGGCAAGATTAAAGGAAAGTAAACCGCTTCTTTATACTTATGGTATGCCAAGAACGTTCACAAAAAGTGCAGTAGATGTTTTGTCAAGTATTACTCACTATCGGCATGTAAACGATAAAGACCCGGTACCATCAGTTCCACCAGAGGCCGATCTGGATAATCAGTTATATAAATTATGGGGACCATTAGGAACAACGCTTGGTTTTTTATGGTCTGTCGTTGAACTTACCGCCTCTCAAATCATAGAGTGGGGTGACTGTTTTTGGCACCATGGCAATACGGTCGCATTTTTAACCACAACCCAAAGTAGAAAATGGCAGCAGTGTGGTATTAAACTTCCTTACCCAAGAAATTGCATGACCATTCAGAAAAAACTTCCTGAAAAAGTTAAGCTCTATCTTGTACCTTCACTGGCAATTGAGGAAGCTAAGCAATCCGGACGAGATCAAAAGGCTTTTAAAGCCTCACTAACTAAGGAAGATCTTCAAGAATTTTTCCCCGAAGGCATGAATCCAGAGAGAGGTGTGCCTGCTAATGTTGGAAATCATCTTCTGACATCATATATGCCCTACATAAATAATAAATTGCTGGGATTAGCTTATGAAAGAGGGTTGAGCGACGGGAAGGTCTTCACTGAACATGCAGATAAGGTGGCATCCTTTAATTTACAAATGGAACACTATGCAGGTGAAATTCCTAAGAATGAATTTGACAGGAATAAAAAATTTCTAAAGCTCGAGGATTTGCTAAAAAATTCGCTTAGCTCAACTATCTCTGCAGCATCCGGTTCTGATGCCCTTAAAAGATTTGGCCATTTTGGTGAAGAGGATATGGAAAATGTATAAGAGATTAAATTCATTCGTCTTACTGCAGTTTGCTTTATTGCTAAATGGATGCGCTCAGGCAACTGACAGAGCATTATCACCACCATTGAATACTGATTGGGTTAATGTTGAAATAAGAAACCCCTCCCCTTATACACAACCATTCCCTCTTGAAGTGTTGTACGTTTCAGCGACGTGTAAGCGTGAGTTGATGAGTATGCGAGATGGTAAGCATTATGAGAAGGTGGGGCTCAATCCAATAAAAATACCTCTTCAGGAAAAGAACTCATCCGGTACATGGATTGCAAAAATAGCAAAGGATGGTGGCGGTAAGTGTAACTGGAAATTGAGTGAGTTTAATTTAGGTATTGAATACGTAGAGGCTACTCACCTGGGTAAAGGCTTAGTCCCTGGAACCGCAGTTGGTGCAACAATTGCGTTTGATGACAATGCAACCAAAAATGGTCTATTTAAAGTATCTAAAAATCATGAACTTGTTTTATCTCCAGCGTACTACCCATTAATACAAACCAATAAACGCATCAGTGAAAAAGACATGTTAAATTTATTTGGTGAGAAGGATTTCATGCAAATAAAGATGGTTTCTTCCGCTAAAGCTATTAAGGTGATATTTGAACCTACTCTTGATGAATCTAAACTTGTTAGGATGATTGCACCAAAAGAGCATAAGGTTGGAGTGTTTTACAAAATCATTTATCCGGATGGTTTAGTAGTGTCAGATGGGACAACTCACCCTGATGTAAACAGGTTAAAGGATTGACTTATGCGCAAGTGTCTAAGTAAAATATTCCTCAGCATACTAACTTTCTTAATTGTTAGTTGTGTCAATGCGAATGATCGTACACTTTCTCCGCCATCGAATACTGAATGGATAAATATCGAGATAAAGAATCCTTCATCGTATACAAAACCTTTTCCTCTTGAAGTATTGTACGTATCAACGACGTGTAAACGTAACTTGATGAGTATGCGGGATGGTCAGCATTATGCAAAGATGGGGTATAATCCAGTTAAAATCCCACTTCAGAAACAAAGTGATTCAGATATATGGGTCGCAAAAATAGCTAAAGATGGCGGTGGTAAGTGTAATTGGCAATTGAGTGAATTCAATTTGGGTATTGAATATATTGATGCAACTCACCTTGGTAAGGGATTGGTACCGGGAACTGCAGTTGGCGCAACAATTGCGTTTGATGATGTTGCAACAAAAAATGGTCTGTTTAAGATAGTTCATGGCGATATTAATCTGTCACCGATATATTACCCTTATATAAGGGAGAGGAAATTAAACTCAACTGAAACTAGCTTGTCACTTTTAGGTGAGAAAAATTTTATCTCCTTAAAGGCTGATGGGACTAACAAGGTTAGTTATATTCCTAGGTTAGATGAATCAAAAATCACTCGGTATATTGGAGTGGCAAATAAGGAGCCTGGCTCATACGCAAAGATAATTTACCCAGATGGAAGCATAGCGCCAGAAGGTACAATAGTCCCTGATTTTAATAAAATTAATGCAAAGTAACTGCTAATAACTATAGGTGTTTATTATGCCCAATAGCATTGTATTGAGCGTAGATAAAACCTCTAACAGTGGAAAACTGTTCTCCGTCTCTCCCAATAATACAGTCGATGGGGAATGTTCCTGATTATTAAAACGCAATGTTTTAACTTCCTGCCCGTTGGGAAATTACATACCGGGTTCTGGAACGTATATAGTCGTGTTAAGAAGAAATTTAAAGAGCAGATAGGAATATTGAAAGATCCGCTCGTAAATCTTAAGTTGTTTATCTGTAGGAATAGTTTTGGTAGCGCATTGGAATTAATTAATGCAGTCAAATTGAAGAGTTTTAATCCGATGTTTTACACTTATGGAATGTCTCGAATCTTTACCTGTGATGCCGTGATGCAGCTATGGGAGAATACCAATTACCGACATGTTAATGAAAACGACCCGATTCCGGCAGTACTGGCAGAAGCCAACCTGGATAATGATCTACATAAACTCGGGGGATGGTTTGGTGGAACGCTGGGCTTTTTCTGGTCAGTCGGTTAACTCCTAGCTTATCAGATGGTTGCATGGGGCGACTGCTTCTGGCACCTCGGCAATACGGTTGCCTTTCTCACGGCCACACAGAGTCGGGAATGGAATGAGTGTAAGAGAGACCTGCCAACGCCGGCAGGGTGTATTACCATCAGAAATCCACTCCCACTAAAAGCTAAGCTTTATCTGGTTCCCGCTCTGGCGGAACAAGAGATGCAACAGGCAGGGAAGAAACAGAAGGAATTTAAAGCGTCATTGACGCCATCGGATTTAAAAAAATTCTTCCCTAAAGGTAGTAACCCGGACAGAGGGGTTAACTTAAATATTTTTGAACACTTTATGACGTCCTACATGCCTTATATGTATAACAAGGTCTTAGAGTTGATTGATAATGCCGGCATAGTAGAGAAACGCACATTTACTGAGCATATGTATAGCGTTGATTCATTCAGGGAGCAGATGTCAGAAAATAAAAATGATATACCAAGCGATGAACTATCCAGAAATGGAACTTTCCTTAATATAGAAGGCTTGTTGGGAGTGTCGCTGACTCCAACTTTATCTATACCGTCAGGCAATGATACGCTTTTGCGGTTTGCTCAATACGGAGAAGAGGTAATGGAAAATGTATAATAAATCACAGCGTATTCTGCTTCCCCTTGTGTTTTTTACTGTGGCGGGTTGCAGTATGAGCCGGACTGTAAACAAAACCTTATCTCCGCCGGCGGATACAAAATGGGTGAATGTTGAAGTGAAAAATCCGTCTCATTATACAAAACCCTTTCCGCTGGAAGTCAGATACATCTCGTATGAATGCAAGAAAAAAAGAATAAGTGGATTTGATGGCTCAGTTATTACGGAGCCCAGCTATAACGTTATCGGGATCCCCATGCAGCAAGAGAGCGTGGATCTTTGGAAAGCAAAAGTGGCTATGACCGGTGGTGGTTCATGTAAGTGGACGTTGAGTGCGGTAAATTTAGGTATTGAATACATAGATGCAACACATCTTGGCAAAGACCTTGTACCCGGTACTGCGGTAGGAGTGTCGCTCGCTTTTGATAATGATGCTTCCAGAAACGGACAATATACTGCAACTTTTGGTGATTTGAAATTATCCCCTAAACATTATCCATATATAATTGAGTGGAAATTAATACGCAACAGGAGTGACTTGACTCTTTTAGGTAAACATGACTTTATTTTAAATAGGGTTACTAATGCAAGTAACATAATATTCGAGCCATTATTAGATGAAAGTAAAATAATTAAATATGTTGAACCTGAAAAAAAAGTTAAAGGCGTTCACGCTAAAATAATATATCCAGATGGTAGTGTTATATCCGATGGTACAGTTTTTCCTGATTTTGATAAGGTCGACAAAATGAACCTTAACTGATTCTAATTTTTTTGAGGGTTCAACATGGCTAAAGGCTTGGTTTTACTTGGCGATAATACTTCGCACGGCGGAAAGGTGATCTCCGCTTCTTCCGATATAACTGTCGGCGGAAAAAAGGTTGCCCTGGTTGGGGACAGGGTCAGTTGCCCGATCACAGGACATGGAACAAACGTCATCGTGGAAGGCTCTCCGCACCGAACTTTTAACGGTCGTGCTGTTGTCGTCGACGGTTGCAAATGCCAGTGCGGTTGTTCGGTCATATCAAGTGCGCAGAATAGTACAGTAGGATAATCAATGGGCTGGGAAAGATCGAAAGCAACAACGAAGGTATTACCTCCTGAACCATCTTTTACAGGATGGTTATTCGCCGGAGGGGTTGCCGTCATTATGGGTGTATTACTGTTTATTCTCCATGCCTCTGGCATGGTTAAGCCTTTAGCATCAATTAATATCTGGTGGCTGGCAACAAGCCCGGTGCTTGGCTGGTTTTTCCTCTTTTGTTTACGCGGCTGGCTGTGGGGCAGAACCGTCAATGAACATCAGTTTTTACATAAGGAAGCCGAATACGGGCAGCAACAGTGGGAAGTCTGGGCAGGGCGCTATCTGGCCGTGCTTGGCAGCAGCATTTTATTACCTTCAGGGGTAACTTCCATAGCTATCGCGAGAGCAGAGGCATCAGACGCGCCGCAACGTTTTTCGCTGACCAGCCATTTTGATGTTCAATCGGGTACTAAACGTTCTTTGTTAGAGATGGGCCTGGCCAGTGTGCGGCACGCCATCGCAGCACTACCCGTTACATTACCCCTTAACATTACTGTGGTCAGCGATGCCAATTTTGCAGATTCAGAACTGCAGTTTCGTAAAAATTGGGCAAATATTTACCCCGATCGCGCTATTTCTGGTTCGGTATCTTTTTGTGATGCGCTTTCATTTTCCTGGATTGAAGAACGCCTCAAAAATCCGGTTCTGGATATTGATTTGATCCTGGTTTTGCAGACTCAGGGTGCAGAGCGGTATTCTGATGCGCTGGCCAGTATGCTTCTTACCAGCGATGATATAGCTGAAAAATATCAACTTTCTCATTCTGCTCGTATACTGCGACCGATGCCGCTGGACATGGCTCACTTCAAAGTAGATATAGGGCTATTTCTGGAAACACAGACGCCTGCCTCTCAGAAATCAAAAGTCTTTTGCGACTATGGCCACTGGAATGACCAATTTGCTGAGTTAATGACGGCATCTGCATCGCATCAGGTGTCATGGATGCCGGAGGAAATTGATCTACTGGAAAAATACCACGGTGTTCCCGGTGGAAGCAGTGCGTGGCTGTTAGCCGCACTGCTTTCGGAATTCGTCACAATCAGCCGGTCAGCCGTTTTAGGTCTGTTTACTTCCGGGCAGGATCGTTTTGTCAGTACCGTTACTTCAGGGAGCAAGAATAATGACGGTAGTTAATTCATGGGGGAGAGGAGGGCTGGCCGGAATCGTGGCGCTAATCTCACTGGTTATAGTGGGTTTAATCCTGCATTTCGGTCCTCAGTATGGTCTCGATACACGCCTGAAACAGGTGATGGTATTTGCGGCTGTGTGGTTTGTGCTGTTGATTTTACGTTACATGCCGCTGGTGTTTCGGTATATGCGTGAAAAATATCACCGGTGGCATGAGCAGAAGAGCAGTGCGTTACCCTCTGATGAGCCAAGAGTTGCACGCACTTTACCCCGCAACGTCACCCTCGATACCCTCCGTGTGGCCATGCGTAATCTTTATGGTCGGTGCTGGGGGCGTAAAGTTCGCGTACTCCTGATAACCGGCACTGCCGCTGAAGTGGAACAGTTAACGCCCGGTCTCACCACGCAGCTATGGCAGGAAGATCGCGGCACGCTGCTGCTATGGAGCGGCGACCTTAATATGCCCGCCGACAGCGCCTGGCTAAGCGCACTGCGTAAGCTTCGCCGTCGTCCGGTGGATGGTATGGTATGGGTCACCACGGCATTCGATCGGCTTTCATCTCCCGGGCTGGAACAGCCATGGACACTGCCCTCCGAAAGCACCATGGATTCCCTTTCCCATGCTATCAGCAGCCGCATGGATATACTGGGCTGGAAACTGCCGCTTTATGTCTGGTCGCTACATCCGTGCGCCGGAAAGTCAGAAGGGCGCATTGTGCAGGCGACAGGCTGTTTGTTGCCTGCAGGTTGCCGTACAGCGGAGCTCACAGAGCAGCTCACTGCTATGACGCCAGTGTTAATTTCGCAGGGCCTGCAACAAACCTGTGGCGAGGTAAAGCATAACTTTTTGCTAAGGCTTGCCGATCAACTTATCAGCGAACCAGAAAGTGTGACTGCACCGCTGTCAGCTATGCTCAATCCTTACCGCCCGCTGCCGTTGGCCGGTTTGGTGTTCAGCCAGCCCTCTGCCGACGCGGAGCGCGCCGTGCAGCATCACTGGGGCATGGATAAACGCTGGGATATTCTGCCTGAATCTGTCCGGATGCTGCCCGCCGCCCTGCGACCGCGAAAACCGGGTATTCAGTGGCGTAAGACAGGGGCTTCTCTTGTCGGTCTGATCATGGTGAGCTGGGCGGTTTGGATGGGCATCGCCTGGACCAGTAACCGCAGTCAGATTAGCGGGGCGGATGTGCAGGCCTCTTTCGCTGCTGAGACCAATCAGCCGCTGGAGCAACGTCTTCATGCGCTGTATGAACTGCAGAAAACGCTGTCCCGTTTGCAGTACCGTGCCGAACACGGGGTGCCATGGTATGAGCGAGCCGGGTTAAGTCAGAACAACGCGCTGCTGGCCGCCCTTTGGCCGCGTTACCAGCACAGCGCATTACCTTTATTGCGCGATGCAGCAGCGGACCATCTTCAGAAAAATATCATTGCCTTCAATGCGCTGCCGCCGGGCAGTCCGCTGCGCGAGCAGCGCGCAAAAACTATTTATGATCAGCTCAAGCTCTATCTGATGCTGGCACGTCCCGAGCATATGGATGCCTCCTGGTTCAGTGCGACGCTGCTACAAAACTGGCCGAAACGTGATGGCGTGAAAGGGGGAAGCTGGCAGGGAATGGCGCCTTCACTGCTGTCGTTTTACGGTAGCCGGCTGGCGGACCATCCGCAGTGGAGGTTGACGCCGGATGAGGGGATGGTCAGCCAGGCGCGCTCCCTTCTGATCCGTCTGATGGGGGTACGCAATAGCGAATCAACCCTTTATCAGAAGATGCTTTCTCAGGTGGCAAATCTGTATGCCGATATGCGTCTTGAGGACATGACCGGCGATACCGATGCGTCTCTGCTGTTTAACACCACTGAAATTGTCCCCGGAATGTTCACCCGTCAGGCGTGGGAGCAGTCGGTACAGCCTGCTCTCCAGAAGGTGGTCAAGGCGCGCAGGGATGAACTCGACTGGGTGCTTACTGACAGCAAACGCCAGGCGAAATCGCAGGATGATGCCTCGCCGGAGGTGTTGGAAAAACGCCTGTCGGATCGGTACTTCGCGGATTTTAGCGGCGCGTGGCTGGCATTTCTTAATAGCCTGCGCTGGAAGCAGGCTGTCACGCTGTCGGATTCTGTTGATCAGCTGACCCTGATGGCTGATGTGCGTCAGTCTCCCCTGGTGGCGCTGATGAATACGCTGAATGTGCAGGGTCGCACAGGGCAGAGCGGCGCCGCCATTACAGATTCGCTGGTGAAGTCGGCAAAAAATCTGCTGGGTGCGGAAAACAACGATGCCATTGACCAGAGTGAGGGGGTGAAAGGGCCGCTTGATGCAACGTTTGGCCCGGTGCTGGCGTTGATGGATAAGAGTCGCGCCGGTACTGGCGCTCAGAGCCTGCAATCCTATCTCACCAGGGTAACGCAGGTACGTCTGCGTTTGCAGCAGGTGACCAGCGCAGCGGATCCCCAGGCGATGACCCAGACTATTGCCCAGACGGTTTTCCAGGGAAAAGCGGTGGATCTGACCGAAACACGTGACTACGGTAGCCTGGTTGCCGCTGGCCTGGGTCAGGAGTGGAGCGGTTTTGGCCGCACGGTGTTTGTGAACCCAATGGAGCAGGCCTGGCAGCAGGTGCTGACGCCGGCGGCAAGCAGCCTGAATGTGCAGTGGCAGCAGGCGGTTGTCAATGAGTGGAACCGGGCATTCGGTGGACGCTATCCGTTCAACAACGCCAGCAGCGATGTCTCATTACCGCTGCTCGCAAAGTACCTTAACGCGGATACCGGACGTATTGCTCAGTTCCTGCAAACCCGCCTCAAAGGTGTTCTGCATCGCGAAGGCAATCACTGGGTGCCGGACAGCATAACCTCACAGGGGCTGGCATTTAACCCGGCGTTCATCAACGCCGTCAATACGCTGAGTTATATCTCGGATGTGGCCTTCACTGAAGGGAATGCCGGAATGAACTTTGAACTGCGTCCGGGTACGGCCGATGGCGTAATGCAGACCGATATGATAATCGACAGCCAGAAGCTGACCTACGTCAATCAGTTGCCGGCGTGGAAGCGCTTTACCTGGCCAGGCGATACCGAAGCTCCCGGTGCCAGCCTGAGCTGGATCAGCACGCGGGCGGGGACCCGGCAGTATGCCGATATGCCCGGTGGGTGGGGCTGGATACGCCTGCTCGATCAAGCCTCGGTCAGAGCGTATCCGGGTATTGGCAGCAGCTACAGTCTGAGCTGGAAAGCGCAGGACGGCCGCACGCTGAACTACACGCTGAGAACGGAGGCGGGAGAAGGTCCGCTGGCTCTGCTAAAACTGCGAAATTTCCGGCTGCCGGAGACAATTTTCATCACCACCGGCGCGACAGCCTCTGATGCTGTAGCCGGTGGTGTAAATGACGCTGAGGAAAACTACTGATGAGCACACTGAATACATTACTTTCCAGCTGCCGGGCGGAGCAGGAGCCCCTGCCTGAAGGCGAACGGGAACTGGCGGAAGGTCTTGATCAACATGTTCTACCCGGTTGAAGCCGCTGGTCCATCTTACTAATCAGTCTTTCTTTAATAACTCACCTGTCTGGAACAACATGGATGATCTAACCCTGCGCTATTTTGATACCGAAATGCGCTATCTGCGTGAAGCCGCGAAGGAATTCGCACAGACCCACCCTGACCGTGCCGCGATGCTGGATCTGGATAAAGCCGGTACGCCCGATCCGTATGTCGAACGCCTGTTCGAAGGTTTTGCCTTTTCGATGGGAAGGCTGCGTGAAAAAATTGATGACGATCTGCCGGAACTGACCGAAGGACTGGTCAGCATGTTATGGCCGCACTATCTGCGCACTATCCCGTCGCTCTCCGTCGTGGCGCTAATGCCGGATCTCAATACCGTGAAAATGGCTGAGGTCGTGCCCGCAGGGCTGGAGGTCTATTCCCGTCCGATTGGGCCGAAGAATACGGTTTGTCGTTACCGCACTACGCAGGATGTGATGCTCAATCCTCTGGATATTTCGGCTATCACTATGACGACAGAGCCTGACGGACGCTCGCTGCTGCGGCTGCGTTTTGCTTGCAGTAGTCAGGCGGACTGGTCACATGCCGATCTCAGCCGCCTGAGCCTGTATCTCGGGTCAGATGCAGCGGTGGGTAATCATCTCCATCTGATGCTGACTAAAAGGCAGGCGGCACTGTATATGCGCCTGCCCGGACAGGCCGATCGTATACGCCTTGACGCCTACTTCTCCCCCGGAGGTTTTGGGGAAGAGGATACGCTGTGGCCGAAAGGCTACACGGCATTCAGCGGCTACCAGCTGCTGCTGGAATATTTCACTTTCCGTAACAAGTTTATGTTTGTTCATCTTAATGGACTTGGCGGCATTACGCCGCCGGCTGGCGCGGAATATTTCGATATTGAAGTGGTGTTCAGTACGCTGTGGCCGTCGGATCTGCCGGTGACCGATGAGACCGTTCGCCTTCACTGCGTGCCGGTCATTAATCTGTTTACGCTGGAAGCCGATCCGCTCACTATCAGCGGCCTTGAAAGTGAGTACCTGCTGCGACCCAAGCGGCTACAGGATGGTCACACCGAGATTTATGCCGTGGATTCAGTCACCGGATCAAACCGGACGCATGATGCAGAGTACGTGCCATTCAGTAGCTTTCGCCATAAGGGGGGGATGATGCGCCGACATGCTCCGCCCCGTTACTACCATACGCGGGTGAAGCGTAGCGTAACCGGTCTGTACAACACCTGGCTTATTCTGGGAGGACACCAGTGGGAAGACGACCGGCTTGTTAAGCGTGAAACCGTTTCGCTGCAAATTACCGGGACCAACGGCCAGCTGCCGCGTCGCGCGCTGCAAAGTACCCTACTTGACCGCTGTGAGCAGGTGGTACAGACCCACCTCGCGGTGCGAAATCTCTGTAAGCCTACGCTGCCGGTATATCCCCCTGCTGAAGATCGCTTTCACTGGCGGGTACTGAGCCACCTGGGGTCGGGATTTCTGAATATGATGAGCACGGCTGAAGTCCTGCGCGGAACTCTGGCACTTTATAACTGGCAGGAAGATGAACTGAATACGCGGCGTCTGGAAGCGATTCAACAGGTACAGCACCACCGCATCCAGCGATTTGAGCAGGGCTACCTGCTGCGAGGTCTGGACATTGAGGTCACCCTGGACGGCAATGGATTCGCCGGCGAGGGCGATATTCATCTGTTCGGTGAGATGCTCAACCGCTTCTTCGCGCTTTACGCCGATATGAATCAGTTTAATCAGCTTACCCTTATTGTTCAGCCCCAAGGAAAATGTATCCGGTGGAAAGAGAATCACAGTCCGCGTCTGCCCGGCTAATAGAGCAGTTGGGTAAACAGCTGCCGTATATCAACTTTTATCGCTTCTGCCAGCTGCTGGAGCATAGCCAGCCGGATAAACCGGTCACCGGCAGTACCTGGCAGGTACGCGCTGAGCCGATAAGATTTCGTCCGTATCCGGGAATGGGTTTTCCGGCATCTGAAATCAAAGGTATCGAGCCGTCTGAACATACGCACTTGCCGCCCACGGTACGCGTCACTTTTATGGGACTTTACGGCGTGGAGTCACCACTGCCGACGCACTATATCGATGACATCACCCAGCGGCGGGAAGGGTATGAAGCTACCGCAGATTTTCTCGATATCTTCAACCATCGCCTGATCAGTCAGTACTACCGCATATGGCGTAAATACTCCTATCCGGCAACGTTTGAAGAGGGGGGAAAAGACAAAACGTCGATGTATCTGCTGGGGCTTGCCGGACTCGGCATTAATGGCTGCACGGAAAGCATCGCTGCCCCTGCCTCACGCTTTCTGGCGCTTCTGCCCGTTATGCTGTTGCCGGGGCGTACTGCAGAAGGTATGGCCTCTCTGATACGTCTGCTGGCACCGGGAACGCAGGCTAAAATCTGGCATCACGACAAACGTCGTGTGCCGCTGAAAAAGCCGCTGACGATGAGTGTGGGTCAACCCGTTACCCTGGCAAACCGGCCGGTGATGGGAAATTACGCCACCGATGTGAACAGTCAGGTGCTGATGCGCCTTACCACCACTGACCCGGCCGAAGTCAGGGGCTGGTTACCGGGTGGGGAGCTTCACTCGGATTTAATGGCGCTGCTGCATGTTTATCTTGGCTCACGGCTGGATGTCCGCCTGCAGCTTTGTGTCCACCGCAGTCTGCTGCCTGACGCGACGATGAACAGCCAACCTAAAGCAGATGCGGTGCAGCTGGGCCGAACCGCGGTAATGCGACCGCTTAATCAGGCGAACACAACCGCGCATCTGAAAAACATAATTATTAATCTGGGCCGCTATGAGCGGGTTCAGGAAAATTTTCACCGCAGGGAGAACGATGAAAATGGCGAATACCGCTGGTAAATATCACCTGGCCGCGCTGGTCGCGGGTATCACACTGGTGCTCTCGGGCTGTGGACTGACCCAGAGCGTCACGGATGGAACAGTTGCCGTGACCCGATCTCTTTTTTATAAGCAGGTGAAAATATTGCACCTGGACATCCGCGCCCGGGAAGCGATAAACAACAATGACGGTGGCGTAGCGCTTTCTACTATCGTTCGGATCTATCAGCTAAAAGATCGCAAAGTCTTTGACAGCACTGACTATCCCTCACTGTTTAAGGCCGACAGTCAGGCCATTAAAGCTGACCTTTTAGCAGAAAAAGATATCCGCCTGCAGCCGGGCGGGGCGGTGATGGTAGATATACCGATGGAGGAGCAGGCGCAATATGTGGCGGTCGCCGCCATGTTTATGTCTCCCGACCAGTCTAATGATACCTGGCGGATTGTAATGAGCAGAGATGACCTCGATCCTGATAAAGCGCGGGTCATTGAGGCGGGCAACAATCAGTTAATCCTGAAAGGGGTGATAGATGAATGATTCTCCCCGTCCTTCCCTCTATGAAGCCCTTTACGGGAATTTTACAGGAGGTCTGGAGCTTCACCAGGTCAGTGAGGAAAACCAGGTCATCCTCTCTGTGCTCGACAACATGCAGCGCATTCTCAACTGCCGGGCGGGTACGCTGGCGCATCTGCCGGACTTCGGTGTTCCGGATATGACTAAAATTCTTCAGGGGATGCCCGGCACGGCGCATGAGCTGATGGCGACACTGTCGGCCGTCCTGCTTAAGTATGAGCCGCGCCTGAAGAAGATAGCGATTGTCATACTCTCTCAGGAAACTCCCGAAGAGCTGCGCTATGCCATTGATGCTGAGCTTAAAGGAATTGGTCTGGTCCGCTATGGCACAGCCTTCCAGCCGGAGGGGCGGGTTCTGCTTCGCCACCTCAGGCAGCAGCAGTATCTCGACAGGAAAAGTGGAATATGATCCCTGTTAATATCCAGCACACAAGGCAGAAAAGATCATGTCAGTAAAACACAGTTCCTGAATGGAAAATAAAACCCGATGCCGTATTATTCAGCGGCCACAGGGGCCCAAAGATCCATTCAATGGAGCATTCTGGTCCGCTGACGGTAATTCTCTTAAATTTATTATGCGCAGCGAAGGGGGTGAAGGCCCACTGTCGCTGCTGAAACTGAAAGGTTATCGTTTACCTGAATCAATTTTTTTCAGTCGGGCCGGATGCTGTAAACGACGCGCTGGTCTCCACGGAAGGACAATAAGATGGCAACAGCCAAAGCACTGCTGGCACTGTGTGTGCCGGATACTGAGCAGCAAACGACTTTGCTCTCACGCCAGCAAACGGCTCTGCGGCAATGGGATAACTGGCTCCAGCCGCTGAGCGCTGATGAAGGCGTGGGAGACGATCCCGCCTACGACGACGATTTCCAGCTGATGCGCGAAGAAATCAACAAACTCTCCGGCACCGATATCGACATGCTGTGCGGCCTGGCAGAGAAAATCCTCTGTAACAGCGCTCGCGATATCCGGGTGGTGACCTGGTACTGTTTCGCCCGTTTGCAACGTGATGGCGAGCAAGGGCTGTGTGAAGGTTTACAGCTGCTGACGGCACTGCTGGAGCGCTACGGTGAACACTGTCACCCGCGGCGTCCCCTCGCGCGTAAGTCTGCGCTGGAATGGCTGAACAGCAGCCGAATGAAGGATGCGTTCTCCCTCTGGCCGGACGCCACCCGACAGCAGACCTCACAAACCGCCGCGGCTCTCTCCCTGCTGGAATCGCTGTTAGAGAGCTGGCCTGAAAACGATCGCCCAACGCTGAATGGAATATCCAGCGCGCTCGAACTGCGTCTGGCGGGGGCCGGTGGGCTGGATGGATCGACAGCGCAGCAGTCTGAAAACGCGGAGAACAGCCCGGAACCTGCCGTCAGATCGTCTGCGATAACCAGTGCGGTCAAATCGGAAGGCGAATTTCTGAGTCAGTCAAAGGTGTTGTCAGGCTGGCTGGCCGACCAGCAGGAGGGCTGGCTCGCCTCGCATCGTCTGATGAAAGTCGTTCGCTGGGATACGGTCAGACAGTTGCCGGCGCTGGATGCGAGTGGGCGTACCCGTCTTTCGCCCCCCAAACCGGAGTACCGCACCCAGCTTAAACGCCTCTACCTGCAACAGAGCTGGACTGAACTGGTTGAGCAGGCAGGTATTATGTTCTGCGAAGGCGGCAACCGTTTCTGGCTCGATCTGCAATGGTATCTTTGGCAGGGCCTGACCCGCGCCGGTCAGCCCTGGGAGGGCTGGGCCGGATATATCACCAGTGACCTGAGGCTGTTACTGGCCCGGCTGCACGGCCTGGAAGAACTTTCCTGGAGTGACGGCACCGCCTATGCAGACGAAGTCACCCTTAACTGGATAGCCGAAAAAGTCAATGAGGACATGTCAGGATTCGGTGATGAGCCGACCTCGGCAGTAAGCAGCAGTCAGGTGGATGATATCCTCGCACTGGAATCCGAAGCCATGACAAAAGGCGACAGCGATGGCCCGGAAGCGGCACTCGGCTGGCTGCAGCGTCGGCCGGGGTTGGAGTCGCCGCGCAGCCGCTGGCTCCAGCGCCTGCTGATGGCTCGCGTCGCCGAACAGTTTGGCCGTAATGAAATGGCGTTGCACCTGCTCGGTGAACTGACGGCCCAGGCTCCGCAGCTGACGCTGAATGACTGGGAGCCTGCGCTGCTGTTTGAAGTGCAGGCCCGGCGGCTGAAACTGCTGCGCCTTAAGGCTGGCCGTAGTGAAAGTGATAAAGCCCGCCTTGCGTCGGAAATGGATACGTTACTCGCCGGGCTCATTGCCATCGATCCGGCTCGGGCGATGGTGCTGTGCGGCTAAACAGCCTGTCACCGATCGCCTCTTTTTTGATGACCACGATACACAGATATCCAGTGCATTGATGATCATAACTGATGACCTGCCAGAGCTAACTAAGGGGCTGGTTAGCCTGCTCTGGCCGCACTATGTGCGCACTATTCTGTCGCTGTAGGCGATGGCGTTCCTGGATACAGGCTATTCAGCGTGAAGACCACGCCCCGGATAAACCGCGTATTCTTGAAGCTGGCAATAACCCTCTGACACGATAATTACCCAAGGATGACTGATGCTCAACGGAAACAACACGCCTTCGCTGTATGACATGCTGACCGGTAATTTCACAGGTGGCCTCGACCTTAATCAGGTCAGTGAGGAAAACCAGGTCATCCTCTCTGTGCTCGACAACATGCAGCGCATTCTTAACTGCCGCGCGGGTACGCTGGCGCATCTGCCGGATTTCGGTGTTCCGGATATGACTAAAATTCTTCAGGGCATGCCCGGCACGGCGCATGAGCTGATGGCGACACTGTCGGCCGTCCTGCTTAAGTATGAGCCGCGCCTGAAGAAGATAGCGATTGTCATACTCTCCCAGGAAACTCCCGAAGAGCTGCGCTATGCCATTGATGCTGAGCTTAATGGAATTGGTCTGGTCCGCTATGGCACAGCCTTCCAGCCGGAGGGACGGGTGCTGCTTCGCCACCTCAGGCAGCAGCAGTATCTCGACAGAAAAAGTGGCATATGACCCCTGTTATTATTCAGCGCGTAAGCCAGATAAGATCATGTCAGTAAAAACACAGTTCCTGAAAAAGTTGCAGGCGAGGCAAACGACTCCCGTTTCCCCCGATTCTAAGGAGCAGGCCGATATCGCCACCTTTCGTCTGCGGATGGAGCAGCTTCAGGAACAGATGGACGGGTGGCTTACGGACACGGGGCTTGGTTTGGAATCGTTTACCGCGTCCATTTCTGACCTGCTGGTGTCGGGAGGATGTTTTGCTATCTCCGGTATTACTCTGCGCTATGAAGATCGGCGGGTAACTTTTATGCCGGTATTTTTGTACGGTCAGGGCGTGGCGGGGTGCGTGGAGGTAAAACTCGGCACCGCAGATCGCACGGTTTTACTGGGTCGCCTGTTTATGCGCGCAGGCCAGGTCAACGCCTGGACATTTAATCAGCCGCATGATTTATCCCGCTCGGGAATCCCGTTTGATGAGAACACGTTTTTTAGTCTGATTTCTGGTCTCCTGCCGTAGCAGATTGAGCCAATGCTTTTATAAAATTAAGGGACAACTGGTCATGAATGACACCCTCTCGCGTAAAATCAAAACCGGCGGCGATCCGCGCCCGCTGGCGGATTATATCGCCCTGCGTGATGAACTGAGTAAGCTGACGCACCCCGCGCGGCCCGATGTGAACTGGCATTATGCCGAAAAGCTCTGCCTGTCGCTGTTTGAGCATAACGGTGTAGAGCTACAGACGCTCTCCTGGTTCACGCTTGCCCGCACGCATCTGGCCGGGTTATCCGGCATGAATGAGGGGCTGGCGATAATGGAAAAACTAATCAGTCATCAGTGGGGCGGACTCTGGCCGCAGCCGGTACATGCCCGTATGGAAATTCTGACGGGTCTGAGCCAGCGTTTGCAGCAGCTGATGCGCACCCTGCCGCTCAGCTACGGTGACCTCGGCCAGCTGTATCTGGCTGAACAGCAGCTAACCTCTCTGGGGGCTGTGCTCCAGCGTCTGGAGCTTAAGCACCTCAGCCAGCTCGATACCTTACGCCTTCTGATGCATAACAGTGCCGTCCGGCTGGAAAACAGTGACGGCACACCGGTTAGCGGCGCTGTCGTTCAGCCCGGTGTGGTACTGCCCCAGGTCGTCTTTGACAGCACGAAAATATCAAAGGATACCGGGCCAGAGAGTCCGTCAGCAGGAAGAAACGGCCCGCTCGCCGGGCTGAAACGGGCGCACGCTGAAAAGTCTGAGTCTCAGCAAGAGCTGGATCAGTCCATGGCGGCATTGGCCGTGGTGAAAAACTGGAAACCCTTCGCCGCCGGGATGTGTACCATGCTGGTATTAAGTGTGGCAACGGTGTGGGGCTGGCAGGCTTTACATCGGCCTGAACCGCTACAGGCTCAGCTTGCAGCGTCGCTGACACCGTTACCCGCAGTTATCCCACCGGAGCAGCGGGAGACGCTGCGTCAGCAATCCCCTTCACCGGAAGATTTTTTAGCACAAACGCAGCAGCAGCTTGAGCTGCTGAATAAGCTTTCCCCTGACTGGAATATTGACTACGGCCGACAGCTTGCAGAACAGGCTCATTCGCTGTGGCCTGAGCAGGCCGGGCCGTTGGTACAACAGTGGCAGCAGCAGCTTGTCACCGGTGCGCTGCCGGTGGAAAGTTTGAACGGCTGGCATCAGGGTATGACAGAGCTACAGCAGCTGGCAGACAGGCTGAATGCGCTGGACGAGAAACGGGGCAAGTACCTGACGGTTAGCGAACTGAAATCCGCAGTTTTCAACATGATGACCTCTTTTCGCCAGACCGTACCGGCAGAAGAGCAGCTTCGGGCAATCCATCTTCAGGAAGGGGGCTCACCTGCTCGGCAGCAGCAGATTCAACAGGTGGAGCAGCACCTGCGGGCGCAGGCGTATACGCTGATGCAGGAAAAAGAAAGAAGTCAGCGGTAAATATCGATAACAATGGGGTGAATTTTCAGGAGAGGTAAAGTGGTGTCCCCTGCAGGAATCGTTAAAAAAATCCATCTATCTGTTATTTATGGTTTAATTTATGTTAGTAATTTAATTCTATACAGGTTGCTATACGCAGCCTGTTTTTCTTAGGCTGATAAGCCAACCTGCCAACCTGCCAACCTGCCAACCTGCCAACCTGCCAACCTGCCAACCTGCCAACCTGCCAACCTGCCAACCTGCCAACCTGCCAACCTGCCAACCTGCCATCCTGCCATCCTGCCAACCTAAATTAGAACTCAGTTTGCTTATTTACATTTGTTTACATTTGATTTTTTTCAACGAAAAAAAGTGCATGTGTTAACCATGAGTTATACATAGGTCTACATAAGTGGATATTGGCCTATATTGGATTTGTCGGTATTTGATATATTTTTTAACCGTTCCTTGATGCTCTATTTTGACCTTGTTTACGAACGAGTGAATATGTGTAACCATTAATTCATCCTAGGTAATTCAATAGCGTCTCAATGTGTTCAACCAATATAAGGGGTTTTATGTATTCGTCCGGATGTATTGTAAGTAATGGGGGTAATAGCAGGCTGCTACGCTTGCCAGATGTGATTAGTTTAACAGGTCTTCCACGTTCAACTATTTATCTCAAGGTGAAAAATAAAGAGTTTCCTACCCAAATTAACATTGGCTCTCGCTCTGTAGCATGGATTGAGTCTGAAGTGCATGAGTGGATTAATCAAAGCATCAATAAAAGGAGTTATAATGTATAAGTGTAAAATTAGTTTTTTAAAGGATGAAAATCTGTTGATTGTAAATAATTTCTGCCAAACTATCTTTAATAGTGAGTCTGCACACAGTGCTTACATATATCGCTCGGTAGAGATTCATCGTATTTTCAAAATGAGAAATGCAATTGAATCTCTCTCTTTGATTACTGAAGATTACTCATTAAAAATAATTCCTAGTGTTGATGAAGTGATTGATATTATTGCTATGGGAAAGCTAATCTATAAAAGAGAGAAAGAAAAATTAGATGCGCGGTTAAGTGAACTTGAAATAGTAAAAAGACAATTTGAAGGTGCCAGTAATGGAACTGCGAACAAGACAGCGGGTTATGTTGATCGTAGACACTGGATGGTAGACCTTGATACTAAAATTAAAACGAGTGAGTCGTCGTTAAAAGATGCAGAGATGGCATTGGCTGTTAGTCGTGGACTGCTGGCGCTAATAAGACCTGTAGTTGAGTACATGCTTAACGTTGTAAAAATGCAGCTACCTGTTGGAATATTGGCAGACCTTCCTGAGGCTACGTTATCTTCTCATGTATACTCTGGTAACGGTGTTTATGGCTCAGGTATTAAAGCCGCTATTGCCGCTTGGGCGGAGATGGATGCATTAGAGATAGCGATAAAAAACATTGTTGATTCTTGTCATCCGTCTAATGATAAACATAAAATGAACTTATTATGGCATAAGTTCAGAATGCAACATTATCGTTTTTACTATGGAAAGAATGGTGAAAATGCCAGGATGTTTTTTTCAGCTAATGAATATGTTGATAAAATGACTGCAATAGATATCGCCAGAGAGAGTAAACAAAAGATACTTTCAATCAATCTCTAATATTTATCAGGTAATAAAAATGACCTCATTTATTAAACCGCCAGCGGCGGATGCTTTTCATATGGATTTTGTTCGTGGCGCTGAACATTCTGATGGTCGTAGATTTTCAATCTCTGACCCATCAGAAAACCTCTTGCGTGTCTCAATGTTAGAGTCTGGCTGGATGATGAATAACATTACTGTGGCTGACGTCAAGGAGTCTCAGGGAAATGCGGTAAGTATCGGTGATAATTCGTTGCATACTGGGCGATCTATCACTGGCCGTTTCGGGAAAAAGATAGCTTTGAATGGAACGCCTTATTCTCTGGAGGAAACTGATTCCTGCGCGACTATTTCCTATGATCAAATGTCATTAATGATAAATAGTGGCAGTGGTGAACAGGGTGAATTTAATCAAAAAATGTCAGATTTTTTCGGTCGTGCATTCACATTGGATATGCTTCGAGTTGGTTTTAATGGCCGTATGGTAGCATTTCCCACTAATCCAGAGGCTTATCCGAAAGGGGAAGATGTGAATCTTGGCTGGCATAGCATCGCCAGAGATTTTAATGAGGGTTCGCAAGTCATTATGGACGAACTGGTACTGGGAGACGGAGGCGATTTTTCCCACCTCGATGCGCTGACAAATTACCTTATAAATAAATCTATTCCTGAATCTTCTCGCGAAGATCCTCGACTGGTTGTATTGGTCGGCGCTGAACTGGCAGCGGCCGAAAGAATGCGCCTGTTTAACAGTGCTGATCGTCCTGCTGATCGGGCTGCAAGCCAGCTACTAACTAGCTCTGTAGCGGGGCGATTTGCGTTTGTTCCCCCGTTTATGCCGGGCCGCCGTTTGGCTGTAACAACGTTGGATAATCTGCATATTTACACTCATCAAGGTTCCCGCCGTTTCCGCACTGAATTTGTAGAGGACCGTTGCGTTTATGAACACAGCTATTTACGCATGGAAGGATATGCACTGGGTGACGGCTATCTTTATGCCGCTGTGGATGAGAGTGCATTGAAGCTGGCCGGGCAGGGGAATAATTGATGGTTGAATCGAGATTATCAACCGGATGGATCTGTGTTGCCAGTGAAGGTGACATCGTGGATGGCCGTAAGATTGAACGTGTTTGGCTCAGTGGTATGGCCGCTACTTATGACCCTGCTTACTACACCGCGCTGATTTGGGAAGAACACGATCGCTCCCTGGGAAATCTTGGGGAAGTGCTTGCGGTTCGTGCTGCCCTTGAGGATGGAGTAATGCGGCTTTATGCACGGTTACATCCAACCTCACGCTTACTGGCGTATAACGAGCTCGGGCAAAAGCTATTCTGTTCTATAGAGGTGGAAGAGGATTTTGCTGGGAAAGGTGGTTTTTATCTGGGAGGCCTGGCCGTCACGGACACTCCAGCCAGTATTGGTACTGAGCGTTTGCGGTTTAGCGCTAACCATCGATATTTTTCGCGCCGTGGTCGCCGTCAGGTGGTCAGTAGCCCCACAGAATTTAACCTTAAGCAAGGTATGAATATGGCTGGAAAAGGCTGGATCTCAGCGATAGCTGCCGGATAACAGATAGCCCGGAAAATCCGGGCATTTAATCCCATCGATCAGGTACTTACCATGACAATAAATAAATTATCTTCTGGCAATAATCTTGCCGGACGGAAAAAATGCGCCCAAAACTTATTGCTAAGACCATTAGTTAGCGCTTATAGTCCTGCTGCTGTCGCAAAATCGGCAGCCGGGCGTAGGAACCCGAGTAATCTAACGGCGACACAACACGCGCCCAGCGTGTTTTTTTATGTCGTAGCTTTGACGCACCTTTATTTTATGGTGTGGTGCTCAGTGGTGGTTTACTGCCTTTTGCATCATATCTACAGAATTATGGTAGTCCAGGCGGGGCAGCTTTCGGGCTGGCCGGTATTCGTTAGAGCCGGTATTCCTACCCCCGTTTGGGCTGCCACCAGTTTTGGGCGTAGGAACCCCGGTGGTAGCTGTATTAGCTATCTAACGGAGGTTGCCACTATGGCCGCTACCCCTGCATCAACACACTTAAAATTCACCTGGCTGTTCCTTGCTATCCGTCGTGTTGATTCTGTCTCTATACCTTGCCGTTTGAAAATAACTGCGGATTCTGAATACGCCGCACGTTTAATGTTTTCGCACGAGTTTGTTTTGCTATTTGCTGGACGTCTCCATGTACAAGGTGCGGAGGTAACAGCATGAGCAGAATGAAATCAAATCATCCGCTGGTCCTGAGTGAGGACGGTGAAGAGCGTTTGTTGCGCGTAGCCCATGCAACAGCATGCCTTTCGGCACTTCTCTCTGCGTCATGCTATGGCGGGAACCAGTCAGTATCAGGTGAAGGTGTAGCCGCGCTCTTTTCGCTACTTTCAGAACAAGTGGAAGAGGTAATCAGCCAGACGTCGTTATCAGGAGGGGCATGATGATCGCTTCTGAAAAAATAACGACATTGCCATTCCGCACAGCTTTATTACGTCACTATATTGCCACGGCTTTTATTGACCTGATGATCCGGGTTAATGGGGAGGCTGCGTATATTGAGGATGGTGAATCTATTCCTTTAAACCCTGAGCGTGTCGCAATTAATATCATTTATCACATCGAGGCCCCGTGGCTTGAAGAGTTTGGTGCCGATGATGGCGCACGTCTTGCAGCCGAAGCCCTGGAAAAAATGCTGTTACCTAGCTTTGCTGGTGAAAAACTCCATCTTTCCATTGCCGGGGTTTGTGAGCTGCGTGAAGTGTATCGCGACATTATTTTCGGTGCGCCAGATGGTGAACTGCCTAAAGGTATGGAGTTTTCCTCCTTTTACGGACAGGGAGGGACATTATGACGCATAAACCTGTTTCGGCTGTGATCCATGCTGCTAATGGTCGTTGGCCTCAAATATTTCCTGCGTTGGGGATAACCGTTCCTTCTGGCAAGCGCCACGGTTCATGCCCCAAATGCGGTGGCACAGACCGATTCCGCATGGACGATAAAGAAGGCCGGGGAACGTGGTTCTGTAACCAGTGCGGCAGCGGTGATGGTCTTGATTTGGTTAAGCTGATTACTGGAAAGGATGTGAAAGCTGTCTCTGCTTTAGTGGCTGAGATATTGGCATTACCTGAAATCAATACTCAGATATCTTTGCCAGCCAGAAATGAAAGCAGCCAAAAAGATAAAGGTCAAAAGCTGTATGCCATGCTGCGTAAAAAGTCCGCCGAAGCGGAAAGCGATTACCTTAACGGGAAGGGGCTTAATGGCCATCTTCTGCCGTTAATTTCATATGAGTTCGATATTGCCGGGACCTCGTTTGGCGCGGGATCTCTGCTGTTGGCTCTTAACGATATGGCAGGTAACGTTACTGGCGGTCAGCTAATTAATCCACAGGGTGATAAAAGCCTGTTACCAGGCAGTCAGTTGTCTGGGGCTTTTATTACTGTTGCCGGTACGGAACAGCAGGCGGCAGAAGAAGTGGTTATTACCGAAGGTTTCGCCACTGGACTGGCCATCGCGCCGTTATGTGATGCAAGAGTGATTGCCGCAGTCGCCGCGACTAACCTGGTGAAAGTAGCGCAGCAGGTCCGTAATCGCTGGCCCGATGCCCGGATCATTATTGCAGGTGATAACGATCTTATCGACGGCAAGGAAAACACCGGGCGTCTCTGGGCCGAAAAGGCAGCCAAAGCGGTTGATGGCTGGGTAACAATTCCACCAACGCGGCATAAGGCTGACTGGGATGATTTCCGTAAGGAAAATGGTCTGGAGCGGGCAAAGGAAGCTTTTCGTGAGGAAATGACGCTACACGGTAAAGGGCGCACGCGCCTGCCTCAGGGCTTTCGTCTGACTCAGGAGTATCTGTGGTATGACAAGCTGGTGAACAAGTCTGACGGTGATACTGAGATCCGTAATATCAAAATTTGTAGCCCCTTGCGCGTTACGGCGATCACCTGTGACGCTGACGGCAGCAACTACGGGCGTTTACTGGAATGGGAAGACACTTACGGCAACAGCCGTAAATGGGCTATGCCAATGGAAATGCTGGGCGGCAGCGGTGAGGAGTTACGTCGAGTGCTGCTCGTGAATGGACTCTCGTATATCAATATCAATGGTCAGGCGCGGGCGCATTTAATGGAATATATCTCCCTGTGCAGGCCAGAGCGTAAGGTCACTTGTGTGAACAAAACCGGGTGGCATGGCGGTGTTTACGTACTTCAGGATGAAGTGATAGGGAAAGGCGCGGAATCAGTGATTCTGCAAACCTCCAGTGTGCAGGGGCGTGATTTTCGTATTACAGGTACAGCTGATGAATGGCGTGAAAACGTTGGCCGCTATTGTGCGGGTAATGCCCGAGTTGCATTTTCGGTATGCCTGGCGTTTGCAGCCCCTCTCTTAAAGCTGGTAGGCGTGGGCGGCGGTGGCTATCACCTGAAAGGTGAGTCTACAGACGGTAAAACCACGACGATGAAAGTGGCTGCATCGGTATGCGGTGGGACAGATTTTTGGCATACGTGGCGTTCTACAGGGAACGCGCTGGAGGGAACGGCCAGCCGCCGCAACGACGCCACTCTGATGCTTGATGAAATCCGCGAAGTGGACGGGCGTGAGGCGGGTAATATTGCCTATATGCTGGCAAATGGCCAGGGCAAGGCCAGAGCGCGCACGGATGGCAGCGTACGGGAAACGAACCGCTGGAACCTGCTGTTTCTCTCCACGGGTGAATTGTCACTGGTCGAGCACGCAGCCAATGCAGGGGAACGAACTTACGCGGGTGTAGAAGTCAGGATGATCCAGATCCCCAGCGACTCCGGCAAGCATGGTGTGTTTGAAGAGCTACACGGATTTACCGGGGGTAAGGCATTGTCGGAACATCTTGAACAGGCGGTAATTCAGTATCACGGAATGCCATTTCGCGACTGGTTGCGCTATCTGACTGATGATCTCCAGGGCATCACTGGCAAAGCAAAAGCACTGCTGAAGGAGTACACCCGTAAATTGACTCCACTGGATGCGGGTAATCAAGTTGGCCGTGCGGTAACGCGCTTCGCTCTGGTGGCAATGGCAGGAGAGCTGGCCACTCAGGCCGGGATTACTGGCTGGAAAGGAGGTGAAGCCTTTCAGGCCGCTGAACGTTGTCTTGCTGCGTGGATGATGGACCGAGGCCACAGCGCAAACCAAGAAGATGCGGCAGCGTTGGAACAGGTCAGTGATTTTATGTCGCGTAACCAGTTTAGTCGTTTTGCGGACTGGCATGATGAACGTAGCCGCCCAATCAGCATGATGGGTTTCCGTAAGGTTGATAAGAGCAGCAGTAGTGAGGACCCTGCAACCACTTTTTATGTACTACCCTCCGGCTGGAAAGAAATTTGTAAAGGATTTGATGCCCGGAAGGTGGCTCGATTGTGCGTCAGTCGCGGATGGCTTGAAGCCGGCAGTGAAGGGCGTACACAGGTCACCACTCGCCTGCCAGAAATAGGGGTTAAACGGGTCTACCAGTTCAATAGCAGCGTGCTGGGTAGTTGTGAGCCGGATTAATCGTTACGCGAGTCTTATTTGGTAAAGGTAACACTGGTTACAGAGGTTACAGGCAGTACTGGTGCAGATTGAAAGTGTTACCACTACGAAATAGTGACTGGTTACAGAGGTAACAACGTACATTGTTACCTGTTGTTGCCAGTGCACTGAGAACGGTGGTAACAGATAATAATCATATAAATCAATGATGTTACCAGTGTTTCCGGTGTTACCAGTCAAAATGGATAAGTCTACGCCAGTGAAGAGGTTACAACTTCATTTCTGGCTGGCCAGAACAACAGGAAATCAGCAAATATGAGAGTATCAAGAATTTATTGTACAGCGTGTGGCCATGCAGCTTTGATCCGTAAGACTAACCGTAAACACCGTGAGCTTGCCGATATCTATTGTGCGTGTAGCAACGTTGAATGCGGACACACGTTTGTAATGAACCTTAGCTTTTCCCATACGCTTAGTCCCAGCGCAATGGACTGCGGGCATGCTTACAAGGCATTTATTGATACGGTAAAACCTGAGGATAGAGAGGCGATTATCGATATGCTGAAAAGGGCAGATGAGGCTGACAAAATCACGCAATCGCATCTGGAGAGCTTACCTGAAGTCACCGTAATCAGACGGGGTTCTGCACTGTAAGCATAAACAAGCCACTGAAAGGAATTTCAGTGGCTTCTGTTGGTAAATTTTTCTTAACGTATTGATTTTTAATTTTTTTATGTGATTTTTAATCTAAGCCAACTTTTTGCACTTCAATATGTTCTTTTGACATAAAGCCTACCTGCATCAATAAAATCATATGCTTATCTTCATTTGGGTTGAGGTGAGTTAAAGCTTTTTATTAGATAACTGAAAAAAAATGAAATCTTTTTCAATTTGTTCAGTCAGTGGTTTTGCTCTGCACCCCAGTGCTGGCGCTGGTTGACGATATCATTTGTAGAAAATTCAAACTGAAAAGTTTTTCTGGTATGAAAACCGTAGGCGGGTGCGGTGTAGTGCGATTTTGGTCAGGCGAAGTGATTTTTTTGTGACTCACTGCAATGCAGCGCAACTCTGTTTTATCAGAGGGGAAACTTATCGGCCAGTAGAGATTGGTTTAATCTGCGTTATATATCTTTCTTATAGTGACACTGCTGAGAACATAAGTTATATTTAACATTAAAATATCAACATATTCCGTAATCAATTATAAGAGAAACTATATGCACGCAATACTCTCTCAATATATCCAGGATCTATCTAACGAATTTGATATTCAAGATAAAGATGAGTCTAAATTATTCGAATATTTTTGTAACTATGTGATTACTTCTAAATACTTTTTGGGTAGATTTAGTCCTCTAGATATTACGACCCAAGAAGATGATGCTTCTTTAGATGGGATTTCAATAATTATTGATGGTGAATTGATCGTCAGTGTTGATGATGCACTTAGCGCGTTTGATACGCACAAAAACTCACTGTCAGTTGATATAATAATCACACAAGCAAAATCAGGTGAGAGTTTTAGTAAGGATGATATTTCAAATTTCAATCTGGGGTTGCAAGATTTCTTAAGCCTTGATCCGAAACTTCCAAATGGAATTTATAATGGTCAGGCAATTGAAATTATGAA